>Ga0123342_1003192_pt1 | contig 26521 bp, 15 predicted proteins | sample Turbeawhitnodule_FD_89960 | JGI IMG/M metagenome (GOLD analysis project Ga0123342, IMG submission 89960) | Root nodule microbial communities of legume samples collected from Mexico - Turtle bean Mexico white nodule | ecosystem: Host-associated > Plants > Roots > Nodule | place: Mexico: Nepantla...
CTTCCTAAAGCCTATAAAAAGGATGCTCTCTCATTTGTAAGATGCACCACAGAAAGAAATACAATAGAGAGAATTACAAAGAAGAGTGTTTCTTTTAGAGAGAATTTAAGTGTGAGTGAGTGTTTGTTTTTTTCACTCTTTAGCTACTTCAAGCATAAAGATGGTGGTAGGTTTGTGTTGTTATAGGGCAGCTTGTTACAAACTCTATTATTCTACTGTTTTGGGTCTGTTTTTGTGCTAATGTTAAGGTATTAAAAGCCTTAGATTAGTTCTCCTTATGTCTAAGGTCTTGTAACTTGATCTTGTATAAGGGTTGGGATACCCCTGAAGTATCCCACTTAATTTATTTAATTCATTGCTGATAAAAAAAACCATGGGTTTAAGAACCTCTGTAAAATATCATGAGTTTCAAAATTTCCGTAAAATGACTTGTCGTTTGAAATAACCTTCAATCTCATTTTTCATCATCTCTAATGATCCTCATGACTTCTCTTTTCCACTGTAGACACACTGCTCTCCGGCACAAGCTCAATGGTTGTTGACATCAGTCCTAACAAGGAATCACAATTCAGTCACACTTATGTCTATTATATCTAAGGAGAAGAAACACTAAATAAGACAATATTTTTTTCTTACTCCAATATTGCTTCTTCTGTCACCTTACTACCCAAACTTGGGTAACAAGTCATTGTTATCTAGCTCGACAACAACTGGTGTTTATCACTGTTTTATATATCTTAAATAATTGCATTATCTATCAGATGTGGGTTTCAAAGTCATGTAAGTTATTGGTTAAAGATTGCAAGAACATATTGGGAGGAAAAATTAACTTTATTGTTTCTCACTTTCACATTGAAATTAATTATTGTATGCATTTTAAAATAAAGACCTTAATTTAAAAAAATTTCAAAATTATGATAATTAAATATTAACAATTATAACTAAAACTAAAATTGCACCTAAAATATACGTACATCAAAAGATAAAACAAAATAAGTTAAATTTTTTGAAGTATGAGCTCGTAACAAAAAAACGATGAATTATATAAATTAACTACCATCAATCATAAAAAATATGCAAATATTGTTAAAATACTTATTATCCAAAATTAGTTGTTGAAATACTTATTATCCAAGGTTTTTTTGCTGAATTTTTAAAATAAATTTTTGAAACTTTATAAACTTATTTGTAATATAAAGTTACACTTTCAAAATTTTAGAGAATTTAGTATAAAACATATAAAATATTTTAAAATTGTACAATTCTTAATTATTTATTTATAAATATATTTAATTAAAATTAATTATTTAAGTTTGAAAAATCTGAAGTGTTTCATTGAGATTCTACAATAAAGCTTTAAAATTTAATGAAGATTAAAAAAAAATTGTTATTTTGTTGAAAATTTAAAATAAATCTTTGAAAATTAACAAAGGTTAAAAAGACTTTTTGTTAATTTGCTGAGGTTGTAGAATAAATTTTTGGAACTTACTAAAAGTTTAAAAAAAAAATCTTCATTATTTTGTTGAGATTTTAAAATAAACCTTTGAAATTTAACGAAAGTTAAAAAAACTTTCATTATTTTGTCGAGATTTTAGAATAACCTTTGGAACGTAACGAAGATTAAAAAAATCTCTGTTAATTAAATCAATTCCATGAGTTATATTGACATCCTGTAAAGTAATTTTTTTTTTTTAGTGTTATAAGAAATTATTTTGAAATATTCTTAAATTTTTGTGTATAGCGAAATTTAATTGTTCTTAAGTTATTAACTATTTTTGTTTATATAGAATTACTGTTAGCAAATGAGCTGGATTTAGGATTCATCTTAAAGGAGACATAGAAGCGAAAATAGTTACGAAACCTATTTTTTTCTTTTTCTATGCTGAAATTCTAATTAGCGGTTTGGTGAAAGATTAGAATGATTATCTGTTTGAAAGACTCATCGAAGGTAAACAAAATTATGTTTAAGATGTGATAATATAATTATTGAAATTTAAAATCATAAATCAAACACCTTTTATCTTTTCTAACTAAAAGGAAGCATATCGAAAAAAATTTAAACAAGAAACCTTAGCCAAAACAATACCAGATGTTATGCATACTAAAAACAAACCACCTCCTCCAACAGCAGTCAAACAAAACTTAAAAAGAGTGAATAGAACCATAATAGACCATGTTCTTCTATGAGCTGCACAAAAACAATACCTTTCCCGAGATTGGCTAAGATATGAGAGGAAAAACCAGAAAACAGCATATATAAGCATGGTAGTAGAACAGATGTTTGTTGTCTGTAACTGTATAAATTAGTCTTGCTCATTAACAATAACGTGTTAATACCTATAAGAAAATGATAAAAATTTATAAGAAGAAGAGAGATTTCTTATTTTATTATGTGGGTTATATTACATTTCATGTATAACAAATATATAGGGAGTTTGTCTTCCAAATTACAATCTAATTAGGTAGAATACTGATATTGAGATTCTATCATTATTAAATTAATTGCATATAATTAAGTACAATAATATTACTTACAATAATTACATATAATTTGATAATTATTATTTTCTTAATAATATCTCAATATTAAAAACATAAACTTTACACCTTAATTATAGACACCTTAATTAAAGATTTGGACTTCGTGTCTTCTAAAATTTTGTAGATATATTTTTATTTTTATACTGTGTTTTCAACTTTTTAGTATATATGTTTTCAATTAAAAATTTGTGATTAATTTAGAGTTTTTTATTTTCTGGTAAATTGTTATTTTTAATTATTTCAATCAAATTTTAAATAATAAGTATATATTTTAACTATAATTTGTTTCTAGACTAACACTTGTCTCTTATAATTAAAAATGAGATATAAACTTGTCTTTGTATAATAATTCTAATAAAACACTCATAACCTTCTAAACATTCATAAGTTTAAGTGGGATAATTAATATTTCTAATAAGATAAATTAAAAGATGTTATTGTTATACATATTAAGTTATTTTATTATAATAAATAATTAAAATTTATAAATGTTACGATTTAAATTACACGATATTATATATTTATATTCTTTAACTTACACAATAAAAATTAATCTTTTTATATATTTTTTATTTCAATCATAAAGAGGGATTGCAATTTATAACCATTGTTCTGGTGAGTTGAGGGGTTGATCATAACCAAAAAAGACAACTCATTAAACTATACATTTGCAGATTAATTAATTAAAGCAAATTTATTTTAGAATGTGTACTTATAAATATGTAATTTTTTTAAAATATGGTAAATTATAAATTTTATTAAATATATTTTTAACCATTATTTATAAACTTAAATTGTAACTTTTGTTTTGTTAGTTTCTAGAGCAGTTAAGCCTGTCCTTTATCATTAGAGTTAGAGATAAAACATAAATCTGGGTTCACAAATATTATTTAAACATGTTTTCATGTTGATGAAAAATTATAGAAACATCTTAATTTACATATCTTAAAAATAAAAATACTATAAATGGATTTTATCTATATTAACTAGCCATACATAAAATCAAATTAATGTGATTAAAAAAATGTCTAAAAAACATTAAAAACATAAATAAGAGAAATTAAAAAAAAAAAAACTGAGAAGGAAAGAAAGCGAAATGTGGAATTAGTGCTACATGTCGAAATAAAAGAAAAAAAGTTGATGTAAAATTAGTTTCATCTTACACAGTTCACTAAACAGAATGATAACTCCAAGTCAATTTACATCTAATCCTTGTTTAGTTGTTGACATAAAACTGATGTTGCAGATAGAGAGACAAAGGCAAGTGCGTCTTTCTCCATAATATATATATCATGATATGTCCATTGCCTTATCCTATGATTTTAAAGAGAAACCATTACTTCTTAGTTTCTTTGGATTAAATGAAACCTACTCATTTTTTCTTTGAAAATAAATGAAACCTAGGGGGAAATCTATATACATCAATATTATACTTTTTTTATGATTTCTTTTATTATCATTTTTAATTAGGAAATTTTACTTTCCATTAAACTAAAATAACTTTATTATTAATTAATAATATAAAATACATAGTTTATCAATTTTTATTTTTATAAAATTATTTATATTTTATGTTTTGATCTCATGTATCTTAAAATGACATAGTTAAAATTAATCAATTATTGTAACTGATATATTATTCATTTTAAAATTTAAAATTTTATTTTTTAAAAATATGTATTTAAATGTCATTCACCTCAACTAATATACCATAATATTTTATACCTTAAATTAAAGTTATACTTCTTTTTTTTACATCCAAGATTGTGTGGGAAACGACATCCACATAGTTACAGTTACAAATCCGACCGTTAGTCAGTTATATGTTGATACTAAATCTAATTAATTGTTTGATTGTCAGTTGAACAGTTCTTTTGGCTGTGCTAACTCTATTATATATTCAATCAATCTGTATTCAGTTTTATCATGTCAAATTCACGTACAGTGTTTGTGTTTTTTTCTCTCAAATCATAGGGTCTCTCTCTGTCTATAAAGTTTGTTGGTCTTTACATAGTTATTCTAAAAATCATATATATTCAATAAACTCATCAATTAATTCACTAGCAAGAGAATTGTTTAATTATTATTTTTATAGTTAATTTGCTTATGCACTTTGTACAAGAAAAAGTTACACTATAACAAATTTCAAGAAATTAATGTACTTGACTTGTTATTACATTTTTTTTCCTCGGTCTGATTTTTAAAAACGGTTTATTATTAATTGATATTAAGAAAAATAGCTATAGTTAATTTTTTATGGATAAATAATTATTTGAAGAAAACACTATAGTTTGATCATATGAAAGGGATAACTTGAAGTAATGTGTATTTAAGTTCACAACCATATTTTTTCAAAAACTATAAACTTAAACTTGAATATAATTGTTTACACAAAGAACAACAACTAAAGGTGAGTAAATGAGTCAATCTATCTGTATGTTCTATTCAGTATTTACATATTTCGCCCTAAGAATAACTTGTATAGCTAATATCTAACATGAAACTCAATTATTTTGAAAGGTACCAGTAAGTAAAACCTGAAAACTATATGGACCAACTTGCAAAATCAATCTTTTTTATTCTAAACTAAAATAAAACATTACTAAACATAATTGAAGTGTTCAAAAAATAAAATCCAGCCAAATCCAGATTGAGAATAAAAAGGTTCAAATCTAAATAGTAAGTGTATTGAATATTGGATTACATGATATAATATAAACAACATATTTTTTTATTAATAATGCTTAATTTCATTTTTTGATGGAATTAGTTCCAACAAACTTTTCACTGTTTAAAAATTTGTCCATTTCATTTTCCATCACATTATAAATACTAATAATCCCCTCATCAATTGGCAACTCCTTCACATGGAGATGGATGTTCTCATTCCCTTCTTGAATATTCACTTTAGCTACAATACTCACCCATTTAAACAAACAAAAAAACATAAAAAAAAAAAAATTTAACTCTGTAATTATGTACATAGCTTATTTTAGTAAGGTGTTAAATTGGCAACATACAAGTTTATTCTAATCAAACTTAGGGTTGTTGTTGATAGATAAATGATCCAATTAAATGTGTTTACTTATTTTTGTTCTTTATGTTAATGTTATCACTATTTTGATTTTTTTTTCATTGCTCTCCTACTTTAGTATTATACTTTAATATATTTACAACTAAAAAACATTCCAACAAACAGCAATAAAAGTATTTCTTTTATTCATTACACTTATTCTCATTAAGCTTTAACATTAAGTATTTAGTTGAATTATAAAGTGGAAATGAAGGATTGAGAAATGGTAGAAAAAATAAAGTTGAAAAATATAGAAAAGAAAAGAAATAATCTGGATTAAAGGAACAAAATGGGAAAACAAATTTGTTCTTATTGGGAATGTGCTCAAAGGTTGTTTGGATAAAATCCTGATATTTCTCAACATAAATGATTTGAGTTAGTCTCTAAATAAATAGGAGAAAGTTCACCTAAAATAAATGTATGAGCATAAAGATTGTGATAAATGTACAAAATATGTAAGTTAAGAGTATATATATATATGATAGATTGTATTTTTTTAGAGTTAATACTTATAAGTCTTTTTGGAAACGGTTCTTAGATTGATAATATTTAGACTATTTATTGTTTCATATATAGCCGTTTATCATTTAAAGACTCTTTAAGTATGTTATTTTATTAATAATTATTATTGATGATAATAAAAACTCGATTATAGGGTATACAAAGACGTGGGTATCCTACCTTTTGTGACAGTAGGTACATAAATGATTAATTTGATATAAAAAATAATTTAAAAAATATAAATTATAGATAAAATAAATTTTAAATTAAAATAAAATTTTATTATAAAATCCTAATAAAAAATATTTTTGAAAAATAAAGTTATTTTACAAAATATCAAAATTTAAATTATTTATTTTATTTATAATATAGAAATATATTAATAAAATATTACTAATAAAAAAATAAATTATAAATTACATTCATATGAAAACTTAATTAGTTATACTATATTATTATTTATTTATATAAAAAATCAATTATAATGTAAAATTTTAACTTTTCCTCTTACTTACATATAAAAAAAACCTTAATATTTAACATCATTGAGTATATTTTAAACACAACAATTATACGTAAAAAAAATTCAGTATCTTTCTCTATCATTATTAAAAAAAGTTGAACACTGAAGCTTTTTTTTTGTATTTTTTAATATTTTACTTTTTCATTTTTTCAATTTTTATTACTCTTCTTACATCAAGCGGAGGCATAAATATTAATAGATGTGAGCTAACATTAATTTTAATCATATAAACTTTAGCAATAAAAGTAAAAATAATATTGTTTAATACATTTTTAGTAATATTCTTTATTTTACTTGGTTAAAATTTGTTAAAAAATTTAAAAAAAATCAGAAGTGAGACTCTATAAATTAAAAGTATACAATTTTATGATTTATGATAAAGTTAAATTAATAATAAAAATGTATTGTGATTGTTATTAAGAAGTGATAATTAACTTAAAAAACTGTTGAGATAAAATAAAATTAAAGAAAATAAAAATAAAAATGGGAAGGAATTGTGGGGAAGACAGAAAGTGAAGGTGTTTGTCCCAACCCAACTAAAGTATGGAATTTGGTTTTATGAGAAAGGAAAAAGGGAAGGCATAGAAAATAACATCAGCAAACAGAGTCTTCCCCACACCATTTCTCCCCACAAGAGAATGAGCCCGTTCATGTTCCTCTACCACCGAACACACCCCGCCACCACCCAAGGCTAACGTGCGCCCCCTCCTTACCCTGCGCCTCACCACCCTCTCTTCTTTTTTTACCCCTTTTCTTTTTCCCCTTCATAAACTCCGCGTTAACCGTTCCTTCCCCACTCAGATTCGGAGGATCGGAGCGAGGTTGGCGGTTCCGGCGTTGGGGGCCTTAGGGTTAGGGTTTCCGAGCGATGTGGTATGCTCCTTGCATTGATGAATCTGTTCTCGCTTTGTTGGAAGCCGTTCGGGCGCGATGCTGATCGATTGGATTCCATCGGAGTTATCGGGAGCACATTCGCCGGGAGAGAAGGCAGAGACGGCTTGCTCTGGTTCCGCGACGTCGGAAAATATGCCTCCGGTGATTTCTCCATGGCCGTCGTTCAGGCCAACCAGGTTCTCGAAGACCAGAGCCAGATCGAGTCCGGTCCTCTCGGTACCTTCGTCGGCATATACGACGGTCACGGAGGGCCTGACGCCTCCAGATACGTTTGCGATCACTTGTTTCGCCATTTTCAAGGTTCTTCATTCGAAACCCTCACTTTATAGACACGGTTTCATTTGTCTGTTTAATTGTTTATTTATATATTCACTTTCACGGTTGTTGCTGTGTGGATTTAATGCGGCCACGTTTTTAGTGTGATCGTCTCTTCATGAATCACGAGTAGCAGTGGTAGTAACTGTTACCAGTGGTTTTCATCAGTTTGCTTTTTCATGAACCTTTTTTGGAAGTACTTTTATACCTTTATTTTTCTCGTTGATCTTTTTGAGACTGAGATTTCCAGGAACCAAGTACAGTTGAACATTCAGGACAATAGGTAGATACTGTTTGCAAGTTTTTCCTTTTCTTTTTTATGGTTTGTTTTCCCTTTTTATCGTGAATCGATTTAATAGGTGAATTGTTTGTAACTTTTTTATTGGCTTTCCTCTAATTGACACGGATTCGCGATTCCCTGGTACATGGTGCTGTAATTAGTTATTAGAGTGTTTTGGTGTCTCGACTTTTGTGTTAAAGGCCCGTTGTTTTGGTGGAGCATTATGCCTTCAATTTTGGTTCCTTCATGGGGTATGAGTGTTGGGGATTGGTTCTTTCTTCCATGTTGTCTTGTTCTGTTGTTAAAGAAACAGTTCTTATGCTAGCTGTCTCAGATTTCTTGTCTGTGCAGCAACATCGGCCGAGTCACGCGGGGTTGTGACAGCGGAGACAATTGAAAGAGCATTCCGCCAGACGGAAGAGGGATACACGGCCCTCGTGTCAGCTTCCTGGAATGCTCGACCTCAAATAGCGGGTGCTGGGACCTGTTGTCTAGTGGGAGTGATATTTCAACAGACACTCTTTGTGGCAAACGTTGGAGATTCCCGTGTTGTATTGGGTAAGAAAGTTGGCAACACTGGAGGTATGGCTGCAATTCAGCTGTCTACGGAACACAATGCAAATCTTGAGGCTGTTAGACAGGAACTTAAAGAATTACACCCTCATGATCCTCAAATTGTTGTCCTCAAACATGGAGTGTGGAGAGTAAAAGGCATTATTCAGGTAATTTTTTAACCTGTGTCCTCTCAGATGTCAGTGCCTCTTATCTTCAACATATAAAAAGCAGTGCTAGCGTGAACCTGGCCAAACATTTATTAGTTCATTCATTATTTTCTTTATTGTTTTCCATTCTTTAAAGTGCTATACAGAAGAGATGTAGATATTGAAATGGAAAGGTGTTGGAAGCTACTTAAACTGTGCCCTGAAGGGCCATTCGTTTGTTTGTTAAAATTGAATTCTACATATGGTCTATGATTTCTGAATCCTTATGTCAACAGACCCAAAACATGTAAAGCCAAGGTCATACATAGATCATAGTTGTTCTTTTACTGTTTCTTGTATATTTTCTACTGTATCATATCTACACAATATGAATTACCAACCTGGTTAAATTTTTTAAGAAGGTTCTTATTATCTGTATTCATCTTTTGCAATGTTTTCACCAGAAAAACACATTTGATTATTTCAATTAGATTGTAGTTGTCCCCTATTCCCTTGTGAAGTTACCAGTACTTAAAATAGACCCTATTCTTATGTGTGTGTACCAAATCCCTAATGCGCGTCTTTATAATTTTAATTTGCCATTTTATTAAGGCATTGTGGCATGCGGTGTCTGTGTGTTTGCATGTGTATTAAAGAAAGAAGGTGATCCAGATCCATGTAATTAATGATTCGGTCCTTGTTTTGTGTTGTTAAAACCAAATCATATAAATGGAAGCAAACTTTTTATATTTGGCATATAATATTCAATATTCTATCCTTTACATTTATTTGTATTGCATTAGTGTGTTAAAAATGACTACAATGGTCATATGTCAAGGTGCTTTTCAGTTTTATCCTCTGCAGTATTTTATTGTTGAAGTCATATATAAAAATATATTTGTATTGCGTATATATACAAAATTGTTAATAGTTCACAAGTTACCCAAGGTTCTGCTTTAATTATTATTTTTATTTGTTTTACTTCCTCGCATCAAAACTTGACAATATCATATCAATACTTCGTTGATTGTATTTGGTGCAGGTTTCTAGATCTATAGGTGACGTATATTTGAAACATGCAGAATTTAACCGGGAACCACTTAATGCAAAATTCAGACTTCCTGAACCGATGCACTTGCACATGCCTATCCTGAGTGCTAATCCCAGTATTCTTTCTCATCCTCTCCAACCAAATGATTCCTTCCTTATATTTGCATCAGATGGTTTATGGGAGCACTTGAGTAATGAAAAAGCTGTGGATATTGTAAACAGCAATCCACATGCGGTAAGATTCTTTTTCACATGTTTTGATTTTCTTGTACTTGTTTCTGTAATGGACGTGGTGATTACACCAAGAATTGGATGAGGATTAGTCCTGTTTCCACGTATTGTTGAAATGTGGAGGATCTATAATATTCATTATGTAGTTTACATGTTGGTCAGGTCAAGTTTTTAAAATTCCCCCGTGAATCTTTGATCCTTAATTTCATTTTTAGTTCCCACATGTCTTTATATCCGATTAAAAGTACTGCTTTTGGTTTATTTGATTGTGTAGAAGTGCATGAATAGTGAATGGAGTAACTGTCCGTCTGTTACCTTAATTTCATTTTTAGTTCCCACATGATTCCTACTAGTTTGTTCTTATTTATTCCTTTATCAGGAGTTTGTTTATGAATTGAGTATCTTTTTTTAACTAAACTAAACTTATGTATTTAACTTTGATAGAAGAAGTCATCTAATTTTTCCAAAAGTTGAGATATATATAAGTTGATTTTATTTTAAAATTCAAATCACGGTGTATTTCCATTTTGTCAAGATATAATGTGTGGATGGTGTTGTTCTGTGAATTCATTCGGTGTTGTTTCTTCTTCCTGTGTCGATTTTGCCGACTCCCTAGTTAGGTACTCAAATTTATGTCTCTACATGCAGGGTAGTGCGAAGAGACTTATCAAGGCTGCCCTCCACGAAGCAGCAAGAAAACGAGAAATGCGGTATTCAGATCTTCGTAAGATTGACAAGAAGGTTCGACGCCATTTTCATGATGATATATCTGTTATTGTTTTATTCTTAAATCACGACCTTATTTCCAGAGGCACAGTGCTAGACTCGGCACTTTCACTTCGAAGCGCTCTCGATCACTGACTTGTATCATTGTAAGCAGTAAGCAGTCTTGTACGAGTTTTTGCCATACCTGAAGAAGATACGCCCATTCGTAGGTACCTACCTGGCTACAATATGCCATTGATGTGGCACATTTGCCTTCTAGTACCCACATACATCATTCTGGGCCACTACAATTTATTAAGTTATAACATATTGTTAGAAATTTATTTGTCAAGAGGAAAAAAAAAAAAAAAAACAAAACACAAATATCTTATTCCCTTTTCTAACCTTATAGTTTTACCCCAAACACTGGATTTATTTATTTGTTTATTTTTTGTTTTGCTTCATATAAGCTAATCAAGCAGTATGTTCATTGAGTTCAAATTCAAATTTATTTGACGACAAATGATGTAGAAAATTCATATGTAATACTGCCCTCAAGTTGTTATACCCGAATTAAAAAACATTTTTAATCTGCAAGCTGAATTCTAAGTTCCATGTTGGTGGACGACAATAAGCATTTTTAAATAAATTTCAAATATATAGTGGGATTAGAACTTGAAAGGGTTGCTACTTTGTTTGATAGAATAGAGGATCATTTTCGTACACTACCTGTGTAAAACAATTGTAGCAAACTATGTTTATGCCTCCTTACTATATTTGTCAAAAAAACGTGCTTGGTCGGATGGGGTCTGTCCTTAAAACAGGTTAGGTTAAAAATATTATGATTTTAATTGAATTAAACAAAATGTCGAGAAAAAAATTAGGATATAAATTAATTTGTAAAGTAGTTTATTGAGTTGATTATTATTTTTTGGTAAAATAATACTTAACATTTAGAGGATGAGAATATTATAAAAAATTATAAAACAAGTATTCTATAAATTAAATATATGTATTATAATTTACATATGAAGTCACTATAGTTAAAATTATAATAAATTTCATAATTTGAATATATATTAATTTTCTTAAAGCGCACCGAATGTTGGTTAACTTGACTATGTCGAACCATTTGTTTCGTCATCTCTATTGATATTTAGTTATATTACATTCTATGTCTTTCAGTTTTAAATATTATTTTGGTCATCTTTAAGTGATGATGTTAAATAACTTTATCTTAGTTTGGTGTTATTTTGTTGCCGAGGGACTGCAGACATCCATCAAAAGGAATTGAAATTCTTATGGCGTTCTTAAAGGATAAAAATCAGGTCAGGAATACTCATATTGCACACTCATAATTTTGTCCACCCCTTAAACAGTGCCCATACAAGCATAAGACCCATTGATTCAATAATGGCCTCTTACTAGTCCCTTCATCCAACATCAATAGTTTTCACAAAAGTTTTCAATTTGCAATCACTTCAAATTTTTTGCACCAAACTTAAGGAAGAAAAGTTCGGTTAAACGCACTCGTCACGCAGAATTCTAACAATTAACAAGTTTCGCGTAGGTATGAAAAACAACATAATATCGTAGATCATATATATAAATAAACTTGGAGGGGCTCAGTTCTAGGAGTGGGAAAAAAAACTACACTCAATTAAACTATTCAAAACTGAAACAAATTCAGAAAATAGTTCATTCAAACTAAATTTAACTACAAAATAGTTTCAACAAACTAAACTAAATTGTTATTTAGTTCTCTAAATTGTTCTTTAACTATTTCAAATCGAACTGACTTTTAAATGAAATTAAAATTATTTTTACTGATTTTGTGAAAAAAGATAAAAATATATTTTCTGTTTCTCATTATTGTCTCTTTCACTCATTCTTTGGTTGTGAAAATAAACTTTTAATTTCAATTTAAAATAATACTGATAGTTAAACTCTCTGTCTAGCATTTTTCAATAGATTCACCCATACAATTACTAAAATTTTGATACACAGAAAACTGAAATAAAGTAAAACAAATTTGGTGATCTTAACTTGTTATTAAAAACTTTACATTATTGTATCGGGATATAGTCTTCCTGGCCATTACATCAAAACATGTCACTGTTTTTCTGTCTTTCCCATTGACATCCCAATTTGACACTAACTCATCTAACAAAGATTAAAAATGTCTTCACATAGTGCAATAAACTATTTTACAGAACAGTTTTAAATTTGATTTTCAATATTAGTATACGTTTAGTACATTTTTAAACACTTTAGTTTAATTTGGTTTGATTATTGATAGTATTAGTTCAATCTAGGTTTTCCCCCACCCCTAGTCAGTGTAATTTGCGAAAATAAATTATATATTGTTAATCAATAAAAAAAATAATGTATTTGACTATAGTTCTACTAGGTCATTAAAGAGATACTCTATAGGTGTTTAAAAGGTATTTTTTTCCATGGATTGGATCATTGTGCAATATTTTATGTATTAAAGAAGTCGAGTAAATAAGTTTCAAACGTTCTATACTCTTTTTTTCTCGATGCAAATGGTGTATGGTTATAGACCACTGCATTTTAGAGTCAGATGTCAATTCATCTTAGAACGTTAAACTCTTGTTTTTTCAATAACTTTTTATATATATTAAAATAGAAAGAAAGAAATTAACAAAAAAACATTTAAAGACTATAATTCTATGTTGTTAGTACTGAACGAAGACCATTTAAGTCCACGCAAAATAAAAAATAATTTTATCTTGAAATATAAATATGATATATTTTTAATTTTAATTACAAAACCATGATAATAACCCGTTAATACAATTTTATTAATTAGACCAGCCCAATCTTGTACTTACTTTGAACCAAATGGGCCAGTCCAAGATCAATCTTTTTTAAAATATAAAAAATCTTAAATCATAAAGAACTAAATTTTAAAATTTAAAACATATTTGCGGCAAAGCATAGTTTGTATGAAGGTTTTTGCTTTCCGCACCCCCATTATTGTGCGTATTCATAATTTTTAAAATAATTGTTCTACTTTTTATCTTATATTTCAATGGTAACTTTTACTAGAACAATCTTTTCAAAACAAAGTTTTTAGAATATATGAAATGTTTTTTAGAATAATTTTTTCGGTACATATAAAATATTTTATAAAATAATTTTTTTGGAATAAATTTTTTGAAATAAGCTTTCTAGAGCACTAAATAAGCATCCGTGTTCCCTTTCAGGATTGAACATTATGAAAATATTATAGATTGAGCAATGCAAAAGTTTTTTAAATTAGGCAATCTAAAAGAAGAAAAAAAACTATGCTTTCCTACATAATCTCTATCAAATTTAATAAATCCAACATTTTGCACTCTCTCCTTTCTCTGTTATGTAGACGAAGTTCACGTAGAGGAGGATAAAACTTATTCTGAATAGTCACTGGATAGGTTATTACTTTGTCACTTATGAGGACTATGTAGTTCGACAATTATAAAATGAAAATAGTGATAAGTAATAATGATGATATACATGCATTATTTTTAATGTGTTATTATGAGATCCAATTATATATTAAAATTAATGTTATTTATGAGATCTGTAATGATATGTTATTGTAAAATTGTAATAAAGTGAAATTGGTACCTCATGACATAAAAATAATAAGTTGGGAGCACTATAGATAAAAAGTTGTGACTAAGTTGTTGGGTTTAGTTAGTCTCCTTCGTGCTAGACATTACACTTTCAGACTTCATGTTTACTGTTCTGCATTTTGAAATTCTATAATTTTTTTAAATTTTTTTTGGAATTGTGTGATACATTCTGTAATATAAAATGTCATCCATAATAGTTTTTTAAGTTTACTTTTGTATTCTGAAAATCACTTTCTAGAATAAACATCATACAATTTTGAAAATATGATTATGGAATATAATTTCAAAACCTAAAAACTATTCTAGATCATCTGTATTGAAACATAGCACATAATACAATCCATATCCAAAAACAGATTCTGAAAAGTGTTTTTCCAAACTTTAATTTTCAAAAACGTCATTTTCACCGTTTTCATTTTCACCATTTTACCAATTATTACTAAAATAACAATCCTTCCTAATTAAAATCACAAACCCTTGCTTCTAAACAACATCACGTCCACCACACCTCTTACCTCCACCAGCCACCTTCAGCCAGCACTTTCAACAAAGTCTCTTCCATGGAGATTTCACCATTCAAATAAAAATCTCAAGGGTAAATTTGGTATTTCAAAGTTTTTGAAGGTGCAGGTTCAAATTGAGGGGTGCAGTAAGCAACTTCCTTGAATTGGATCCAAAACATGGTTTCTGTCGCTGGAGCACAGTCGAGGACATGCGTTGTTGCAATTGGCAGCCATCAGGTCCCGGCGAGTGGACTCCCCAAGCACACTGACCATAGTTGTTGTGCGAGCCTCCCACATGGCTAATTGATTCCTCACAATCTCGCAGTTGCAGCAACACAACACATGTTCCTATTTCAATCAAATCACTAACAATTCTCACATTCCTGAACAGAATCAACCACCGAGCGAGGTAATGGCGCCTCGTTCACTCCTACTCGCTCTGCTGAGTCTTCTCCTCACTCAGTCCGAGTCGGCACCGCAAGCCTTCAAGAGAGAGCCCGGCCATCCTCAGTGGCACCACGGCGCCTTCCACGATGTCGGCGACAGCGTCCGATCAGACGTCCGCCGCATGCTCCATTCTCGCGCTGAGGTCACTTTTATTTTCCGTGAAATTAAAATCAACATCATACTCCAATTAATTGATGTGTTAATGTGCGTGTTTGTGGTTTGTGTAGGTTCCTTTTCAAGTTCCGCTCGAAGTGAACGTGGTTCTGATTGGTTTCAACGGAGACGGAGGTTACAGATACAATATCGACGCACATCGATTGGAACAGTTTCTCAAAACTAGCTTTCCAGCTCACAGACCTTCGTGTCTGGAGACTGGGGAGCTACTTGATATTGAGCATCACATGGTCTATAATGCATTTCATGTAAGCCACGTTTAGTATGCCTTGTACACTATTTAGGCTAATTGTTGTTTCATTATCCCTATTTGCTTGCTGATTGAATTGGATTGAAAGTGAAATGCAGTTCCCAAGCTTTAGCGTGGTGCTTACTGTTTAGCTGTGACTCTGTGGTTTGCTAGTTTGGGAAGGTTGAGTTAAGCGAATCAGTAGAGTTCTCATTACCGATGTTTTGGTCTGAAATTGGATAATTTTAGTATAGGCCTAAGTTGTGGAATATTGAAATGCAGAGCACGTTCATTGGAGGAGATCCTAGTGCTTTCTTGAACTGCATATTCTAAAAGATTTGTTTGGTTAAGCTTCTTTGTAAACACTTATAAGAGATGAAAATAGGAAGATAAAAATATGAAATGAGCTCTCCTAAAATGAGCTTATTTATAAGTTAATTTGCAGAAGTTTTTTCATATTAACTTCTCCAAAAACCTAATTTTAACTTAAGAAGATTTTTATTTTATTTTTTCTTCCTATTATCTTTAAGTACTGTGTATTGAGAAATTTATACCAATAGATCCAAAGTTAAAGGTTTCAAACCATATAACTACTGATTAAAGTTTGATCATGTCCATATTTCTATACACGAGAAAAAAAATAGTCAAGATTGAATTCCCAGCCTAGGAAGGTCGAGAGAGGAAGAAACAATGAACTTTTGTTTAGATGAACTTAAATACCCCTGTAAAGAATTACCAGTTGGCTTTGTTTGAGAATCAAACTGTACTTTAGAAATCTTATGGTTTGATTAAGACTGTTCTATTTGGCATTTTTGTTGAAGCATATTCTACAGTCGGACATTCTTTTTGATGTCATTGTCTGTTTCTTTGTATAGGCGATCATGTACAAACAACTAGATAGATATGAACTCTAATAATTTAAAATCTAATTCTCACTGCAGGCTGGGCAGCCTGAACTTATAGCACTTGAGAAAGCACTGAAAGAAGCAATGGTTCCTGCAGGAAAAGCACGGGAGGTAACTGTGTTGTCCTTTCTTTTTCTATGCCACTTTCTTTTGTTTTTATTGGATAGGACACTTGCTAAAGCTTACCTCAACTTGCAGACTGAGTTTGGAAGGGAGGTACCTTTGTTTGAAGTTGAAGCAACAGATGTGGAACCAGTATTTCAAAGGCTGTACTCCTACATATTTGACATGGACAGTGTGGGATCTTCTGTAACGGAGATGGACAGACCAGTGCCAAGTGCAATATTTATTGTAAACTTTGACAAGGTATAATCAATAAGCAATACCTTTAGTTACCAATATTAGATATATCTTACTTTAATTTCTATAAATTTGGTGCATTATATTAACTCTATGTAACACATAGTATAATTGATAATTTTGCTTTCACGAATTACTAAGGGGGGAGATATGAGTACCTGGATAAGTTCTTCGTTCTTCCTGCGTGTTCAATATCATATTTCTCTACTACTGTGGCAATTGTATGTTTTTTAAATATTTTTTTCTGCTAATTTAAAATTACTTGTAGGTGAGACTCGATCCTAGAAATAAGGAAATCGATCTTGATGGTTTAATGTACGGGAAAATTCCTGACCTAACTGGGGAAGATATGAAAAAACAAGAAGGAGATTACATCTATCGTTATCGTTACAATGGTGGAGGAGCAACTCAAGTTTGGCTAAGCTCTGGCAGGTATGTGATTGTTTTGTATTTTCTGTTAAACTTTAGTTTCTTCTCTCAAAAAGTTTCCCTGGGAAAAATTGGTTTAATGGTATATTCTGTATCTCAAGAAATTTTGTTAGCCCATACATCATACATACATGAGCCTGACTGTTTTTGTTTATTCATTCAGATTTGTGGTGATTGACCTTTCAGCAGGGCCTTGCACTTACGGTAAGATTGAAGCTGAAGAAGGAAGTGTCTGTTCTAGAACTCTGCCAAGATTACGAAATGTGATCCATCCTAGTAGTATGAGCACAACTTCTCAACAGTCAAGCAATGATATTTTTCTTGGACAGCTTGCTTCTTTGGTATCAACCACGGTGGAACATGTTATTGCACCTGATGTGAGGTATTGAGATCTATAAGCAAATAACAACTGCTAAGCCTTATCCCACAAGGAGCATCTTCAATAGAGTTTTCTATCTACAAGAACCATTACTATTGAGTTTTCACCATTGCTCCAATCACATGTGGCATCAGCGGTGTAAGAACCGTCCTTGTTTTAGCAACTAATTCCTAACATTAAAAGCCCATAAAACTGATATTGGAAAGGAGTGCTCTGCAGGAATCAATCCAGCTGCCAGTCAGTCTCTTTTGACAAAAATTAATATCAGATCAACCATACACATTGACCGTGACTCTAGCAGTTGAAACATGACTAGAATATTATTACCTTTTAAGTTTAAATAAAAACAAATATAATAAAGCATATCATATGAATATATAGGGTATTACATCAGACTCATTTTAAGTTTTTGCAAGTTGCACCTATGCTGTAAAATGTTGCTAGGGTTGTTAAATGTGATGTGGAATAGTTGGGTCCATTCAAAGAATGTTAAGCAACACTACCTTAGCTGTGCCATTGGAGATCCTATCAGCAGGGTCGTCAACTACACAGGGATCCACTGGATTCTACAACAACCTTAAATTCTGTAAAGCACTTTAGAGTGAGGTCTTTTATATTATTAGTTTCTCTTGAGGTTTTCTTTGTTCTTTGGCCCCTTTTAATTGGAAAGCCTTCTATTTTGCTTGTCTCACATAACCAAACCTCTGCATGCAACTTTTCCTCATTATCTCTTCAATTGGTGGTCTCAGAACTTTCTCTTTATGATATGCATTTATTCTTATTTTTAGTTTTTCTTTATCCATTAATTTATCTCATGATTCTTATCTTTTATTTTAGTGGGGGTGGGACATGCTTTTGTTGACTTTTCACTGCCCAAACTATCTAGCTTAGCTGATTTTATTGTCTTCTGCTTGAATTTCCATAAGCTCATAAGCTCTTTGCTTAAGCAGAACCATTTTAACTATCTAGGTTGGAATTTATACATGGCATCCTAATTGTGTTCCCCTTAATGTTGTAAGATGGGTTCTGGATGCTCAATTTTTGAAACTTGTGGTATGATGCCAACCTTAATTTTCATCTCCAAAACATTGTCTTAGAAAGTGGAGTTTAAGTCTAACTCAACCTTACAAAATCAGCTTGTAAGATGTGGTTTGCATCCATTTATATACTATAATTTTGTCTTATCTCTAGTTGATGTGAGATTTCCAACACACCACCTCACGCTAAGGACTAGACATCTCGAGCGTGAAACTAAATATTTGTAGATAGTCCAATAGCAGCCTGACTCATTAGGATAGACTTTGATAACCATATTAGAAAGTGGGATTTAAGCCTAATTCAACCCTAAAAAATTGACTTAAAATGTGAGGTTTGCATCCACTTATATATTATAATTTGGTCTTACTATAGTCGATATGGGATGTCCAACATATTGTTATCCTTCTCTTGTGCCCCTTTGTTATTCTTTTGTTTAGTATTCTATACTTTTATGTAATTTAGGCTGTAGTTCTCTCTAGAATGTGAATAGTATGTGCACTTGAATGATTTATTAACTGATCACCAAAGTATTAGCTCTAGAGTTTAATTGTATTGTTATTGATTTGTTCAGGTTTGAAACTGTTGATCTTACTTCAAGACTGCTTATACCAATAATTGTCTTGCAAAATCATAATCGATACAACATTATGGAAAAGGGCCATAATTACAGTATTGACATAGAAAATATTGAGGCAGAGGTTTGTAATTTCCTTTAGGGCAGACTACCTATTTTTGTTAACTCGGTTTGAAAATTGCCTTATGGATTTTCTAGAACTGATGTTTTTTGTAATTTAGTAGGAACATCATGCAACTGTTACATTTTTTCTTTCCACAGGTGAAGAGTATGCTTCATGATGGGCAAGAATTAGTAATTATTGGGGGTGCACATTCATTACATCGCCATGAGAAGCTAGCAATTGCTGTTTCAAAAGCTATGCGTGGACATTCCCTGCAGGAAACCAAGAATGATGGTCGTTTCCATGTTCATACCAAGACATATCTAGATGGTGCTATTTTAAGAGAAGTGAGTGCTGCCTTGTACTCTTTGTTGCTTAAATCTTCTGTTTTTAGTTTTTCATATGACTTGACATGGGCAATTGATTTCTTCCTTTTCATGGGGTAATTAATTGAAAAAATTGTACTAACCTAGTTAGTTGTTGATCATGAGTATCAGTTTGTAACCCCTTTTGTTTAATAGACAAATTTGAATGCTTAGTAGACATAGTGCTGCTCATATTATACTTTAAGCCTAAGCGATCTTCTGAAACCTCCAGAATTCACTATCCACATAGTTGAATTAAATAGATCCGCATCTAAGATGCTAAATGCAAATTAATTCTATTACTATATTAGCTATTTATATATGGATAATGGACTTGAAACCTCATTTTACAGGAGATGGAACGTTCTGCTGATGTGCTTGCTGCTGGATTGCTTGAAGTGGCTGACCCATCACTTTCAAGTAAATATTTCCTCCGCCAGAATTGGATGGATGAATCTGACGAGTCAACTGATTCTATTCTTAAGCATAAGCCTCTATGGGCTTCATATAACTCAAAATATGGTGGCAAAAGGAAAAAGAAAGTAAAGAAACAAGGGGATCTACAACCAACATATGGAACTAGAGTAATTCCTGTGTGCGTACACTGCTATCTTTTTTCCTAGATGAACATTGAAATACAACCGTAACATCTTAGTGTCTTTGTTCTTGTATATTCATATTTAATAACACCTTCTTTTGTACTTTTATTATTTCCAACTGATCTCTCACTTAGGTCAATTAGGACACTTGAGGTGAACCTAGGCCTACAAATTTGCAGTTAGATGCTTTGGACTTCATAAAGTTGGTACCCAAAATTTGGTGGTGAAAATGAATACTCAAATAACTCAAACTCAAAAGACGAAAAAAGTTATCCCCTAAAAGATATTATATTGGTTATATGTAGCTCCCAACATACAAAATATATTTATTTGTATTTCAACAGTGATTGGTCAAAGTTGAAAAAATTGTTAGAAAAAAATCTTAGAGAGTTGAACTTTTGTAAGGAAAGTTTTGGAAGTACTCCTCTGTGTTGATCTATTATATCAATCAATCACATAGTTTGGGAAGATTTAAATACTTGTGATTAGATCATTATATTCATTCTGATGGTCTTTTTTTAAATGAAATGCATCATATTGCACTTGTTATATGGTAAAATATTTTGATTGTTATTGATGACATTATTTTGTTTCAAAACCAATTCAGTGCTGAAATTTTCGAATGTAATGCTTTTTAATATGCAGCTTTGTGCTATCACTAGCGGATGTGGATCCAAACCTTATGATGGAGGATGAAAGTATGGTATGGACAAGCAATGATGTTGTAATTGTGCTTGAGCATCAAAATGAAAAGATTCCCTTAAGGTGAGTAAATATAAATGTTCAGATATCCAGTTCTTTCAAATTGAAGATTTATACATACTACTGTAGACATTTTGATGCGTATATGGGAGAGGAAGGAATAAATGGGCTGCACACTGCTTATTATGACTTATTCCTAACTGGCAACATCTATACTATTGCAGGCTCTATAAAACCATCTTATGTTTCTATGTGGAACCTCTAATCCTTTTTGTCCATAAAGTTTCCACATCTCAATTTAATAGTGCCAATGATTTTTACCTTTTGATTATTTTCAAATGTTTGTCTGTCTTTTTGAGGATATGTTGTTAATGCATTGTGATACAATCCACTTAGTTTTTTAGAAAGCTAAGTGTACTCTCTTTTCATGCTGACTGTATTTGGATTGTTCGACTCAAAGAAACCATTTCAAACTCTGCTTTCAAATACCATGGGTTTCCTCGTTATTTATCAGTTTTGTTTTGCAAAACTTAACACCACTCTTAACTGTCTTGTTTGACAGTTACGTTTCAGAAACACAGAAAAGGCATGCTCTTCCATCTCAGGCACACCGTCATATATTGGCTGGTCTTGCCTCAGTTGTAGGTGGTTTAAGTGCACCATATGAGAAGGCTTCTCATGTACATGAAAGACCTGTTGTAAATTGGCTTTGGGCAGCTGGTTGCCATCCATTTGGACCATTCTCTAATACATCTCACATCAGTCAAATGCTCCAAGATGTTGCTTTGGTTAGTGCTCTCTCTGTATGCCCTAGTGAATTTTATTTACCAAAAGGTATTTCTCTTATTATCTTTTTATTTATTGACAGAGGAACTCGATATATGCCCGTGTGGACTCTGTACTTCATAAAATTCGTGATACATCAGAGGTAATTCATGCTTCATTTGAGTTTAAATAAATACCAGTACTTGATTCCATGAAATTACCTGTCAATTCTATGCAGACGGTACAAACTTTTGCAGCAGAGTATCTGAAAACTCCCCTTGGTGAATCAGTAAAAGGAAAGAAAGAAAAGTCAAACACTGATTTGTGGTTAGAGAAGTTCTACAAGAAAACTACTAATTTGCCTGAACCCTTCCCACATGAATTAGTAGATCGCTTAGAAAAATATCTTGATGTAAGCTTTACTTGAATGGAGTTCTTGACCTGATTTTGCAGGCATTTGTATTCTTAACATACTGCAATTTGTTTACATACACCAGGGCCTTGAGGAGCAGCTTGTTGATATGTCTTCACTGTTATATGATCATCGGTTACAGGATGCCTACTTAAACAGTTCAGATATTCTGCAGAGCACGATGTTCACCCAACAGTAAGTTACCCTGTATTTTAGAACGTCTTTATTTATCTTGTCAAAATGGGGAGAACTCATTCTAGTAAACTGATATTTTTCCCATGATACTGTTCAAGTCGGTTATTTACAATTTTGTGAATTGCAGATATGTTGATCATGTCTTGGCCAGCGAGAGGGATAATATGAGATGCTGCAAAATTGAGTACAGATATCCCGTGCACTCGTCTCAAACTTATATCTATGGGGGGATACTTATTGCTGGATTCATTGTGTACTTTGTTGTAATATTCTTCTCAAATCCGGTGCGCTGAAATCAGCAACCAAAAACTACCCACGCCATATCACACTGGGTAGAGCTTATCACTGCTATACCAAAATCCAATATCAAATGTATACAATTTTGAATTCGTAGCGATCAATGCAGGGCAAATGAAAAGAACAAAATTACTACAGTAACATTGTCTAGATTATGTATTTTGGTAGGTACTGGCAGGGCTTCAACTTTAGTTTACTGACATTCCTATGCAATTCGTTGCAAAGAGCTGTGATGGCTGAAACCCTAAATTTAATGCTGAAGATTCGAATGAATTTGGGAGCTAAAGAAATAACTTTAAAATGTTCTTATAATGTGAAAAATAAAACTATAAAACGTTTCTGTGCTTCTAGAATATTTGAACACAATATTAGGAAAATAAATAAGATCTTTGGTTTAGATATAACATTACTCCATGATCAAATGCTTGAACATTGACAGTTCTTTGCTCTAACGTTGCGTTGTTAATAGAAGTTTATTCTGTAAGTAATTTTAGTATTTTCGTTTTAAGTGGATAGTTCATGTAATTGTGAGCTTAGAATTTGGTTTACATGAAGTGTTAATCTGCTAGATCTGTCAATATAATAGTTTTTGTGGCTTGGAAGCTCCTTGTATGAAGATCAAGCACGGCTCGGAAGAGGTATGTACCATTTGCACTGACTGTCAATTTTAGGACTTGCAAGATTAATGGTATTACATCTCCACTTTGGTCTAGGTATATCCGGTCTAGGTGCTCAATGATATATAGCTATAGAGAATTGCATCTAATATGTAACTATGGAGGGCTGCATCTGATATATACAAGTATGGAGGGTTGCAGCCGGGCTAAAGTTCTCTCAGCTGTCAACTGTAAGGTGGATGATTTCGGGGGAAGACCAAGCACATCTTTTGGGTGGCAGGAAAATAGGTGTCTGGTAGTGATGGTAGTTAGAAAGATAGGTTCACTGAAGTAGTGCTGTCCAATTCTGGTCATATCAGCTACATTTTGTACTGTGGTCTGCATGCTGTGTGGTTGCATATTTGGGGAAGTAAAGAAGGTGGAGGTTGCATAAGGGTGAGGTTCTATCTGCGAATCCTTAGGATTGGGTGTGAATGTAATCTGGACAGTTTTTCTCCTTGCACCTGAATTAGAAGGTTGGTTACTCTTCAAAAGCAATGGGGATGTCAACAATGGAATGGAGAACGTGAGAAAGAGAAATGCTACGATGTCTTCTATTCCTGACCTACTCTGCCTAAAATTTAGACTGATAGCAAAATTAGTGAGGCGGAAGGGAGAAAAGAATGCCTTAGGTGGGAAAGACCCAAAAGATGAGACATTGGGAAAGCCAAATTTATTTATTTTTTTCAAAAATGTTAATAAACTTTAATTAATTTTTCGCAAAATATTAATTATCTTTTAATTAATGGATATTAATAAATGAGTAAATATTTAAATTGGATTCTCAAATATGAATACGCCAGATTTTAATTAAAATTTGTATAAATATATGCTTATTTTTTTTATATCAAATACTATGAAAAATTTGTATGCAAGAATCTATTACTCAGCAAACTCATTTCAATTGGTATTTGCTCTTTTAATAAATAAAAAATTGTATCAATTAAATTCAAAAAAATATAAAATAATGAAGTTTGGATGATAATGTAGATATTAAAAAATTATTAAACATAATTAGGTGTCTATAGAAAATGTGGCATAAGAGGATTTTTCGACATAAAATCCATTTGCGTGGGTTGCTCCATTAGAGTTCTTTGTTGCTGCATTTAGGATGTAGTTTGGATTTTAGTATCAGAACCATTCTTCTTGAGTCCAACGTAATTTGGTAAATGGCTTTTGGAGGCAAGATTAAAACTGCCTGATTTGGTAAAAGCATTTTTCTGCATAATGTTTTTTCTGTATTGGAGTATTTCAGCGTATATCTTATCTCATACTGCTACTTAAGGTATCAGGTAAAAGCATTTTTCTGCATAATGTTTTTTTCTGTATTGGAGTATTTCATCGTATATCTTATCCTATACTGCTACTTCAGGTATCAGTAGGTAGATCTTTTATACAATGCAGTGCCAGCTAGATATTCATCAGGATAATTGTACAATGTATAATGATGTTTCATGTAACTGTTTTTTGATGATATTTCCTTTGCTGATATAAAATTATTTTATAATATTGGGTAGAGGAATTCGTAGTCCAAATCTCATTAACTCCAGCTGGTAGACTTATAATGTCAATAATCATTTTTCCTTTCCCCCAATATGCAGGATTTAGGGTTTATAATGTCAATAATCATTTTTCCTTTTCCCAATATGCAAATATTTATTACATTAATATATTTTTTTTCTATATTCTTTCATATCTTTATTTGATTATTATAAATTGAATAAACTTGTTAATATTACACCAAACTTGCACCGAGAAGACTGTATGAGGGTAGTTGGGTGCATGTTTAAGTCTAGTCTCGTATCTTATTCATGCAACATTTTTATCCATTATCAACTTATCCTTTTTTTTTTCTAAATGGAGATACGAGAATTCCTTAAAACTAAATCTAAGGTTCACGAAAAATAAATGAAAGATGCAAAATAAGAACGGGCGTTCTTTCATTTTGAAAGAGGCCAAAACCGTGATATTCAAATATAATTAATCAATATGAAAAAAAAAATTGAGTACATTCTTTTGAAAACAAAAGAAAAATCACAAAACCCACTTTTTTTTTACACTCCCATAGTATAATATTATTATTTGAATAGTTATTCATATTTCTAAATTACAAAAATTTACTTTTAATTATATTTTTTTTTTGTAAAAATTATCACAATGAATGAATGTATAGAACTTTCTCGTTGTGAAGGTATAATTTGTCCAACAAAAAAAACATAAAACTTTAAAAACCCAAATACATTGTTAAAAAACAAAAATATAAAGTGAAAGAAATAGTCAGACATAGCTTTCTAGGCTAGCATAATGCATCAGTATAGCAGTCCATTATCGGAACTGCTCAGAGCCCAGTGCATATTTCATCCTCCAGATCTATTTTCACTTTTCCTATTACTCTTCCAAATTACAATCATACATATCCAACAACAACACCCCCAAAAAAACTGAACACATGTTTCAAGGTTTGGATGGAATCCTCAGCAGTATGCTTATAGTTGTCATCAAATTAGACAATCAGGTCTCAAAGATTTCATGCCATCATTGGATCCCACAACCCTAGACTCAAAAATAAAATCAAAATACCATAAGTAATATGTAAAAATAAAACTACATGAAAACAAAACTTTTTGGAAGATTGAAAACCGAAAAAGGTGATTTGGCAGTTCAATAATTCACTGCGCCTGGATTGAACAAACGAAGGCGAAGCGACTCAACATTCCTGCGAAAAATCTACGCCTCTTTCATCATTGATTAGGAGATAACCCATGAAACATGATCAATGAATCAAAAGCATCTCAAGAGGCAAATGAAAAACGGAAAAAAAAAAAAAAAAGGGAAGAAGAATAAAAAGAGGGGGAGGTTCCAAGAAAAGCATGGAAAAAAAAAAAAGCAGGGTCTCTTCAACCTGAGAAATAAAAAAAAAGATGTTTGTTTTTA
>Ga0123342_1003193_pt1 | contig 26520 bp, 9 predicted proteins | sample Turbeawhitnodule_FD_89960 | JGI IMG/M metagenome (GOLD analysis project Ga0123342, IMG submission 89960) | Root nodule microbial communities of legume samples collected from Mexico - Turtle bean Mexico white nodule | ecosystem: Host-associated > Plants > Roots > Nodule | place: Mexico: Nepantla...
CCCCCATATTTTTGTATTTTCTTTCTTTTTCTTTTTTTAATAATATTTTTTTCATGTGATGGCAAATGATTGTTGTTACTTGAGGTATCAGTTTAGCTGAGATGTCAAGTAGCATAATGATGCCTAACATGAAAAAATTTTATAAAAAAAAAACTAGTTTCTATTATTAATAAAAATTTATAAAATGATTTCTGAATTGGTATCAGAATTACCTACCTAGGTTTTAGCTATTAATATTTTAGATTCTAAATTAGTGTATAAAATACTAATAGAGGCTAATTTAGAATATAAAATAATAAATAGTTAATGGTTAGATGTCAATTTAAAAACTATTTTATAATTTTTTATTAATAATAAAAACTATTTAGATACTAATAATTTTTTTAATTTATAAGATGGTATTTAATTTAATTAAATAATAAATAATTAGTTTCTATTTAATAATTTTTTTTAATAATACAAAAGAGTTAAAACTGAAAAAATAATTACAACTTAAAATCTAAAATATTATATGATATTATATTTATTATTTAATAATCTATCCATAAATTAAAAGAAAAACACAGACTAAAATAAATTATTAAAATCCAAAAAGATCTAGGAATGACCCTTCTGCTATGGAAGCAACTGGTTCATCACTTACGGAAACTTGTAAACTCAATAATTGTGTTGGATATTTTGCAATTAAAAATCAAATTCAGAAGAAGACATTATTTTGCTGCAATAAATAAAGGAGAAAATTTCAATTATTTTCCACATGTTAAGATCAAGCTAACTCGTGCAATCCCAATTCTCCCACAAACTCTTCACAAATTTTAAGCGAAGGTTCACTCATGCACATTTTACTCAGGTAACGCAGGGTAGAACTTTTAATTTCTTTCTGAAATACTACATCTTTGGTACTTCTTATATATAAAACATTTGTGTATTTTCTCAGTGACTTAATCTTTGTTCATGACACGATATGAAAGACTCTAAGACCATTTGGCAGTGTTTAATCCTCCGCTAACCAAAATGCTAAGCACAAAGTAGGGTTTATGTATAAGCATTATTCACATAAGCTTCATGCTCTTGCATAAAGGAGAGTAGTGGTTTAAATAATATAAAATGATTTGTGTACAACCCAACAACTTCAAAATTTTGAAAGTTGGTTCATGATGACACCTTTAAAAGCTGAATCTGGACTTCTGTAGCATGGCCTGCTGAACTTGTTAGTCTGAATCTTAGAACCACATTAAGATACTTGTGAAAAGCTACTTTCTTTTTGTAGCATTTGCTATTGGGCCGGGTGGTGGTTTCTGTTTCTGCCATTCACGTGTAAAACTTATATTCCATTTTAATGTTTTCAACATGAACTTTTTTGTAAAAAAAAATCATGACAGATAATTATAAAAGAAACTGAAATCATTTCTTTACAAGTTAAAATTCCTTTTTTTCTCAGAAAAGTTTATGGAGAAACTTGTGTAAAGAGGAGTTTGCTAATTCAACGGTGTAAGTAGGTATAATGCTAAGGTCAACCAAACTGAAAATTTGCATTAACATGATTCATAAGGTTTTTTTTTATCGAGACAAGGGTGATGAATGAGTACATTGAGGATTTTGAGAGATGCCTTTCTTCTCTAACAGGTTAGTCACCTAGTTGCTAGCAGACAACTTTGCTATTTTCCCTATTTAGGGACCAAGATGGGGAGAGCATCTGAGTTTTGTGATGTTTCGTTTTATTCAATACATATTCATGTGCTTAAGCTTCATGAACAGTTAATTGTTTGTGGCCTAAAGTAGATATAGAGAATAAGCACAGAAAAAATTGGCCTGTAATTGAAGTTATGCATTGAAGTTGTTTGATTGATTGGAGGTTGTATGGGCATGGATTTGTTGGTGTGAGGAGAGATGTTTGATATGCAGAAGAACAAAAGAGATTAAGTGTTAGATTATTGTTTAGCAGGAAGTTTGAGAGGAAAATGATGTAGCTGGATATTGGTATGTATTAAAAGGAAGTTTCCTAGAGAAGCATAAAGTGGAGAGAAAACCAAAGTTGTGATAGGCTGCCCCCTTGACTGGGTATGTTTATTGGTCCCCTACTGCTTAAATAAAGGGCAATGTACCCCCTTTGTCCAGGTGGTCTATCCCATCTACCTGCTTTTCAAGGTAATGATAACAATAATTAGTTGGCATTGTAGTAGTAATAGTGGCAGCACCAGCTGGAGTTACCAAAAATATAGCAGCTACACAAGTTACTTTCACTCATGGACCTCAAGCTTTTTCTCATTCAATTGCTTAAAATATAGCAAAATCCTACTAATATATGTAGCTGTCCTTTAGGGAACTTCATTTCTTCAATAAGGTTTCATTCTAATAACTCTAAGCCCAAACTTTGAAAGTGACTCGAATTATTGGAACTTGGAATTTCGAGCTCACTTTTCTTTTATGCTCAAGAGGGCATGCTCCCTAAACTCCCAATTTTCTACCTCACTTTTATATTTCTTTTTATCTTTCAAACCACCCAGTTTAAAATGTATTCAAAATTTTACTTTATTCAGATTATTTATTCATTTTTTCTAAAGAAGGATGTTTCCTAGTATTGAGTTTAGCCAAAAATAATGATTATCAGTAGACTTGTTTTATCTTTTTTTCAATTATGTCTCTTTTTTATGTTTTACATGTTCTCCCTACTCTATTATCAGTTTTTTTAAATATTAAATATTAATTCTCAGTTTAAGTTCTGATTATTATATTAAATATTTATTATTATTTAAGATTGTTTTTATATTAACGAGAATCTAAAATATTACTCAGATCCAACTTATAATACCAAACATTCTTTAATCTCAGACTAAAACCTTAAAAACTAACTAATCCGAATCAACCCATCACATCACAATTTTAAGAAATCCTTCCTCTTCATAATGAATTAAAATCAAAATTTAACAAATTAGTTGGGCATCAGGTCAAAAGTTACCTGCGTCATTTTATGCATACATGTATGGAGTATTTAACACAAAATCAAATACAGCATTAATTACATTTTTTTACTCATAAAAGCCTTATTACTATAAAACATACACATAGACAAACCTTCAGTACGTTTGTACTTAAAATAATTGATTATAAAAAAAAAAGAAAAAAAAAGTAGAACATTTTCTTTAGAAGCAATTCCATGTTGTTTCGTCGAGCTACATATAAAAATAATAATTTTATGCTTTTTTATGCTTCTGTTTTTTTTTAATAAATTGATCTAAATATGTAAAAATTACTAATAAGTAATTATTATTTTTTAAATACCCAAAAGATCTACTATTTATTTTACACCTCACAACATTTTTTTAACCGAGTTGTTTTCTCATCATGTAAAATCATATTAAATCAAAATAAACTTCAAATATATCTGTATCTATAATTGCATCTATTTTTATTTTTTGCTTTTAGTCGTGTCATTAGTTTCAATTACAAAATTATTAATGGAAAGATGCTTATAATTATGGGACTAAAAGTCAAAATCAATATAATCAGATCTAAAATAAAATAAAAACATAAAAGGAAACTTTATTCCAAGAAGATAAATCGTAATATTTTTTTCCTAAACATAATTTAACTTAAAATGACTTATCCTTAATTTGAACCTTTTATCTTATCTTTGATTAAGAATTCCAATTACGTGAGTAGTAATCATTTTAATTATTTTTTGAAAACATTAATTAAGATCTCACGTGGAATATGTCCAACCTGAATAGTGCAATCCTCTCTCCCTATTATAATTAATAAATATTCTATAGTACTATTTTAATACTCGGACTAGTGAGATATACATATATTATAATTAATACTTGTTCTATAGTACTCATTTAATAGTAAAACTAGTCAAACATATTTTTGTGATGATGTTAAATTAAAAATTAATTAATAATTTAACGAGTAAAAATATTATTATTTTTTGTGTCAATTATTTAAATTTAAATTAATAAATTAAATAGTATTAATTATTTTTTAAATAAGTTATATTAACAAATTTTGTTATAATATGCATAAAGACTTATTTAAATAAGGAACATTCAAGAATCATCAGATTTTTTTTTTTATCTTTAGCACACATTAATATTTGAACTTAATTTACAAACATAATTTACTTCATGCAAAATTGTTATTATAATTAAAAATTATGACACAAATTAAGCATGTAAACAATCCACTTAAACTATATACAAATCTCTGGAATTTATTCTATGAAAGAATAAAAAAACATTAATATTTTTATTTCTTTGCATTCATTCCAATAAATAAATATACAGGTGTCTCGTTGTATAACAATCCAGACGACATCACAATTGTAACACTTAAACTATAATTAAAAATTAATCAGATCAACACTTTATGATTAAATATAATATTGTACAATTATATGTTTTATTATTTATTATACAATTATTTTTTAGAAACTAGTATTTTAAATAATTAAATTTTGTATTTTTAAAAATTAATTGAAATATAAAATAAATATTACAAATGTAATCTAATTTTAATAAGTACATCCAAGTATATATAATTGTAATATTATTATATTAATTCTTAAGACAATTATAGTGTAACTAAATCTGATTAAAATGGATATATTTTATAAAAGAGAGTAAGATTTTTTAAAAACAATCACTTTTATTTAAAAAATAGACCTTTTAATAAGAAAGATTTTCATGCCCTTCTAATATTGGAATAATTATTAAATTAATGAAGATGAAAAAGAATTACAAAATCCAATTACACATGTTATCTGTCAATATAAAGTGCAGTAATATCAAATAAAAATAGAAAATTAAGATTGAGAATAATTTATTTTACTTATTTTTAAAATAAAATGGAACTCTACTCACTCACTTTTATTTATATATATATATATATATATATATTATTTTAGTTTCAAGGAACAAGAAGCTCATCTTCATCCATCAAAACTTAGGGCTGTGAGCCACATAACTATTTTCTAGGATTTGAGAATTATATATATAATTTTGACCACTTGCATACTCACATTTTCAGACATTATATATATAAAAGCCGATAGCTTGAGAGGGGAAAACTGGTGAACATACAGGTAAACGTGTGCTCCCACACGTGCATATTATTCTCAATCAAATAGTAGGCACTAAATTATGTTTGTCTTCTAACTGAAAAAATATATATTCTGTAATAACTTTAACTTTTACGCAATACTAATTCATTTTGAAACTCATGTGCATATCCAGAAAGCTCACTTCTGGGTTTGTTTAAATAAGATTGTTGCATGCATGCATGGCGTCCCAATGGGAGTCCAACCCGGAAATTAATCCGACTGAGTTTCTTCAATGAATTGTTTTTCTCTTTCTATAATTTATATGAAGCTACGATCTTTCATTACAAAGATAATTGTGCTACATAATTTTTTTTATCGACAAGAAAAAAAAAATAAATATGAACCACTTTAAGGATAATCAACCATTATGCAAACCATAACACAATAAATCCTCACGCTCCTTCCAAACAACCTAACCCTTACAAACTTAGAACAACAAACAGTCCAATTAAAGGAGTAAACAAACCTTACAAAAACTCACTTAATTGAAAACATGCCAGCCACATGATCCATGCACCATTCAGAGTAAGAAAAACTAGTAGAAACAATTTTTGAAGTTATCCAAAACCAAACCATTAATTGTGCTAAAGTGAACACTTTCGAAAGGTCGATCACTTCACCTTGAAAAATATGTTTATTACTGTATTTCCAGATTTCACTAACTATAGCAACCCAAACACTACTCCAAACAACATTAACCTGAACAGAAACATTTACCATATTAAAATGTAAGAAGCGAGAACCTGGATCAACATGATCAACCAATCCTATCCCATTCTTGCATAACACTGATTCCAGATTTGCCATATGAGTTAATGGTTAATAAGATAACGTATTTCGACTTTTTTTTGGATTTCACTGTATTTATCTTTTTCTCTCTTATGATTGTAACATATAGTGTCGTAAAAAAGTGTTGTGTGCAGGAAAATTTGTCAAGTGGAAATGCATGTTGTTGGGGACCCTGTTTGATTTAGGTTTCAGTAATCAGTGCCAGTAATGATGACACTTTCCTAAAGAAGACCACTTGAGTCAGAAGCAACTAAATTAACGTGCAGATCAGATCAGGTTCTTTCTTAATGTATACCATATGGCTTACATTCTCAGATCCAAGAACTTATGCGACAATGTTATGATTTTTCCTAAAAAAATCATCTCCACTTGCAATAAGGGGACTTAGCTTTGCCTTCCCCATGCTCTTAATCAACCACAATCAAGATCAAGGGTCCTACCCTTAATCATCACAGTCAAAGTGCTCTAATTATTGAGTTATTAATATTGCAAATTTACACTATTTCATTCATCATATGGCCTTTCGGTTATAGAACACTGTCTATAGTACTCGATCATCAAAAAACATAAAAAAGGAAGAATAAGAAGAAGACTGTTTAAGCTCAAGTTCATACACTTTTTCTGGGTAACTAAAAATTATTAATTACTGTTCGATACTATTTTTCTTTTGATTTCTATCTTTTAACTACTGTGTATTACTGGGCCTAGCTACTTTTTCTTAGATCCGTTTACCTAAGATGTTGTTTGATTAATTTAGTAATCAAGTTAATTAAAGTATTTTACATGAGATTGTTCCCTTTGCTAATAAAGTATGATACAACTATCACTATAATTACTCTTAATTCTATAATTACACAATGACTTGACGAAAAAGGAAAGTTTAACAGCCGGTGTGTATGGTTAATGGGTTACAGTGGGAGAAAAAAAAATCTAGGAAGGCTCCTTTATTTTAGAATTTTATTATAAAACCCCTTCTAAAATATCATTATCAAACAAAAAAGTAATTCTTTTTAACTTTAATAATTACAAAATGAATTCCATGTTCAGTAAACGAAAATTAAGTTGAATAATGAGAGTTCAAAAGAACTCAAAATCTGAAAGGAAGCCATTTGTGACATTAGCAATAATTATAGCTTATGTGAGAAAAAAAACATTGAATTGTTTACATTTTTATGTGTAGAGAGAGAGAAGAATGGAAGGGAAATTTAAGATTTGGTATAGATTTTTTAAATGTCTTAGCAGTAGAGGGAGCATAATAACTTCACATTTGGTAACCTAATGATAGAAAGAAAAGGAAAAAACAGAAGAAAAAAGAAGTGTGGGGTTGGAAGGAGGTACTACTGTTAAGGGTTTGATGATTGTATGTAGCAAACAGAGAGGACCCACAAGGGCACTCTCCTCTTAATTGTTTGGGCAACATAATCGATTTCCTCGTATTAACAAGGTCAATGATGAGTTACCAGAATGCGAAAGGAAAAAGAAAAGGGTGGGAAGAGAAAAAAGAGGTGACAAATTTGGCATCTTGGGTTTTAATTTTGAACTGAGAATGCCATCAAGGCATGTTCATGTGAAAGGAAAGGGTTTTGTAGGTACCTTCAAAATTTGTGGTGGCTTTCCCATCACATTAACTTTTGGGTTTGATGCCATGCCATGCCTCTTGAGTGATTCCTCACCCCCACCCAAAATCATCACTTTTGTTGCTGTTCTCTCACTTTCACAAGAGTTGACAAAACAACAAGTTGCAAAACAGCACGTAAAATAACCAATCTCTACATTACAACACCTCTGTCTTCTTCCCTTATTGGGGAGCCCCTCTCCTCCATTTCTAAATGCTAATTCACCTTTCATTTTTTCTCTCTCTACAAATTCATCCACTTCAAAGATACCTTCATATCAGTTCCACTTATTTCATCAATTTATTATAATATAATATTTTATTTCAAAAAAACTATTCTAAAGTAATTATTTTTTTAATCATGATAAGTTGAAAATTCACTTTTTTTTTCTATATCCATCTTACAATTTCTATATCCTTCTTCACTTTGTTTTTCTTTTCCTTTTTTCCTCTCTTAACTCTTCTCTCATACACTTGTATTTTTGGGAGGTGTGGTATTGGTAAGAATTCTTCGAAGCTTAAGTCAATATTTGTATTAATCATTCATTAGAAAAACTAAACTACTAAACTAAACACTCTATATATTTATACTATTGTTAATGGGCTTATTGGGTTTGTCAGGTCATATTTATTCTTTTGCTTATCTCTTATTAATTGATTTTTAACACTTAATTAACTTTATTTATCTTTCCTAAGTGTCTCTTACTAATATTGATACATGTATGTTTTTCCACGTACTATTTTCACTAATGTTTTTCTTTTTTCTTTACTTCTTTTAGCTTCTCGATCTTTTGACTTCTCAATGTTCTAACCTTTCGACATAACTAGTTCAATAAATGAATAACAATTTTCGATTCTTAAATTTATAGTCTTTTCACTTTAATATCAAAATGGATAAAAACTAAGAAAATCATGTAACTATATTTTCTTTTTCATGTTAGTAAATATATTGTTTTTTTTTCTTAACCTCGACAATATTGACGTTCATATCAATAGGTCCATCTTTATTAAAAGTATTATTAAGTGATACTTTAATTTTATTTTATTTTTACTTTTACCGTGTCACGTTAGTTTTAAGATTTAAAAAAAATATATTTCTCGAATGTAATAATCTATACTAATTTTTGTAATTTTTATTAATATAGGACTGACATTCTAATTAATAAAAAAAATTATTTTTATGATTCAATGTCTTATTTTAAGATAAAGGATTTTAAATTTTATGTCATGTCACAATATTTTTATAGAAAAATCTTATGTGACTCGAATCTTAAACTTATGATTCTATATGCAACCTCTCCAATAAAGATAACTAAGAATCAAAATAAAGTTATTAAGGATTCAAAAAAAATATTTAAAATTATTATTCTTCTCATTATATTTCTCTTCTATCTTCTTCTTTCATTCTTCTTGGTCTTTTGTCTTTTCCCATTTTTTTAATTATTTTTTTATTCTTTCATTTTCTTCCTTTCTTTTACTTATTTTTTATCCCTCCACTCTTTTATTTTTTTTTCTTTCTTTTTTCCTTCCATTCTTTTATCCTTAACATTCAAGCAATATCCTAGTTATTATTTGTGGTGTTCAATCAATACACTAAAAATAAAATATTTAAGTCTCTTTATGTTTTTTTAATGCTCTTGTCTATTTTTTCTTTTTTTTAATTCTCCTCTCTATTTCTCTTTCTTTCTTCTTATCTTTTTCACTATTGTTGTCTTTTCTCTTCTTCCTATTTTTATTGCTTTGTTTTTCCTATATATTCTTCCTTTTTTTTCTCACCTCTCTCTGTTGGAGATCCCACATCGACTAGAGATTAAGACATTTCATCGTATAAAAGTGGGTGCAACCCTCACCCCATTGAGCCGGTTTTATGGGGTTGAGTTAGGCTTAAAGTCCACTTTGTAACATGGTATCAGAGCCATTTCGAGCCTATCCTAGCGAATATTTGTTAGGTTTATCAGGTCACCCGTCATCGGGCCGTTATCGGACCACCCATAACATATATCTCCACGCACGAGTTGGTAGCCTCGGCGTGAGGGGGGTGTGTTGGAGATCCCACATCGACTAGAGATTAGGACATTTCATCGTATAAAAGTGGATGCAACCCTCACTCCATGAGCCGGTTTTATGGGGTTGAGTTATGCTTAAAGTCCACTTCGTATATATATACATATTGTGTGCAACTCCAATATTATTTTTTCTTTCATATAAAAAACACCTAATTGTTAGTTAAGTAGAATGAACATGGGGTTTTGGAATTAAGAAACACTTGTGTGAACTAATAAGTAATCATCTTGTAATACACATTTGAAAAAAAATTATAATTTTTGCAAGGATATCAATTGATTGATTAAGTTTCTTAATATTATTGGAAATGTTACTCAGGTAATCTTAAGTGCAAATGTCATTCTATCGGATCTTAATTTATTTTGTGTGGGTTTCACTATGATCTTAAAGACCTTTTCACAACACATCAATGTAAGAAACTTATAACACTCGCTTTAATTTATGTTTTATTTGGTTGTTAGCAAAATATATGTTTTCAAGAAAAGAAATAAAATATATTATTTTATTCTTATGAATCAAGATCTTATTTAAGAATTTGAGTATTAAATTTTATGTCATCTAAGCATAATTCAACGTTGAGGTCTTAAACTTGTAACCTTGAGTATGACACCCATAATGAAGATCTCCAAATTAAAATTCCTGTAATTTGAATCTGTTCATGATCCAAAACCTGAAGCATGCTTAAGATATTTTGTTTTTTCGTGAAGTCAATTTGTTTCTTCATAATTTATGAAACTTAACTTGCTTCCAAAAGAAAAAAAAAAAAAAAAAGGAAAAAAGGGAGGTGAAAAGGATATTTCGTTAATTTAAATATTTTTTTTAAAAAATTTAGCTGAATCATTTTAGTCCTTGAAAATAATAATATTATTAAAAAAATTGGATGGGAAAAAGGTTACTTAATTTTGTTATGCAATTAATTGGGATATTCAATTAATGTTACAATCCTTATACAGTAGATAAATTTTTCAAAATACATGTATAATTCATGCCCTATATGTCTTTCTATTCCTAGAACTCCTAGTTCAATTTTAGCATATGATAACAGCCACAAAACAAGAGCATTAAGAAACTGAGTCAAATTAAAGATAAAAAATTTGACAGCTTTGTTAAAAGCAAATGCGAATGTTATTTGGTTCATACATGATATTTTTACATCTGCTCCACTTTACACCCACAACAAAATATTAATATTTGTAATAAAAAAAAATTAAAAAATTAAAAATTTTCTTAATAGAAATATAAGCAAAATGTAAAATTTTAAAATAATTAAAAATAATTAAAATATTAATATTTAGTAAGTGTAAAGCGGAGCATTTTGTGTCAAAAAATCATTTTACTTTAACAAATGTTTGATCTATTACAAAAATAATATAAAGAAAGATAAATCAAATTCCTAAGAGCTTCCACATAAATTGTATTTTGTAATGATGGAAAAATAAAGATTACTTTAATAAACATGAATTCATTTGTTCAATGTTGAATTAAGGGTAGTAATACCATTTTCACCTGACTAAACTGTCTATAATTGGTAATTCTAAAATCTAATAGTGTAGATTACAATGTGAAATTTAATCTAATTTGTTTTCACAGCAATGCTACTATTACTATATAATTATTAATGGTTTAATTGCATATATGTTTCTCCCTTTCTAACTTGTAAAAATTGGTAATCAGATTTTGATGACAACATGTGAATACAGAGGGTCCCAAGTTCATGAAGCTATAAGGAGAAATAACCCCTTGCTTTTTCGAACCTCGTCGAACAGGATATATTCCTGGGTGTAATAAAAGTTCAGCACGTCAAGTCGTGGCATGTTCTTCGTGAAGGATGGGTCCCGGGCCTCGATTTTTCCGAACAGTTCAACTTCGAAGGGTCCTAGGTACTGTTTGGCGCCTGTTTGAAGTAGCACGTGGCGGAGATCGGGAGCGTTTGGGATGACGGCGCGTGGAACATTCCTCAACATGGCGTTGTTGACTTGGTAGTTTTGGGCCTCCCTGGGCTTGTTGGTCCACAAACCTAGAAGACGGGAGCGATGTCGGTTAAATATGAGATGTTTGATTCAACGTGGTTTTGGTCGGAGATATCGCATTGGATGTAGTGGATTGGGTAGTTGAGGTTCCAATATGCGGTGAAGCAGATGGTAAACTTTCCATGCAACGTTGGGTGTGGTGGGAAGTGGTTGAATGTGGGCGAGGTTGTTGGCCACAATGCCCATGACGCCTAAAACCAGTGCCACGCTGTGGTGGCTTTGTGGTGTTTGGTGGAGTTTAGACGTAGTAAGTGAAGAAGAAGATAATCTAAAGAGGTGAAATAGGAAATGGAAAAAGAGGAGAAAGGTGAAGGAAGAGGATTGGGCATCGTCCTACTCGTAAAGGAATCTTTGAACAACCACTTTTAGATTCATGCCTACTCGCCAGAATTTTAGCTGCCTTCAGGGAATGAGTCCATTTCGTTTATGTATTATTTGATAATCGGTCACTTCTTACTAGAATTTTGAACATTATTTGTATCGCAATCATTCAGGAATAGTTAATGATATTATTTGAGTTGCAGTAATAATCGAAGTCATTACTGATTAATATTAGTATTAGTTATTCTTTTGACTCAATGATTAACTAACATATATTCTTTGGGTTCATATTTATCACGAAGTATTCTTTAGATATAATATTGGCTAAAATCGAGTAGGTTTAAAAAAAAAATATCTAACATATTACTCGGTCCACTCATTAGAAGGAAAGACAATATCTTACTACGAATATTTTTGTTAACTTCTCTCTACTAATTTGCTATATAAAAAAATAAATAATGTTTTTCCTCACAATAAGAAGGCTTGGAAGTCCATTTTGTACACATCTTTGTTAGCAAGACTTTTTTTTGTTAATCTTCCTTCTTCAAAATATCTTATATTTATAGTGTTTGAGAACAAAAGTCGATATGACTCTTTTGTAGTTATTGTGAGAATTTTTAGAAAAAATCTTATTTCTTCTATAGTTTGTCCATATCCATGTTCAAATATAGAGATATATTAAATGTGCTTCCAATAAAATTAAATGTTCATTTTTTCCTCAATCAACTTTCTTAAGTTGGTGAAACTAACTAGACTTAGGTTAAAGATAGGGGTGGCAAAGCGGGCCAGCCCGCCCCGCATTGGCCCGTCCCGCGTTTGGCCAGCAAAAATGTGGGTTGGATTGGCCTGCTCCGCAAAGTTATTGCGGGCTACAATTCTCTACTCGCTCCGCATAAGAGCTGGCCTGCGGGTTTGCGGGTCGGCCCGCATTCTTTTTTAAAAAAAAAATATAAAAAAATATTTTTTTTTTTACATTTTGTTCTTAAAAAATTGTTAAATTGAACCTATATATTTGATACTATCAAACCTAAATTTTTTTTTCTTCCTTTTCAAACATAGTCAAACATCAAAACATTAAACATTAAGATAAATATCAAATATCACTATTCTTCCACTTCCAAAACATTCAAAATACCTAATTCCAAAACATTAAACATAAACATAAACATTAATTCAAAAACATTATTGACGTGATTGTGTTGTGTTTATTTCTTTGAAATTTTGTGAAAACCTAATTACATTGCCCTACTGCTGCTAAGTGCCAATTCTTTTTTTTTGCGGGTTAGCGGGCCAGCCCGCCCCGCCCCGTTGTTGGCCTGCGCAGGCTACAAGCTAATGCGGGGCGGGCTAATGCGGGTTAGCGGGTTGAAAAGGTCAGCCCGCCCCGCGTTTTTTACCAACGGGCCGCGGTTCGGCCCGCACGACCCGCTTTGCCGTCCCTAGTTAAAGACTCTACGACGGGTAGTTTTTCCAAGGTTGATTGGAGGAGTGTTAGAATGTTTATGGCATGAAGAAACTTTAAGTGGGTCTTTCAAACAATATTTGATGATTCTCTATCTAGAGGAAACACAAATAAGCATATCACTACTAGAAAATTGTTAAATAGTGACAAAAAAATGTGGTAACTATTAGTGACCAAATCAGTGATCGAAAAATGTAGTCACTATTAGTGACCAAATTAGTGACCTTAAGTCATCGTTATGATTTAATGAACAAAATAGTGACTACAATTTTAGTGACAGAAAATTGATCACAAAATTGGACATAAAGAATCAATCACAAAATGGATCACAGAAAATCAATCACAAAATGGGTCACAAAAAATTAATCACAAAATCGATGATTATACTAAGTTTTTATTCTCCAACAATTTATGTATATTTTCCTCTTTCAACTTTCACTGTCAGCTCACTTCCCCTAAATTAATCTTAACAATATTAATAATAATTAATATAATAATATTAATTAATAGTAATTATAATAATATTAATAACAATATTAATAATAATTTTAATGAAATAAACAATACTAATAATATTAATACTACTAGTAAAAGTAATAATAATAATAATAATATTATTATTATTAATACTTAAAATAATAATAATAATATTAATAATATTAAATAATAATTATTATAATAAAAAATCATTAAATAATAATTAATTTTAAAAATTTATTATTATATTAATTAAATTAGATATTAATTTATAAATTAAAAAATTATTATTAATATAAATATTAATATATGGATTCATCCCCTAAAATAATTTTTATTATTAATATAAATTTATAAAATAAATTTTAAATTGATATTTAATGTTAACTACTAACTGTTTTAAATTTAAAATAAATCATTAATTTATAATTTTGTGAATAGAGAATAGTTCTATTTTTTTTTTTAAAATATGGATTCATTACCTAGATATAGCTTGTTATGCAAAAATGTTGCTACATGATCTTTAGAGATTTCAAAAAGACACACCTAGAACTTTGAAAACTTCAGAAAAGTAGAAACTCCAAACAAAGATCTAATCGATCAATATTGATCTATTCTTTACTGTCGACAAAATGTAATTTAAGCATGAAAAAGATGAGGAGTTAATTAGGTCAAGAAGCTAAAGAGAAGACATAAAATTTAAATTTTAAAAAGATAAAAATATATAAAAATAAATAAATATGTTTAGAACTATTTATAACCTTTTAAATATATTTTCATTCTCCTTTTAATTTAACTACTTCCTAACAATCCTAAATAAAATGAGTCTTCAATAATATGTCTGAATTATTTGTTTAAGAAAAATCACACTATTGATCCTATTTTTAGAGTAACATAATTTAGAATTCATAAATTCCTTTAAAAGTAAACAAAAAATTAATCAAGAAATTATATATGATTATCCATGAAAATAATAAATAAATGTGGAAAAAATATTTATTTATATATAATTATGTATAATTTGCATTCTTGCTGGCTTGAAATTGTTATGTATTCTAATTAGGATAGTGACCCAGTGGGTTATTGGAAAAGAAAATGTCTACCACGATTTGGAGTAACAGCAGAAAATATGAAAATTGTTATATATATAACTAAAAAAATGGTAATATAATAGTTCATATCTTTTTATATATTTAAAAAATTATATATTTACATTAACCATGATAGATACAAAATGGAATATGAAATCATTTTAGATTGATATAAAAAAAATTAAACCTAAGACATAAGAACTTTTATGATTAGTTTTGAGAATAAGTTACGTAATTAAAAATATATGAACTATTTAATAGGAACTCATATAATATATATATCATTAAACAAATTAATCTTTATTCTCGTATTTTTTTTTCTTAATCTAGTAATTAAGGACAAACTATTCTAACTAAACTCGTGGTATATTAAGTAAATAAAATAAAATGTTAGAATAAAAAATATTTTTTGGAGTTATACTTTTGAAAATATTTAATCTATTTTATATATTGATTCATAAAAAGTAATTACATTTGAGTATCAATTAATTTATAAAAACTCAAGTTAATTATAAGGGAAACTTATAATGAAAGCAGGATAAGGGTGAATATGGATGATTTGGATGAAAGGAGAAGTGTTAATAGGAGGTTATGTTTTCTTTTGAAACGGTGACGTAGCTATTATATAAGTTTTAATATTAATAATCTAGAATATGTGTTTATTTGGCTATTTCCTTTGACTAATAAATAGTGATGGAAAGAATTAAACTAAATAGGTGTAGTGTATTTGGAGTTTGGTAGAATAAGGTTATGCATGAGTAAATGTGGTGGTAACTGAGAGAGAGGAAAAGCTGGATAGGTGAATATATAATCTGTATCCACCACATAAGTTTTGTTGAGAAACTAATAACGCATTAGATTTCTGAATAGGAGACACATGCACGTACATGCTTACTGTCATGAAATTGATATGTACCATAATTGGGATAGTGGACTGGTGGTGGGTTATACTTGGCAAAAAGAAGAAAAATGCTACCAAACAATATTATACTCATACCAACACATCATTCATTCTCAACTCACTCTATTCAAAAATTTACATTCATACCTACACATTAATTCTTTATATAGATTAAGACTACTCTTCACCATTCACTTCACAAAATACTAAGATTGTAAGAAAATCGTTTAGTCACTTTACCTTAAAATTAACCAACTTTTTACTTATTAATTATTCTTAGCTCATTATTGTCCCTTTTCTTAGTCTTTCGTTTATAGTTAGTGAATTCATCAAATTTTTCATATGGAATATCGTGATATACAATAACGTTTTACATGAGTTAATTTGCTTTTCTCAAAAAAACATTGTATACACTCCTAAGAAAAAAAAAAGAAAAGAAACTGTTAGTACCAAACAAGTTAGGATAGTCGAAAATCAAATATGGGCTTTGGTTGTTAGCAAAAGTACTAAGAGAGATTAATACATAGTTTTTTGCAAAATTTGAGTATTACAAATACATTTACATATATATGTAATTAGTTATGTATGTGTTATTAAGCATGCATTATAAGATGTGTTTATTAACTTTGCTTTGTCAATAAGATAACATTATCTAATTAACGTGTAGATGAGAGTATATGTTTTTTTCTAATATCTTGAATTTTGAGAACAAACTTTTTCTCCAAAGATGCTTAAATAACAACATAGGAAGCTTGGAGGAATAACATGAAATAATAATTTTGGTCATAAAAATTCTTAATTCTACCTGGAATATATAATGTAAATGTTATTTTGTCTAATTTAAATTCTATTAGGTGTGATCTATTATTTTGTGTGGATGATGTATAATTTATTGTGATGTATATTGTTAAATATTGAGATTTTAGACGATACTTTTTATGATATTCCAATACTTGTTTATTTATGTGTTATTTATTAAAATAAGATTTCTCTTAATATTTTGTGTACCAATCGGTACTGGATAAGTCATGTCACTTAGTTTTGATGACTGACGACCACATTAATATATATTAAAGGCGTTTAAGAAATGACAATTATAAAAATTCCTTACAGATTATGATTATGTCCTACCAAATTCAGGTGACATCAATATACCAATATACTAGTTAGCAACTGATATTTTATTGATTCGGCTCATCACAACAAGGACACATGACTAAACACTATAAATAAATTCTTTACATATGTGTAAGAGACACTTTAATCAGGTTTTACCTTATACACATACACTCTTTACAAAGAGTACTTACTTTAACGTCGAAATACCTTTTTCAAGTCCAAACCGGCCGATGACTGATAATAAAAGGAGGAGACTTGAAGGAAGGAGCAGTGAGACTACTGACACATCAACAGTTGTACAACCAGTTCCAAGTATTATATAGGCTCCTCTTTGTCCATACAGGTACATTTGGTTTAACATATCTTTTTTTTTATGATGACATAAAACACAAACTTATTTAAAAGCCAAATAGATTAAAAAAAACATATAATTTAAACAAGTATGATAGGACAAAGCAATCAAAGCAAAATAATTGGCTTTGATATACAACTTTGTTTCAACAATTTTGAAATAGTTTTCACATTTAAATTATGTTTTTTTTTTTATAATAGAAGTACACAAACTAAGATAAAATCCTCATATAAACACTCTCATTTTTACTTAGCTTTTCGTCTTTTTTTTTTTTCCTCTTTCTTTATATCTTTTAAGATGTAAGTTACCTCCTTGTTCTTTGTTTTTGTTATTCTTTTACTCCTTTTTGAATGCCAATATCAAACGAAAGACTTGGTGGAATGGACAAATCTATATCAAGATGTTGGTTAAGCATAAAGGGAAAAGTTTGCAAATAGGTGTAAAGAACTTGGTTAGACTACTCTTCCATAGTGAGCTTTCATTTCAACATGCCAATCATAGTAGCATAAGGATGATGCAAATTTGCATTCTATTCTTCTTTGGCAATCTTATACTTGTAGTACTTATTATATTTAATTTTTAAATAAAACAATTTACATTGTTTTGGCATTTAATTTAAGAATATTATATTCCTTTTTAGTGTATTTTGATTTTGGTTTTTTCACTATAAGGTATTTTTTTATGTTGATTTTTCACATGTGGTAGTGTGTGAATTTGACATACATATTCTCTTCATTCATAAATTCCTCTAATATCAATTTTACATGTTTTTTCTTTATCACTTGTTATCGTGCTTAACCTGAGGTTGAGCTGTGATACAAATTTATTAAAGCAAAAATCAAAAGAAGGATGTTGAATTGTATTTTACAAAAAGAGAAAAACGAAGACTACATCTAGTTTTAGGAAACCTCAAAGTTTCATTAAAAAAATAGTGTTACAATAATTAGTTTTGCATGATGTTTCGTCTATTGGAAATTTAAGGGGAAGAAACATAAAGTTATTGATAATTCATAGTCAACACACAAGAGAATAATAACCACCTTAAACTTAAAACTTGAAGACAAAGTTTTTGAATCTTTTTCACTTAAATGTTACTCAACTTCTTCTTTTCTATTTTATGTGAATCTTCAACTCACTTGAAAGTAAAGATCATCATTGAGACACAATTGGTTAAAAATTCTTTCGTTTAATAAGATTATCAATATAAAATAAACTCACAATTGAGAGAAAGATTGTTAATGTTTTAGTGTGAATTGAGGTTTCACTATTTAAAAATGTTGAATAACATAAAAGAAAGAAATAACAAATTATTATGTGTTGTTAGCTTATGAAAAATGAGTGAGATTTCCCTAGTATTTCTATTAAAGGTGAGACAAACTTACAAATTTATTGCATTAAAGTTTTTAGTTAAAAGATGGTGAGTAGTCTTGTGTTATTGACACATTGTTAAAGATTTTGATGTTCTTTTACCCTTTTTTTTTCATATAGTTTTTGCATAACCTTCTTTTGGATATAGATTCGATTGAAGTCTAGAAAGCAAAAATGATTTTAGAAATATGTGTTTTAGCCTTTAAATTTCTTTTCAAGAGGAACATAATCTATGGGGGCTTTTATAAGTTAACCTTTATATTTATGATTTTATAAGGAGAAATAAATTATATACTTATTTCTTTTTCATCACTTATTTAGTATTAAATAAAATTATAGTGGAATCTTTTGATGAGAAAACATTACACTTGTATCTATTAAAATCTATAATACATGACAGTTACACTCCCATTCTATTATTGTTAACATAAAATTGTTAGGTTTTGTCATTTTTGAGAATTTGTTGAACAGGGAGTGAAAAAATGTTGTTGTGGTTGAATTATTAGACTGGAGTGTAAAACATGGGAGTTTTATGGAAGTTGTTGTAGAGTGAAAGAATGGAAAGAATATGAATACCATATTTCTGTTGTGATAACTGATTTTATAAAGAGAGAAGGGATTGGGTTTGAGAAAATGGAAAAGATAGGTAAAAAAAGAAAGAAATAGAGAGCAGTATTTATTTGAATAAAATAGATTGTTGGAAGGGAAAGAAGAAAGAATAGATAGAGGTAACACGCGCAGTTTGAGGAGAGTGAGGTAGTGTAAGATAGGGTCATAAATACAAGGTGCAGCGTAGGAAGGGCATTGGTCGCTTGGAGAACGAAAGAGGCAAAGGTGGCCCTCTTCCCGTACTCTTGGATTGGACTTTTCTGGAAAGAGTTTCCTTTTACTACTATTATTCTCATTTCCTTTTCTGATGCCAAAACCTATCACAAACTCAAACACCCCTCACTCTTTCTCCTTTCTTCTTTCCCTTCCACACTCTGCTCAACACTCTCAATTCAATACTTATTATTTAATATTCCATCTTCTTCCCCAAATTACCCCTCTCCACCACCCCTAATTACTTTCCTTTTCTGTCCTCCCGTGGCACCCCACATGGTAAAACGTAGTCATAATCCTAAAAAGATAAAAACGCTTGGAGGCGTGGATTGAAGAAGGGGCTTTGCGACTTGCGAAATGATTAGCGATTAGAAGCTAACAAAAGCTATTTTTCAGTAATTATCTTTCTTTAGGACTCCTTGCGCTGTCTATTTCCATTACTGGGTAATTAGGACCCGGAAAGACACCCCGGATGCTTTTCGATTTGGTTAACGTGGGAAAGTTGTTTAAGAAAGAGATGGTTCTTTCTTTCCCCATTTTCTCAACGCCTATTTATCTCTCTGACCCCCTCTCTAATAAATACAGAAAAACAGTAAAAATAAAAAAAGAAAGAAAGAAAGAGAGGGTGAATTAGAGGAAATAATAATAAAGAAAACAGAAATAGAAATATTTGTTTTTTCGAGAGTGACGAATGACAAGAAAAAGGACAATCTAGAGATGGAGAGAGAATGAAATTATGAGTCATTGAAAAGAAAAGAGAGAAACAAGTGGTTAGAGAGAGAGAGAAGAAAGGAAGGGTGTTAAGGAGAGGGTGAGATGCTTTCGTCTAAGCTTGCTCAAACTGGCCTCGTCTATGCTGTATTGGGCAGTTGGGGAATACAAAGATCTTTGAACATCTCCTTTACTACATTTTTGCAACACCTACCTCTTTCTCTTTCTCTCTCTCTCTTCACTCGTCCTAGGTTTGATTTTCTTCTCTGAATTCCCAACCTCGCTACCTCCACCACTTCTCCTTTTTCGCATCTCCATTATTTTATTCTCAAAACCGCGACAACACACCCATAACACACACGCACGCAGTTTCAATTTCTTCTGCTCTAGCCAGCCCAAATTAAAATTAAAATAAAAGGGCAAGACAAAGGTTTGGTCTTTTGATGTGAGACTGAGAAGCACAAACCTGGGTTGCTAGTTTCGGTTAATGTTAGAATGTGGGATCTCAATGACTCACCCGATCAGAGGAAGGACGAGGAATCCGAAGGGTGTTCTTCCCTCAAGACTTCCATCGACGGGGACGATGAGAACATCAAAGGCAAAAGGGTTGGATCTGTTTCTAATTCGAGCTCTTCCGCTGTGGTAATCGAGGACGGATCAGAAGAGGAGGAGGAGGACGAAGAGGAGGACGAAGAAGGTGGCAGAAGAAGCATGAAGAAACGAAGCAGCAAGATTTTCGGGTTCTCTGTGACCCAAGATTATGAGTCCATGGACAGTGACCACCCACCTGTGACAAGACAGTTTTTTCCGGTGGAAGAGGCCGACGTGGCGGTTGCATCGGGTGGTGGAAGCTCCACCTTCCCTCGGGCTCACTGGGTAGGTGTAAAATTTTGCCAATCAGAAGCACTTGGTGCTGGAAAGTCAGTTGAAGTCTCTCAGCCTATGAAGAAGAGTCGCCGAGGACCAAGGTCAAGGAGTTCTCAGTATAGAGGAGTCACCTTTTACAGAAGAACGGGTCGGTGGGAGTCCCATATATGGTTAGTGCTTTCCATTTCATAAAAAAATAATGTGTACCAGAGGGTCTAAAAAATTGGACTTTTCTCACCATCAAAATTTGATTCTTTTCGGTTCTGTTTGTGTCCGTGGTATTGCAGGGATTGTGGAAAACAAGTGTATCTAGGTAAGCATAACGATAACAATGATTGTGTGTGTGAAGTGTGGCAGTTATTTTCCCTAAATCTTGTTTTAAGCGGCTAAAACGGTTTTTTTTTTCTTCTTTTGTGTTTTTTGTCTCAGCTATGATGTGGTAGAGACAAGAGTGAGTGTGTTGTGTTGTGTGTGTGTGGGGAAATTTTATTGTGGTGACTGACTTGATGGTTTTGTCTGGGTAAATTTGTCTAGGTGGATTTGACACAGCACATGCGGCTGCTCGGTGAGCCCTTGCCCCCTCCTCTAGTTTACCAAGCTTGTAATATAACTTTTTCTATGTCTTGAACCGAATCAAATATAAATCACATTTCGTTGTGGAAAATGTGAGCCTCAAAGAAAAAACCTCTATTTCGTCTCTCTTTGCAGTGCCTATGATCGTGCGGCCATCAAGTTCCGAGGAGTCGAGGCTGACATAAACTTCAATATTGAAGATTATGAAGACGACTTGAAGCAGGTGATCCGTTTGCAAATTTTATTTTATTCCTTCAAAAAGGGATTCATCCATCTATCTTATCTTCAACACTGCTCATTCTCCTACAATACTCCTGCGGTTACTGTTATTTCTTCTATCTCGAATTATTCTCGTCATTTGGCTGTATGCGATGTTAATATATAGATGAGCAATCTTACCAAGGAAGAGTTCGTCCACGTCCTTCGCCGACAAAGCACTGGATTCCCGAGGGGAAGCTCCAAATATAGAGGTGTAACTTTGCACAAGTGTGGAAGATGGGAAGCTCGAATGGGTCAATTTTTAGGGAAAAAGTATGCCTTCTTTTATTTTCTTTTTCTCCTTTGTTTTCTTCTAGATTTTCTCATTGTTCATGCTAAAGAATCTTAACTTCTTATCTTCGTCATTACTAAGATTAACTCATTTGATTCATTAGGTACGTTTATTTGGGTCTCTTTGACACCGAGATTGAAGCTGCAAAGTAAAATATCTTATTTTCCTTTCCACCTTCCATTCACTAGATGGCCCATCTCTAGCGAAGAATATTAAACTATTAATCATCATTAGGGTTTTAATTAATCGCACATTTTCACTGTAGGGCTTATGACAAAGCAGCCATCAAATGCAACGGCAAAGAGGCCGTAACCAATTTTGATCCCAGCATCTATGAGAATGAGCTTAATTCCGGTAAGTAATGGACTTTAAGAATTATTTTACAATAATCGTGCTTATCTTTTATTAATTAATCCGCATGTATACATGTATATCTATGAAGGTGCAGAATCCACGGGTAACGCTGCAGATCATAATCTGGATTTAAGTTTGGGAAATTCAAGTTCAAAGGCCGGCAATAATCAGGCGTTGGGGAATCACGCCACAAATGCTGGAAATCATGATCAACACCTCCCATCTGAATCTAATTGGCGAAATGGGGGAAGCAAGCCTAAGGTATTATTAATATATATATATAGATTTTGGTGGTTTGTCCATTCCTTTTGAGTGTTGTAATATAATATTGTTCCTTGTTTTGGTTCAGCTGGTGAATATACTGCCAAAACCATGTAATAGAGGCAACAAGGACACACATGGAAGGGATGTGCACGGGGAGAGTGAAGCATTGAGGATGCTAAGTCAAACCCACCTTCATTCTCCAGCCTCCAGTGAGATGCAAAGATATGGTCCCTACAGGTCTCCCGGAGGAGAGTCTCAAATGCTTCAAAATTTTGCTCCCATTCACCCACCAAATTTTCATGTGGGTATCTCTACAATTAATTTATTTCAGCTCATACATTAAAGAGAGATCAGAAAATATAGAAACACGAGCCCCCACTATTATTACCATTGAGACACATTTTTAGTATTGGAGTTGTCAGCCAATATTTATTTATTTATTTGTTTGTTTTAGCAGCATCTTATGCATAGAGTAGTATTTAAATTTATTTATTAAATGTAGTTTCCCAGCAGCAGCATTGGAGGCCGTATTGGAAGTGATCTTTCATTGTCAATGGCCGATCAACAACAGTGGCAATCCGGGCCTCCACATTATTTAGCAACTGCTGCAGCATCATCAGGATTCCCACAACAGATAAGACCCTCTTCTCAAGGTTGGCTGCAGAAAAATGGGTTCCACACTCTCATGAGACCCTCATGACCCTATATAGAAATTTTCTGCCTCGCCAGTTACATTCAAATGATCATAATCTGCTCCCTAAGAATATCATCACCCCCACCACCCCAAAAAAATTATTTTCTTTTCTTAGCATGTAAAAATGGATCCGGTGTTAGGCTGTGTCCATGTCCAACCCATCCACCTCCTTTAGGAAGGCCATACAAGACCATAACTTGTTAACTATTGAGGTGAAAAGAAAGGATGAAAGAAAAAAAAGAATCCAAATTGGGTACTTATTTCTGGTCTTGGTCTGGGTCAGTCAAACTAACAAACGGACGAAATCTTTAACTAGATATTCTGGGCTCTGACTAAAATTTTATGATCTTGTATAACTCTGATTTATTGCTTTTCTGCGTTGTGGTATTTATGACAGCACCTATTCGTTTCTTAATTTGGGATGCATTGCTATCACCTACACATGGTTGTCAATTTGTTCCTTATTTCTCTTTGGATTGGGATTGGTCTTAAAAACTTTTCCAAGGAAAGATGCTAGCTTTGGTTGCTTAGAAGGGCAATGGTGGGTTGTTTAGCTTGACAAAAATCGTTGAGACAAATCTAGGTAAAGCTTAAACGAGCAAAAAAAGTTAAAGAAAATAAAATTATGAAGCAGGGAATTTTTATATATTCATAGGAGTAGGGTGGAGATGGAGGCAGGGAAAAATCAGAGAGATACAAAATGGTTTAATTTCTGGTGTCTTGGAAATATCATCGGATGGTGATGAATAGTCTCCATCAACGGTGTCCTTTGAATCAGTTCTCTCGGCCAAAAGCAGTCAGACAATGCCATTATGATGAGAGGGACCTATCATTGTTCGTCTAAAGCTCCAAAAGGACACTGATACATGGAGTGAGAGAGAGAAAAAGAAGCGACCAAAAGGGTATAATGGCGAAGGGGTTTTGAGAGGGTTTAACACTTTAACCATTCTCACTTTTAACCTTTGCGACAATCAACTAAAGTAAGCGCATAATAACAATCTTAATTAAAAGTATAACACAGGTTTTTGTTTCATCGTATCATATTAATATAATAGGGGATGTACTTTTGTGGAACAGAGGCGTCATTGATTAATGGATTGGTTGGGTTCAACGATTGTAGACATGTGAGTTTGAGAGGGAACAGCTTCTGACTCGTTAATGAATCAGACTCAATGTTTGATGATAAACTTTGTTATCTCGTAGGTTGCAAAAATAATAGTCTTCCCATTAAAATAATCATGCATTTGTTCTTTGCACCTTGTGTTTGGTAAACAATTCAAATCTCTTTTTAAAGCATACACGTTTTCGTCATCACCACCGTCATCTTAGATATTTTCACCAAAAGTATGCTTCAAATAGTTTAATATAACACCCAAGTTTTAGGTTTCTTCTATAACTCCTGGTTCTACAACCAAAATGGAAAAATTAAATAAACCAAAAAATTATTCAACTTAATCACTCTTTAAACCACATTATTTCAGTAAGGAAAAGCAACCCTCTATAGTCCAGAGTATTCATTGATGATGTCTTGGAAAATATCATCTCACTTCCTTCGTTTCCTTTGGATGAATTACAGATAAAACATAATTTAATTAGGATGCAAATAAATTATTTCGTTATTTCCTTTGACTATTTTTTATATAGAAGTTTAAAAAATCATATAAAATTATACTGATATTTTATATTAAACTAAAAAAAACTATATCATCTAACTTATTCATTCTTTTACTCTCTTCTATTTATTTAAATAGATGAAGAGAGATTTTCTTAAATTTTATCTTTTTTTAAAAAAAAAATTATCTCTTATTTCTTTTCGTTATTCAAACAAAATATAAAAATAAAAACGCATAATATTGTCCTAAATTATAAAAAAAAGCCTCTATTATTAGTGTCAAAACATAAAATTTAAGATATATTTAACTATAATAAATGTAGGACTATGAACTCTTCTTCGTATAATAAATTTACTTAAGTAGAGCAGAGTTCATTCCCGTAGGATCTATGTAAAAAAATGCAGTGCTAGAAATTTCAACTTCTCTGAAAACTTGCATTGCGTGTATGAATATGTATATAAGGAGTATCTTTTCATTTTCTCGCATTTTTTGAAGTTTAATTGACCAATACATTTGTGATATGACTTTGAACAGGACGGAAGCCATAATGAATATTATAAAAAATACATAGAATCAAGAAATCTTTTGAATATGACATTTAAGGTGAGCTAGGAAAAAAATTGTAACCTTTATGCCTTGTTCACAAGAACAAAACTGTATATATTTTTTTGAAGTACCTTATTGTTGCTTTATAATAGTTCTTTAAAGTTTTTTTTTATTTAAACTAAGAAATATTTTTTATTTATTTTAAATGTAATTTTAAGTGAGTTACATATTTTAGTTCTTTCAAAAAAAAATATTTTAGTGTAGATTTATGTATTATTATATTTTTCTCTTTCCATATTAATTGAAGTAAGGGTATAATTAAAATTAATTTATGTTATAATGAAATTTTTAAAATAATTTTTTTTTGTAAAATGCAATAATTAAAAGGAACATATGGAATATTTTTGAATTGTGGTTAACATTTCATAATATCGTGGGTGTTTGATTTACAATTTAAAACTTGTAAATCCACGTTCGATGGCAAAGATAAAAAAAAATTCCTTATTTTGGTGTTTTAGAATGTGCGAATCTCTAAATAAAGGGTTTCTAAACATAGTCATAATTGTACATGAAAAATGATATTTCAACAATCAATATACCACCCGACATCCTTGTTATAATAATTTAATAATGATATTTTAATCAATAAGAAAAATAAAATAAAACATGAGTATATATGTGTCAACAGTTCTGAAATAACTGTGTGCTTGATAGAAGTTTGTCATGATATATATATATATATATATATATATATATATATATATATATATATATATATATATATATATATATATATATAAAAAATGATTTATTAATTATATATATATATATATAGA
>Ga0123342_1003194_pt1 | contig 26519 bp, 12 predicted proteins | sample Turbeawhitnodule_FD_89960 | JGI IMG/M metagenome (GOLD analysis project Ga0123342, IMG submission 89960) | Root nodule microbial communities of legume samples collected from Mexico - Turtle bean Mexico white nodule | ecosystem: Host-associated > Plants > Roots > Nodule | place: Mexico: Nepantla...
GGTGAGAAGGCAGCAAGAAGCAATTCAGAAGAGGAAAGCCATCAAGAAAGGCTTGCAATCTGACAAAGACTGGACAGGAGATGGTTTTGTGAAAGAAAGTGAAAGTATGGTATCTAACTGAAATCTTCAACCAAATTAAGCAACCTTTCTTATATAATTACATGTTCATGGAAATGAGGAGGTGAAGCACATTACCTTTGTTATTAATAATGGATATTTATCTTTTCAAGAACATTATAATGTATTTTATGCCAGAAAATAATGAAAGTTTTTTTGATAAAATTCTGGGAAGAATATCATAAACCTTTACTTGGTTAAGCATTCTCTTGCCAACATTCATCATCCTTATGTTCCTTTGGTATACTCTAATAAAATGAAGTGCTAAAAAATAGTTTTCCACTTTTAATATTGACTGGGACATGAAAAAAAAATATAATTTTGCTAAATTCTTCAGAAATATAATTTATATAAATAATGAGAACAAAATTCTTAGCTTCAGCTATTGGTTTCAAATTTTGAGACTCAAACAGTTCAGTTAAGCATGTATTCTTAGACCTGGTTCAAGTATTTTGTTTCAATTGTTTATAATATTAAGCATGTATTCTTAGACCTTTAGATGATTTGTTTATAATAGATTTAATTTGATATTTTACTATTTATATAGCTATTATTATTAATTTAAATCTTTTTTTTTGCTAGGGATATAATATAATTCTTTAATATTAAATGGAAGTTTGACTTCACTAAAGTTTTATGATTTTGATAATTTATTACTTAAAGCATTAAATAATATTACCCCTATTCACCAATTCCACTAATAAACTATTAATGATCCCTTTAAATAAAGGATTGATTCAATTGAAAAAAAAATGTCTATTTTCTTGTCCATAAAAGCTCATTTCGCAATGAATGAGGTGTCTTGAAAATTTATGTGGTGTAAAAAGGAAAAGGCAAAGAAGAGCATTTTGGTTGTGTTAGGTGATTAATATGGGAAAATTATGTGTTTTGGACTATTACTTTCTTTACCTTTTATATTTCCTTCTCTCACTCAAATAATATTAAAAAAAATTAATATTTTTTTTTTCATAATATGTCTAAAATATATTCTGAATTGTGTTAAATAATATAAATCAGAATATAATTTTGGATAATTTTAGAATATGTAATTTTCAGAAATATATCAAATTACATATTTTAAAATGTAGTTTTAAATTGAGTATGTGGTGTTATTACGAAAGGCCACGTTGATCGTTTCTTATATTATGGGGGTGAAAGAAGAAATGATGGGTATAGAAAGAAAAATATATATTTTTTCTTCTTAGGACCAAAAAGAGTGTTTTGTTTTCTCCTTTTGTTGTTTTTTCACTTGGCAAACCAAAAGAAAGAAGGTAAGAATGACATGTTGGAAGAGTATTGTTAAAAATTAAAATAATTTGTGACCAGGTTCAAAATTCTTTCATTTGATTATTTTTAGTGAGACAGAAATAATCATTAGAACATTAAATATATTAAGTTCATTGGAAAACAGATATGTTATGTTTGTGTTTTGTTGTTTAAGTCTACAAGATCAATTTTATTCTCATCTTTACTTCTTAGTATCATCATTTTCACAATACATCACCTTTATTAAAAAGATATATTATCTTAAAATTAATTTATCTTGAGTAGGTAAAATTTCAATTTCAATGATTAACACATGAGATATAAAATAATTTTATTCTCAGTATTTTAGTCAATGTTTTCTAGCATTCCCTTTATGTGTGTGAGGTTAAACATTATTGTTCCAAAAGTTATCTTTTCAATCCTTCTAAAGTGTGTGCATTGATTTGTATGTAAAATTTTGAGAAGATCTGAATGAAAAAACAGAGGGGAGAGATATAAGCAGAAACTAGAAACCTCTATCTCAATTTTCTTCATGCATGAAACAACTTTGCATTTTGCCTACTCTACCTAAATTATTATTCTACACTTTACCACATTCTCATCATTCAATGATATTGTTCATAACCTCCTACATGATCCTTTTACATATATTTTTTTACCAAAACAACGATTTTCATAATTTGATTGATGCTTAAGCCTAATCACGTGTCTATAAATCTTGAGAATATAATGAAATAAATGTGTAGAAAAGTTAGAAATGGAAGGCAAGAAAAGAAGAAATCTATTGAGATTTTACATCGATTAAAGATTATGATATTTCGTAGTTTATAAGTAGATGCAAATTTTGCCTTATAAGTCAGTTTTATGAGGTTGAGTTAAGCTTAAAGTCTATTTGTTAATATGAGAGTAATTTTGAGTCTATCTTAACGAGAGTTTGTTGGACTTATCAGGTCACCCATTATCGATTCACTTTATAAGTGGGTGCAAACTTTATCTTATCCGTTGATTTTACGAGGTTGAGTTAAACTTAAAATTCACTTTTTAATAAAATCAAAGTAAGGAATCTAAGAGTGTTCAGTGTTTTGAGGGAAAGGTTGAATTTGTAGGTTATGAATGGCTGAAGAAAATAGATCACAGAAAGTTGAATTACCCAATAATATTGATGTATGAAATGAAAAGGGTTAGTGGTGTTTGTTCTTACTATTGTAGACATGTAAACTAGCTTTCAATGTGCTTAAAGTGGTATTTCTGAAATAATGATAAACTAGGGTAAGGAGAAGACCTTTGTTTTATAGTTTTACATAGTGAGATTTTGGTATGTGGGAGTGGGTGGAGTTAATTTTGGAAGTAGAAGCCAAAGAAATGTAAAAGAAGATTTAAGGATCAAGTTTTGATGAACAACAACGATTCCAACAAAAGTGAGAAAGATGCATTATTTAATATTAGGAGGTGGTGAAAAACATCAACACAACATGTCCAAAGCTTGTTGCAACAAAACAACACTCGTAGGTTACAAATAAGACATCTAATTATAGTACGAAGGTAATTGCAGAGAGGATAAAGAATTGAAAGAAGAAAAATAGAAAAAATCAAATGAAAGAATAATATCATTGACATGAATAAAAAAGATGTTAGATGTGTACAATTCTTGGCATTTATTGAAGGTTTCACACCAATTAAAAATAATAATTTAATAATATATAACTAGGATGAATAAAAAGTAGGTTTATTAACATGAAAACTTTTATAAAAAATTAAAAATAAATCAAAAGTAGGTTTAATGTGTACAATATTTAGATATTTCTCAATATAAGAATATTACTTAATATTTAATATATAAAACCTTATAAGTCAATATTTTGAAGAAATAATATTTTATTCTTGTAGAAAAAGTTTTTTTTTTAAAAGATGTGATTATTTCTCAAGAAATAAGCATCATGTAATCAGTAAATTAGTTCTTTTTTATAGCCCTAATTACTAATTAATAAACTAAAATAAAAAAATTTGATAAAAATATTAGCAATATATATTCATCGTAATTTCCAACAATGAATAATTATTGTTTAATTCCTCAATAATTTTGTTTAGATACTCACTAACACAACCCTTATGATCGCGTATATTAATGTTATGATCTCAAATGTTAGAATTTTTTTTTTCCACAAAAATCTGATATAGATGATGAACCATATATAATATCTCTAAACAAAATTCATATACTTATTTTTATGGAAAATCTAAAAAGAAATAAACCTACACTTGATTCTAATTAGCAGCAATAATATTTATACATAATAATATATAGTGATGAGAGTTAATGACAGTTAATTTATATATATGTGAGGTACAGTTTAATTAACCAGGAATATGAGAATTTGATAATAATTGAAGGCTTAATTAATAACCTAGCTATAACTGGGAAATAATAGAGTGAAAAACTAAATTGTGGCTAATTTCTTCTGAATTTGCACTCACTAGAAGATGCAGTGTTAGAAGGTGGTGCAGGCAAGGTTGGCTTAGTGATCTCCCTAAGTTGTGAATGCATGTTGTTTATGAAAGCCATCGACTTCTGCTGTGGTTCCACCATTGCTTCTTTAAGCTTCCCAAGTGCCATGCAATATGCTTCCTGCATTTTTTTTATCAGTAATACAAAATCAATAAATATGAACTATTTTAGAGTTGATGCAAAATTTACACTTTTCTACACCAGTTTGGGATCAATTAGTTGTAGGTTTTGGCATCTAAAGTTTCAGAACTTTTGATATTTGATTTTGTTCTATATCACAAGGTTGTAACCTTGTGATTATGTATGTATATGAGTTGAGTTATCCCTGAAGTAACCCTTTAATTTAATTTATTCATTGCTGATAAAATAAAATAAACTGATTAAGAAATGTTTCAACCTTTATATAAAATTTTATTTCATACTCATTGAATACATAAAAAAAAAATCTAATTAATTACCTATCTCATTTCTATTATAGTATTGGGTTTGGTGTTTGGATTTCATTTGTAACATTCAAACCAACTTGGAGTAATTTTATTCATTGTATCAATAATATTTACTTCTAAAACGATGACATAAACAAAATTTACTTTAAAACTCTAATTAACTAAAAATAAGTAGAATGAGTGACTTTTTTAAATTTAATTTTCTAAGTTTAGTTCAAAGATATACACAGTATATTTTACTTCTAGATTCCATTAACCAATGTGACAATATATTTTGACATCTTTTTTCTCCAAATCTAGTTAGAAGAAAAATTAACCTCAAAACTCTAAACTTCACTTAAAAGTTAAATAACATTGTTTTGTTTTTTTAAACTTCAGTTAACTTTGGTTAAATATTTGTATTGACAATTTTATGTTATTAAAACAAGTCTACCTACTAACTATTAATATAAGAATTGTATCTTTAGAAACTTTGGAATACTATGTATATAATAATTTGCAGATAAAAAATACATTGTGAGGAATTAAATTTTCATAGCATACTATAATATTATGATATATAATTGCCACGAACACTAATGGTTGTTTTGGGGTGGGAAAGAAGAGGAGACTAGCTAGCTAGTGAAAATTAATGAAAGACACATAAAATGATAATTATGTATCGACATTATATAATAAATTAATATAATTTATAAACTTTGTTCACCTCACTCTTCATACTAATTGTTTTGAATCAATTCTAATTTTAAAATTGGTGAAAAATATTTTTTTATCATTAAAATGTAAACTGATTAATTTTATCATTCTTAAATAGAAATACAATTTTTTGTGTATATTTGTATCACTGCTCTAGAAAATTAAAGATGGTTATAGAATAATTTATGTAGAATATATATGAAGATGACTCTTATTTTTATAACTACGGTCACGATTCCTCACTGCATCAAGAGTTGAATTTTTATATATTATCAGTGTGAAGTTTTCTTTATTGACAACTAATTAATAGAAATAATCATAAATATAATTTTTTAAGATAATTATAAAAGTTCATAAATATATAAAAAAAAAACATTTCAACTTGTGATTGAATAACAGTATAATTTATTTTATATATTATTGTTTCATTTCAATTAAATATACATATATCACATACTTAAACATTTACTTCTACCATATATATATAACATAAACCTAATTTTTTTTGCATCTTATCCAACAAGTGCATATAATTTACTGCATGTTTGTCTTCAAAAATTAAAATCAGCAAAGAAAAAAGAAAGCAATTAAAAAAGCATATTTAGAAATTGAATACTTTCCTCAGTTAATTGTTTCACTTTGTTTTCCAAAAGAAACAAGCACTATACTTTTACTGTAATCACATTTACAGATTGTAAGTTAAAGATTTCATCCCTACACTCATGCTATGTTTGTTAAGTATGATTTATCAAGGAATTCAATAAAAGAAACTAGAAAAAAAAATGATGAACACATGTGTTTATTTGTTTTAGTTCTTCAATTAAGATACCTATATTTAATTTGCTTTCCCATATTTTTTACACATTATTTCTGTTGTTTGCCAATGATATAATAATAGTAATAATATTGTCAAATATTTAGTCCCTACAGAAGACAACACTTTTATTCTAGTTCAAAAAAGCTGCATATTTGTCTCAATATTTAACAGACTTTCTTTTACTTTAATCCTTAGAGGAGAAAATATACTGATATAATGTCAGGTTAAACAAAAGTTAAAAAGTTAAAGAACTCTCTCTCTCTCTCTCTCTATATATATATAAATATATATTAAAAAAAAATCTTATTATTTCAAAAGAACTCATATCATGAAAGTTTAGTAGACTTGAAATTAATAACTCATAGTAAACCTTATAAACCAGTTTTTTTTATCAGTTTTTTATCAGCAAAAAGAATAAGATCAACCAGTTATTTGTAATATAGATATGAAGAACTCAGAATTGGTAATCAACAATGGTTACCTAGATGTATATTGGATCTAAATTGTTTGAACAATGATAAAAGTTTCCAGAAGTATGTAGGTGCAGGTGGTGGGTCTAATAGGCCTCCTAAAAATGAGCAATTCAAAGAGATGATGGTGCATGGTGCAGTCCATTCAAAGGAGTATACCAAAGTGATACTACTTGTGTCAAAAAGTATTTTGACAAACTCATGTCCCAGAGATGATGACAGCACTTTTCTGACTATTATTTAATGATACAATTGCACTCTCATTCATGATAAGTTGGATCATTAACACCAAAGTTACCAACTAATTTTCTGAGATACTGCTAGTTTCACCTACCCTTTTTCTGTTTAATGTTTTAGCATTAGACCTAACACCTTCAAAAATCAAGTTTAATCATTAATCTTTGCATCTATATATAATCTATACCATTCTAAAAGTTACTAGTTTTAATCTTATATCCATTTTTAAAGATACACACAAAATCTAAGCCTAAAACATATACTTAAACACATATATGGGCAAGTGAGTAATACATGGGAGAATTGAAAGAGGAAAATGTTTATGATGACAAGTTTTGAAGAGAAAAATAAGAGGTGGTTTATGAGAATTATATGGTGAGTAATAAGCATCCTCTAATGAGCTTTGCGGCCTAAAGTAAATGTGAAAAGACACCATCTGAACACTAGCACAAACACAGAGACAGATAGGAAAAGTGTCACAGTCATGGAATTGGAACAAAAAACTATGCGCATTTCTGAGAGTAGTCTCTTTCAAGCAGGAAGCACATGCTTTAGGCAACCATGAAGTGTCCATCAAAGTGAAGAAAATTCATTTCCCATATGATGTGTTAGGTTATATCTATTTGACTGGCTTTTCGTACGGTACTTGAACCATCATATCCCATAAAAGCATTCACACATACATAGATTGATGTTTGTGTAAACCAAAAGCCACACACACAGGTAAGGAAGTGGGAGAGTGTGTCTGTATTAATCTTACCATGAAGAGATCAAGCTCAGATTGGCTGAACATGCCCAAGTTTTGCTTCTCTGCTGCTTGCATCTCATCTATCTTCAGCTCTCTCTCCAAGTTGGAAATGTCACCAACCTGAAACACAAGTACTAAAGGTTCATGCTTAAATTAAAAGAACAAACAACCCTTGGTTTTCTGATATCTTTTGTACACAAGGTGCACCAACAAGTTATAATTAGTCTACACTTTATCAAACTATATATAAGTGGTTGATATCAAAGAGCTTCATAAGCAAAACTTCACTTTCAAGAAAGGTTATTATTATTCATTTCAAATGATGTGAACAAGCTTTTGGTTTTCTATATGAACTAATTAACTTCACCCACCAAGACACACACACAACAAAGACGTGCATAACCAACAACTTTACACATAATCTACAATGTTATCACCAATAAATGTTTAAATCTATTTGTTTGAATTTGATTTTTTTATTGGACCTTTAAATTTATTCATATAATCGCACTTTTAACATAAAGTTTATAAAAATTAACCAGTTGGGGCAAACTGTAGTTGAACTTCAGCCTGCATAAATACGAATCTTCTCCCTTCACTATATTATACTGGAAGAAAAGAATTCAATCTGTAAGATACATAATCCCTGGTCTTTTACAGTGATTCAAGATTCAACAAGGTGAATAAGATGAAAGATTCTTTTGAAAGGGCAAGAGAAAACAAGTCCTTCTTTAACACTGATTCACATTGAGAAAAACATATTATTTGAAATCACATCTTCTAGCTGATTCTCTATAAATGGGTTGGATAATCTGAATGAAGTGGTTCATTTGTATATATTGTTTATTATTGATAAAAAAAACATCTTATAACTGATATATAATTAGTTTTCTGAGAAATCAAGCATGAAAAGCAAAGCTGAGGTAGAATTGAATACATTTCTACAGAAATTAATGTAAGCTGGGGTTGGAAACAGTAAAAGAAGAAGGAACCTTCAAACAGTCCAAGTGAGCTTCAACCAGCAGTCCATAGAGAGGGTGGCTGGAGATTCTTCTCTTGAGGATCTCATTGTTTTTTTCTTCTTCTTCGTCATCATCTTCTTGCTGTTGTAGTTCTTTGTAGGTCTCAATAGTAGTGTTAGGCCTCTCAGATTCCATATCTATTTTTGAGCAGGAGAAGTGAACCTTTGATATGCCAGATATTGAAGAGCTACAGCTAGCTGATAATGATGCTATATAGTAGTATATATTAATGTGTACTAGTGCCACTATTATTATTATTATATAAAGAATAATAACATGATGTGATATATAATGATATATGGTATATACATATATAGAGAGAGAGATGTGAGATGTGAAAAATGATGTGGTGGTACTATATATGGTGGTGGATGAAGATGATGAGGTCAGTGAGATTGAGATGCTCCTACTTTTGGAAGTGAGGGAAAGGAAATGAATGAGCAAGCATTGCATGCATACGTGGTTAAGAGAAGAGGAAAAATGGTGTGAGAGAGTGAGTGAGAGAGAGGCCTTTTTGGTTCATCTGTTAGCACTGTCTTTTTGCAGTGATGAAAGCAACAGTTCAAAGTTATCTCGAGCAATGGGGTGGCTTAGAGTGGTTCAGTTTTGTGTCTTTTTCTTTTTCAACTTTTTTACTAAGTCAGTCATTCATTCTCTCCCCTTCCTTCCCCCCAACCGAAACAGCCAAAACTGAAACTGTTCACTTTGGTTCCTTCTTCCCATCACTTTGCTTCTCATTCCTGTTTCTGTTACTGTTCTGTGGTCCTAACTACTAAAGGACAATTGTTTACTATAATTTTGGAAAAGGGACAATTTTCTGCCTCAAACCATTATATATTCCATGTGCTTCCCTTCCTACAACCTCTCCAAATTCATCCTTTGCTTCACCTTTCAACATGCTAATATACCATATATATTATTCATCTTTCCTCTGCTAAAAGATAACACACATATACCAGAACAGAACCAAAATACTATTTTAATATTCTCTTCTTCATTTATTATTGTTGTAATAGTAAAACACACAAACATCTAATCATTATCACCATACTCAATCATATTACAATATGCATTAAAAAGATACTTCCCATTAACAACATAGTAAAAAGATTTTTTTTTTACAATTATGGGTGTTTTGGAAGACTATTAAGGACTATTAGAATAGATGCAAATCTTGATGGAAGAAATCAAACTATGATTAGATTATGGAAAAATTGTTATTGGTTTAAGATTTGGAGGATTAGAAGACTAAAATTCTCTTATTTATAGTATATATTAAAATTTTTTATAATGGATTGAAGTAATTTTAATATTCTCTTTTTTTTATCATTATCAGTAATAAATAATTAAATTAAATTGGTTCACTCTCATTTATTCATTCTAATACTCTTATTTATTCATTGATACTTTCATTTGTTCATTCTAATACTCTCATTTAATATTTTTTTATTACTGATAAAAAAATAATAATCAATTATATTACTTACAAAGAAAATAAGAAAAGTCTTTTTGTTTCTTTCATCTTTTTTGTTTTCATAATGTTAACTAACCTAAACAACTACTTACATTTATTTTTTTATTTTTTTGAAAAGAAAAGGTGAAAAATGACATTCTATCTCCTATTTCATTATTTATTATATATTTTATTCATCAAAGTCTTGAATATTTTTTTTTAATATTCACCATCTTTAATGGTTGTTGAGTATTCATATTTTTGGGGTTTAATCTGATTTCGATGTTTGTGAGTATTTTGGGGAGATTATTCGATATGGACATATATGCATGGAAGAAATTAAACTATGGTTAGATTGTGAAAGAGTTTATTATTGGTTTAGGATGTTAGTGAACATTTTAGGAAGCATGTAATATTGTAAGTTATAATATTGATGAGAATTAGAATTTGAATGTATATCTTAATTCAAAATTTTAGTTTTCTCTCCACTTATATAAATGATATAAATTATGTTAATCATGCACAACTATTTTATGGGAATTTTCTAACCATTTTATTCAAAATTGATGCTATTATACCGTGTATACTTTTTTTTTATTAATGACAAAACAAAGCTTCAAACAATAAATAAAAGAACATATATAAACTAAAACATTCTGACCAACACATTCTTTGTCAAAATAAAATTGAGATTAAATTATCTACACAACATCTCATACTACAAGAAAATCATGAAATAGAAACATTTTTTTAAGACAAAAATAATTAGTTGCTATAATGATTAAATTAGAGACTATTTTAGAGACAAAAAAAATTTGGTTTCTAAATTAGTTTATATTATTGTTAAATAGTTTCTTTATTGGTATATAATTAGCTACTAGAGTTTTAACTACCAATTATTTAGATTCTAAATTTGGTAGCAAAAACTTTGGTTGCTAATTAGATATCAATTTAGAAACCATTTAACAATAATAGAAACTAATTTAGAAACCAATTTTTTTTTAGTTTTAAAAATGGTCTCTAATCTAATTTAGTTACTATAACAATTAATTATTTTTGTCAATAAAATTGATTTTTATTTCATGATTTTATTGTAATGTCATATTTGAGTGTTGTTAACAAGAGAATGATTGAAAATAAAAATGTTATAAAGATACCTAATTAGGTTTTTAAAAAACATAAAAAAATGACAGTTTCTTTTTCAAGTGATTTTTTTTTATCAGCTTCTTTTTCAAGTGATAAGAAAAATGGTTCTTAAATTTAATTCAGTAATTTGTAGAAGCCACTACAAGAAAATCATGAAATAGAAACTAATTTTTAGATACAAAAAATAATTAGTTGCAATAGTAACTAAATTATACATCATTTTAAAAACTAAAAAAAAAATTGGTTTCTAAAATAGTTTCTATTATTGTTAAATAGTTTCTAAATTGGTATCTAATTAGCAACCAAGGTTTTAGAGACAAAATTTAGGAACTAAATAATTGGTAGTTAAAATATTGGTTGTTAATTAAATACCAATTTAGAAACTATTTAACAATAATATAAACTAATTTAGAAACCAATTTTGTTTTTAGTTTATAAGATGGTCTTTAATCTAGTTACTATTGCAACTAATTATTTTGGTCTCTAAAAATTGGTTTCTATTTAATGATTTTCTTGTCAAAACTAATTTAGAAACCAATTTTGTTTTTAAGTTTATAAGATGGTCTCTAATCTAGCTACTATTGTAACTAATTATTTTGGTCTTTAAAAATTGATTTTTATTTGATGATTTGCTTGTTGTGAGTATTGTAGGAACTAATTATCTTAAATATCAATTATCTTAAATAAGTCTTCTAAATTTAATTCAAATTTGTTAATGATAATTAATAAAGGGTGATGGGTTTTGTGAATATTAAATGTGTACGACAAAAACAGAAAGAAAAGAGCAGTGATTTTGTGATGAATGAATTGATAATAGCATTTGATTATGCTACCAAATCAGCTAGCAGACAAAATCAAGAACTTAATTAAGGTTTGATCTTGTTTGTCTGACTTTTGGAAAAAGCATGATAATTAATTATGCCACAAAATCATTTTTGGACAGAATTATGTTCACACAAGCTAATCCTGAGATCTAGGTTTCTACTTTTCATCCATTGCCCCTGAACTTTAGGAACACACATTATAAATATCCCACACTTTCAAGTTTCATTATTTTAAATAGTGCTAATTTAATAATAATGATACCATTGCTTAATTTGTTCAAAATCCAAGTGGGAGGAAATATTAATCATTTTTTAAGATCAAAGTTAAAGCTTAATTCAATATTTTTGTTATTCTAACATTGCATTGTATGATTAGCCTTTCAAGATACTTGGATACTTCAATCTATCTCTAAACACTACAAGAAAATCATAAAATAAAATAAAAAAAATTAGTTGTTATACTTACTAAATTAGAGACCATTTTAGAAACTAAAAATATTTTTGATTTTTAAATTAATTTCTATTGTTATTAAATGATTTTTAAATTGGTATCTAATAAACCACAAATGTTTTTGTTACCAAATTTAGATTGTAAATAATTGGTAGTTTAAACCTCGATAGCTAGTTATATACCAATTTAGAAATTATTTTATATAATAGAAACTAATTTAGAAACCAATTTTCTTTTTAGTTTCTAAAATAGTCTCTAATTTAGTACTGTAACAACTAATTATTTTTTGTTTCTGAAATTGATTTTTATTTCATGATTTTCTTATTGTGAAATAGTCAATTGTACACAAATCAGACCACAAAGATGTCCATTCAAAATCATCATAACCTTATAAACTTCTCCCTCACATTTCACTCTTGTAATGACAAAAGTAAAGTCAACACAACAGAAAAAGACTCAGCAGACCGAGAACAAAGATAATTTTCTTTATAATTAGAATATTAAACAACTTTCAACTGTGTAAATTAAATATATACGAAATTTGTCTTAATTAATTAATTATATACATATATATAAATATATATATATATGAAATTTTTTAATTGTATTAATTAGATAATTTAAACATTGTAGTGTGTGATTTTTATGTCCTAAATTTAATTAAGTAAATTAAGATTTAAAACTACGTAATTCTCAATTTCTCACATATTCATAAACTTCATCTTACGTCTCATAATAACTCAATATGTTTAGCGATTCAAATAAAATATAAAATAAAATAATTAAATAATATATATAAAAAAAATCTTACAAATTTTATAATATTAAAATTTTGAAGTGTCACAATCTTTTATATAAATTGAGTTATGAAATAATAAGTGTTGTAGTATCCTCTAATGATCTAATGAAGTAATAAATTAGACTTTGTTTGGATAAGAAAAAGTGAAGAAAAAGGTAAAGAACCAATAAGAGAGTGAAAAATTAAAATATTTAGATGCAAGAAAAAAAATTAAAAGTAAATAAATTAAAATATAAAGTGAAGAAATTTAAAAGAGTTAATTAAGAAATTAGAATATAAAAATAGTGAATTAAGAAAAAGAAATGTTGATAACTTTGGAATGGGTGCCAGGAATGATCATTGTCATGGGCCATGTACGATAACTTTCTACGGTTTCAGTGTGTTTTGGGCGCCAATTTTTTTATTATTCACTGTTTCATTTTTACTACAAAAAGAAGCAAAAGATTGTATTGCTGAGAAACTCCTTTTAATCAGATCTCAATTCAGTTCTTTTCTTTTTCATTTTTCTATTTTATTTCTTCTTCTTGCTAAAATCTTTGCATCATTTATTTATTATTCTTTCTACAATGATTTTTTTTATCCACATTGACATGTAACACTCTAACAGAACAAAAATAAGTTTAAAAAATTATGTCAATTATCTGATTATCGGATTAAGTATTATTACTAAATAAACTTTAAGGTTAATTCAACCTCATAAAATCGGTGAGGTTTGCACCTACTTATATACAATAAAAATGTCTTAATATCTAGTCGATGTTGGATCTCCAACACACCCCTTCATGTCGAGAGTGACAACTCGTGCGTGTGATAACATTATGGGTGGTTCGATAACAGCTTGATAGCGGGTGACCTGATAAATCCAACAAACACTCATTAGGATAGGTTCGAAATGACTCTGATACCATATTATAAAGTGGACTTTAAACCTAACTCAACCTCATAAAATCGACTCATGAGGTGAGGTTTGCACCCACTTTATAATATTTTTTATATTAAAGATGTTTTTCTTATATTTAAAATAAAATTAATTATCATTAATAACTTCTTCAAATTCAAACTTAAATAAAAAATTAATTTTAAAGTATAATTCAAATAATATGAATCAATTTAATCTTTTAAGAAAATAATTCAAATAAGTTGCCTAAATTATATGTTTTAAAAAAATAATGATTTTTAAAATATCCCAATTTCATAAATTTAGGTGAAAATAATAGTTTTATATAATTAAAACAATTCTTGGATGATTAATATTTCTATCTAATAATTTTATTTTGATTGTTTAATTTTAAAAATCTATTAAAAATACGTGTTTCGAACCAGATCTTATCAGGGATTTATTAGGAGACACTACAAATATCTTCTGAAAAAGCTATAAAATTCTGAAAAAGGGAAACAAATTGTTCTTTCTCAGTTATAAGGTCACTGCTTTCTTATTGAGTTATACAAAGTTTCTTATCAATCCTCCTTCACAAATTTCTCTATTTCTTTATCGTTTTAGAATTATAAGTTTAGATAATTTCTTAATTCATTTTGAACTCCTCAGTGTTTATTTATATATTAAAGATCAAGTATATATAGTAAAAAAAACAAATACTGCTAAACTACTTGGGATAATAATAATAATAATAATAATAGTAAAATAGTAATATAAAAAAGGAAGAAAAACTACTCAAATAATAAAATCTATTTATATTTTTTTCTATTTCAGTAAAACAAATTTATTAGGTTCAAGAAAGTAATAAATTGCTTACAATGGAGATCAACTCAAACATTAAGTATCATTAACCATGTTACCAAGTTAAGAACTAACTATCAAGCCACAACTCTTAAAAATAAATTTTAAATCTAATTCATTTTTTTAAAAATAAATTATAAAATAAAATTAACATCAATTTTATATACACTTATATATTATACAATATATTTATTTTAATTCACAAATATTATATAATATATTATTTTAACTCGTAAAATAATAAAATAAAATTTGTATTTACTTATATACAAAATATGTCATTATATCTTGAACACAAACAACATTAAAGACAAAATTGAACAACATTAAACAAAATTGCACCAACAAAGATTATGTTGGAAGTACCAACAAGATTATGTTGAAAACTGTCATATCATTTTTCATTTAACCTCACTGTTAATTTTTCGTGCTATCGACATTGCATTAGTTTATAGATATAATCCTAAATTTTAAACCCTAAATTTTTCGTGCTATGGACATTGCATTAGTTTGTAGATATAATCCTAAACTCTAAATTCTAAACCTTAAACTCTTAAACTAAACTGAGTTTAACTGATGAGTTGCATGCATGTATATAAAATTTTTCCTTTTGTGTATTGGTCAATCACCAAGCTTCATTATGAGCTTCAGGGTAAAATTCTGTCTTCTTACTCTTGTTTCTTCTTTCACCTTCGTTATCTCTATTCTTTGATCAAGTTTTTGTTTTCTTGTTTTGCTATGGAAACTGAGAAACACAGATCAGTCGCAGAGCCCTTCAAGTTCATACTACATCATGAGAAGATCCTAGTATGATTCTTGGTAGTAAATAAATATGAAGCTAATTATCATTCTTCTTTTCATTTTCACCATGTATCATTCTCACTTGATCACTTGCTTCTACTCTGTGATTATATTTATCTGATAAACACCCTCCTTCAGAAACGTTTCTGGTGTTCTTTTCCATGGTAGTCCAAGTTTGGATAACACAAAGGGTTATTAGCTGAACTGGAAAATTGAAAAACCCTATGAATTGAAAATTGAGAGAGATAAAGGCAGAAGACATATGAGAGGGAGAAAATGCAGTTGGAGGATTCGGTTTTTTTGTAGCCTTCTGAGCATTTTGTAGTACATGGTTCTACACTTTGGATGCAATAGTCGTATATATGCATGAATCATTCAATAGCCATATATGCATGCAAATGTGTCTGTGTTGTTTTGCTTCATTTATTTGTGTAGCGTGTAAAAGTAACTTTCTTCCTCATTTCTTTGCCCTTCCCTCTCTCAGGGCCCCCTTCCTTTCTTCATCAATGCATGTGGACTCGTACCAGTAGAGGGCTCCAATGTTCCAAGATTCAGATCAAGCATTCATACATATATATATATATATGTTCCAACCTAAAATCTGGTGATCCAGTATTATTATAGTCAATCATCACGTTTCAATGATAACGGCCCGATAGCGGGTGACCTGATAAGACAACAAACAATCGTTAGGATATATTCGAAAATAGCTCTGATACCATATTACGAAGTGGACTATAAGTCTAACTCAACTCATAAAACCGGCTCAAGAGGTGAGGTTTGCACCCACTTATATACAATGAATTGTCTTCATCTCTATACAATGAATTGTCTTCATCTCTAGTCAATGTGTGATCTCCAAACCATAACGATACTATTTATTTCGAGTTTCAAAGCGAATAATATCTCAAATACGATGATTGATTTTAACAATGATATCTCATTTTGAGTTTCGAAACAAACAATATCTTAAGTACGATGATTGACTCTAGTAATACTATCTCATCTTGAGTTTCAAAACAGACAATACTTCAAATATTATGATTGACCATAGTAATAATATCTCATTTCGAGTTCTACATTGAACAATATCTTAAATATAATGATTAACCCTAACAATATTATCTTATTTCAAGTTTCAAAACACACAATATCTTAAATAGAATTTTAAATGAACATCTTAAATAGAATTTTAAATGAACGATATTATCTCTTTTTCAAGTTTCAAAACACACAATATTTCAAATACTACTGAATTAGTGATACTATTTGAAAGGATAGAAGATTATATATAACAAAAAAATGTCCATGATCACACTCTATACTTCACACTTAGGTCAAGGTTTCTGAACAGAACTCAAATGTGAGCATTGAATAGTTACTAGTGATGCATGTGAGGTGTAATGATTCGAGCAGGATCCATGGAAACTTCATTGATTGTTTTGTTGTGATTCATCCCTACTGTTAACTGCCAAATAGAAGTGTATGTGTGCGCATGTGTCTTTGTGTTCTACAAAGGATCCGTCACGTCGTTGGTGCATCAATCATTCAATTATCTGTACCATTGGATTCACAGCAAACTACATGCAGAGCAGTGTTTGCACAGTGTGCTTGATTTGATTGATGCATGCATGCATGGTATCCCATGCCCATATATAACTCCATTTCTTCTTATAGAACTTTTTCCATTCATTCTACAGTCCACCAAATAAAGAAAGGATCATACATATGTTATTTACACCTTTAAGATAATAAATATATTTCATGTTTTTATACTGTTATACACACAAATATTTCATTCTCTACAACAAAATATTCCTACTATCACATCACTTTCAATTGAAAGTGATATTTGAAAGTGATATTTCTATGTGTATTTGTGAAGTCATGTTAAATGACATTTTTAAAGAAGTATTATTTGTTTTTGATATTAAGTAATTTTACTTCATTTGAAAGTTCTTGGATATCATGTCTTTAACCTTTCAGAGTTCAACTATTATATATCATTATAAAAAATATTACACAAGAAAAAATAAATACAAAAAATTATGATAGATCAAACTACACTCATACTAAATAATATACTATAAGAATACTAAATAGAAACTAATTTCAGAAATTAAAAATAATTAGTTACTATATTAATTAAATTATATATTATTTTGGAGACTAGAAATTATTGATATTTAAATTAATTTGTATTGTAATAAAATTTATAAACTAGTTTCTAAATTGATATATAATTAGATACTGAATTTTTAGCAGCTAACTTTAGAATCTAAAGTAATTAGTAACTGAAATTTTAGTAGCTAATTAGATATCAATTTAAAAACCAATTTATTAATTTTATAAATAATAGAAACTATTTTAGATACTAATGATTTTTTTAATCTCTAAAATAATATCTAGTTAATATAGTGACTAATTATTTTTTGTCTCTAAAATTGGTTTTTATTTAGTGATATAATTAAATTTCCATAAACAAAAACTATATATAAAGAAATTCATGGAATTGATACCTATTATTAAAGAAATTTAGACACTAATAAAAGAAAAAAAACACATTAAATCAAATAAAATTCAATTTATTATCAATTTTAAAGTTACAAAACTAACTACACATCAATACCTTGACAAAAAAATATGAGAGAGCTAAAAGTTTAAAACTATGCAACTTTGCATTTATTTTATCCATCTTCTTCTAAAAACTTAAAAGAAGACTTAACAAAAGAAGAGTAGAATTACATTTTAGCCATAAATATGTATGAGTATGAATATGATGGTAACTTTATCATAATTTTGTTTTATTTCTTTTATAATTTTATTATTGATATCGACTATTAAATTTAGTAAAACTTTTGGATATACTAAAAAAATATTTTCTCCTTTTCAGGTGATTAAGATATTATGGGACTAAAATCTTGGGTGATGATATAAAATTATAGAGTTTTTACCCTCAGAAGAATCAAAATTCAAAATGATGAACAACACGAGGATAAAAACAAACGACAAATTTATATTAAGATAACTTAAAATTGTTGATAGTAAGTAAAAAATAATAAAAACATGAGAGAAGTCTTTCTCATTACTGCATGTAAACAAAATATAAATATAAATATATATATATATAATAAAAAATATTACTTTAACAACTCTGTCACTTTAGTATTATGATATAACACAAGGCAATCTTAAGATTGTTTCATCTCTTCGAATAGAGTTCATATTTTAGAAAAAAAATATTTCTCTTTCTAAAATTATAATATAATGAAGATTTTTAATATATTCGTTCCCATATATAATATCTACATTAAAATACTAACAATAAGTTTACGAACTAGTTGAGAATTTTCAAAATATGTCTTTAAGTTAAAAGAATTTAGTTGGTATTTATAAATAAATCAATTTAAATAATTTAAAGATAAATAATAAATAATTATTATATTAATTAAATTAGATATTATTTTATAAATTAAAAAAATATTGATATCTAAAAACATTTTTATTATTAATAAAAAATTATAAAATAGTTTTTATCAAATAATAAATCTGATTTTATATAATATTTTATATTTTTTTTATTAATAATAAAAATACTTTTAGATATCAATAATTTTGTAATTTATAAAATAATATTTAATTTAACTAATATAATAATTTTTTTATTTTAAAAATTATTATTATTTGTATTTTATATTGTAGTGGGGTGTATGGTGAAGAGATAGTGTGAATATTTGAATAATTGATTATATAGATAAGTACAAAGTATTGATAATTGAATTGCGAAAAGATCTGTGCTGCTAGTTTGTCTCAGGGCCTTTACATGTCTTATCCAAGAGTTTGGCTACACCACATGCCATTCACCAATCATGCTGTCTACCTACCTACTTCCATCAAACTTTTTTTACTTTTTTTAAATAAAAGCTTTCTTATTAGGTATCATTATGCAACTTAAGATCTCGGCTAGACTGACACCTCAAGTAACAACAATCATTTACCATCACATAAAAAAAAATATTATTAAATAAGAAAAAAAAAATACAAAAATACGGGTAGATTAGACCAAAACCTATATATTAACAAAAACGATACATAAATAGACTATACCTATTCATAAAGAACTATAAGGTGAAAGTCTATTATATCTTATATATAAATAAACCTTATTTGCATTTTGATACTGTATTAAAGGATACTCTTCTAGTTTTGAATTAAGGGTATATATGTGTTATTCTTCTACCTGATAGCTGCCACCTCTGCCAGATAACAGAACTATACTCAATAAACATTTACTTGTCTATTCAACAAGGACCAATAATTGAGACTACTCAATAACCCTAAAATTTCACATCAAATACTCAACAAACAGATAAATTATTAGTTTTTTTAAACCATATGATTTTTGTTAATTTTTTATTAAATGTCTTTGACATACACATTTTTTCGTCCAAATTATTAACTTGTACGTAATACTATATATTATAAGTGGTTTGATAACGAGTTGATAACAAATAGTCTGATAAACTTAACAAACAATTGTTAGGATAAATTTAAAATAGCTCTAATACTATATTAAGATGTAGACTTTAAGTCTAATCCAACCTTATAAAATTGACTTATAAAGTAAGATTTACAATCATTTATATACTATGAAATGTCTTAATCTGTAGGCGATGTGCTAATTTGTAGGCTTCATATAACATATGATTAAGTTTATTAAAAAATTTACATGTACAATCTCTCCATTTTTATCATCCATGCGAAAGTATATATTAATGATTCCATGAGGTTCAGTTCTATGGAAAATCCATTGTTACTCACAACTTCTCATTTTTATATCTGCATTTTTACACTCTCAATTAGTAGGTGATTCGAAATTATTATTATCTCGATAAATTTGTATATAATATTATATGATTAGTAATACATTATTATTATTATTATTATTATTATTATTATTATTATTATTATTATTATTATCATTAGCATTATGCATTACCCTTTTATTATTATTGGATGAAGCATTCTTCTCGCAGTTTTCAGCATTTCCCATTTTATTAACACAGTTAATTTATGTATTTTCTTACATATTTATTTTATTTTGTGAAACAGACAAAAACAGTAATAGTATTTTTTTTTTTCACTAATAATATCATTATATGAAAAGTTCCCTCCATATTCATTTATAATTTTTTGTTGATTTATATATCCTTTTCCTTTTGATAATATACGAAATAATGTGTACGAAGCAGGACCCTGCGAGCAGGTTAATTCAGATCGTACAGCCAATGCACCACTGGAGCTATGCTCATTTGCAGTTTCAAATTGAAATCTTATGGACCCAACTTCCTTTCTTCACCACTATATTTTAATAATAATATTCTTGTTACTTAAAAAGAGAATGTTATTTAACAACTTTACAATGAAAAGACATCACTTTATAAATTCACTTATACAAATACAAATTTAAAATTCTTCATTCATCAATTTTTTTTTTCTAATTGTAATTTATATATGATTGTAAAGATATCAACATTCTTATTTAAATGATTTAATATATAAGTAAGTAAAGTTAGTAAGGATAGTTACGTTACAAGAAAAATATGAACTAAAAACTAATTTTAGAGAAAAAAATAATTAGTTATTATAGTAATTAAATTAGAAATTATTTTAGAAACTAAAAAAAAAATAGTTTCTAAATTAGTTTATATTATTGTTAAATGATTTCTAAATTGGTATGTAATTAGGGATCAAAGTTTTAACTACCAACTATTTAGTTTCTAAATTTGGTAACAAAAACTTTGGTTGTTAATTAGATACTAATTTAGAAATCATTTAACAATAATAGAAATTAATTTAAAAACCAAAAAAATTTTAGTATGTAAAATGATTTCTAATTTAGTCACTCTAACAGCTAATTATTTTTTTGTCTCTAAAAATCGATTTGTATTTCATGATTTTCTTGTAGTGTTATAATTGAGAGTATCACAATACATAGTCATCTTAATATAAGGTGAACTTGTAAGAACACATGGGTTTTATAAGTAAGGTTAAAACTGAATATTTAAGCTTATAATCAACAGAGAACAGTGAAACCTGTTAAAAGATCTTGGTGAAAAGTGAGAAAGCCTAGTTAGATTGGTTAAAGAAAAAGAATGAGGAAGTAGTATTGTAAGATGAGAATACTATTCAAAAGATTGTAAACAAGATCTTGATGCTACCTGCTCAGAGTTGAGACACTGTTCATAGATCCTTCAAGCCGTCAAAGAGAAACCACAAGCACTCTCATCCAACATTGGAAAATTATGTGTTTATGTACATGATTAATTAATAGTAAACCATCTTAAGAATGACTTTTGAAATTTACACTATAAAATTGATCATATATGAATGAATAATGGACAATTTGTTGTGTACATTTATTAAATTAAAAAGCAATCTCTCCTTAGATAACTACAAGAAAATCATGAAATAAAAACCAATTTTTAAATACCAAAATAATTAGTTACAATAGAAACTAAAATAGAGACCATTTTAGAAACTAAAAAAAAATGGTTTCTATTATTTTCTATTATTGTTAAATAGTTTCTAAATTGGTATCTAATTAGCCGCTAAAGTTTTAACTACCAATTATTTAGTTTCTAATTTTGGTAGCAAAAACCTTGATTGCTAATTAGATACCAATTTAGAAACTATTTAACAATAATAGAAACTAATTTATAAACCAAATTTCTTTTTAGTTTTTAAAATGGTCTCTAATTTAGTTACTATTGTAACTAATTATTTTGGTTTCTACAAATTAGTTTCTATTTCATGATTTTCTTGTAGTGATTTATGTAAATAATAAATGAATTAAATATAAAACAAGAAAAAAAGCAAATGATTTTGAATAGGACTTGTTCATAAAGAATAAGTTATATAAGTGATTCACATGGTTGAAAACCCTTCTTAAATGCTTGTTTGGACTCAAGAGTAAATTGAAGAAAAAATGTTAAAAAAAATAGGTGGTTTGAATGAAGGTAAATAAAGTAAGAATGGTAAATAAAGTAAAAATGAATAAAATGTTTTTTAAAGTTGTAAGTGATGTGATGAGTTTAAATGAATTTTTAATTTTTTAATTGATAGAAAATAATTTTTTTTTAAAATTTAATGTAAAAAGTAATTTTTGAAAATGTAATCAAAATTAAAATATGTTTTCAATTAATAAATAAACTATTACAAATTTTAATATATAAAAAATTATATTTTAAAATGTTAATAAATTAATTTAAATTTTAATATCAAATAAAATAATTTATTTCAATATATTATTAATATTTATTTATTATTTTAATTATTTATTTACAAAATGTAATTATTAATAAAAGTAAATTATATTGTAAAAGATTAATCTATTAAATATAGTTTTTTTCAAACTTTCTTCGCAGTTTTTGAACTAAAAGTTTAAGCCATTTTTTTTATTGACGTGTTTATTTTTTTTTTTCAAAATTCACATTTTCATCTCATTTCTTACTAAACAAAGTATATCTGTGTGTTTATTATATATGCAAAAAAACAAACAGACCATAAAAGTAATATATTAGTGTGCTTCTGTCAAATAAAATGTTTATGGCAAACTCAATTCATTATATAAAACAAAAAAAGTGAAAATCTAATGATATTCAATATTCACACTCTATATTGATATTGATTGTACAATTTATATAACCAATACAAAATGTCAAATTTTCATATCAATCAACAATTAATGTAAAAAAATCATAAGTAACATTATCATGTAAAAAACCAATATTGTACCTCAACATTTTAAACAAGTAAGCAAAATGATACTTTCTACGTTATTTTTGTAGCACAACTAAAATAGAAAATGTCATATTACATGCTATGGTGTTAACATTCATTCATTTATATTGAAGTGAACAATTGTTCCTCATGCATTGGAACTAGAATATGTCGTGGATGCCCTAATATTAGAGGCAACCAAAATAGTTCCATGATAAATGATAAAACCTTCTTATTTAAATTATAAATCTAAAAAAATACATTCCGAATTTTAAAATTTAGAATTTTGTATTTCAAAGACTAGTCTGAGCTCTGAAATTTAAAATACAAAATTTTATTATAATTAAACAATAAAATAAAAAAATCTACTTCTTTTACTCAAGAGTAATTTTGGAATTGAAAGATTTATGGAGGTGGAAAAAGAAAATATGGAGGTGGGGAAGAAATTGTCCCCCTTTCATACTTTTTTTGCCAACATTTTCTTGAGTCGGTTAGAAAAAAAAAGGTATTTCTTTTTGCATCCTTATATTTTTTTTTCTTCACCCATACATTATTTGAAATACCAGAATAATCCTTGATAATTTTGAACGATTCTAAAATAGAGTTCCATAAACAAAAGGTGTTTATGGAATAGGAGTTTCGTAAGCAAAATATGTTTCTGAAATAGCAAATCTAGACTACGAAAAAACATTCAAGAATATCCTTTATGGAACACAATTTTTTTAATTTTTGGAATGGTAAATTTAGAATTCATAAAATATGTTCCAAAAATATTCCAAAAGGAGTAATTTGGAAGTCATTTTTTAAAGGGATAAAATACTCTTTTCCAAATATGATGGGTGCAGAAGCCATTTGTTGGGGGTGCGGGAAGAAATACCCAAAGAAAAAAAGTAAAATATATTGTTTTTCTTGGGCTGGGGAATTGTTTTTAAGAGAAAAGCCCAAGTGAAGTCTCAGTTAGGGTTCAAATTAGGTTAGTCAGAACTTTTTCAAGATCTAGCTTTACATTATGAAACAAATTTATTTAAAAGTTTTGTTGTAATTTTTTTATTATTATTGTTGGTAGATAGTTATAAAGCTTTTAAAAAATTGGTATCCTTATTATATTATTCGGCTAAGTAAACATATTCATACTTAAAATTTTTTAAATTATTATGTAATATATTCATTATATATTATGTAATAATAATTACATTATATATATAACGTAATAAATTAGCTATTTAAGGTTTCAAATTATGATAGTATTAAATATATATCTAAAAAATTAAAAACTAATTATAATCATAATTGTTAATTTGTAATCAATAGTTATAAAGTGCATCCTCTTCTTAGAGAACTTAATCCATCATTAATAATGTGATATTTTAAAATATATTCGTGTTTGAATTCAAAATAAAAAAATGCTATTAATATAACGAAAAAACTATTAAAAGCAGGGCATATCAAAGAACATATATATGAGAAGGATAAACATGTAATTAACAATAAGAGTTTATAAAATATATCCATGTTTGAAATAAAGATAAAATGTTACTTGTGGTCAAAGTTAAAATTCATGTTGTGAAAACCACAATCTTAATGAGACTGAAAAAACCCCTTATGAAAACCCTAAAACATACTTTATTATTATGAAAAAACAATGAAAAAATCAAGATGGATTCAGTTTCAACAATGCTCATATTTCCATGGATTTTTTAATTTTTTCTGTCCACAACTGCATGGCAGTTTCTCCTTGCACAATTCATTGATCAAAGTCCCGTAACTCACTTTGTCCAGCCCAAATCCTTGTGCTACCAGCTTGTCATGAAAGTTGAGTGCTTTCTTGATCTCACCCTTGAGACAGAGAACTCATGAGTGTAGTTAAGGTTGTGGCATCTGAGTGATAATCGAGTTTAAGAATCTTGGAGAAGACAGAGAAAGCAATTGGGAGACAGCGTGGTGAACGTTGTCATGGTGAAGTTGAGAATGAGAGTAGAAGGAAGAGAGAGAAAAAGGGTTCGGAAGAAAAGGAGGAAGCTTGGAGATGGAAGAAGAAAGAGAAAACCTTAACCTTGTTCCTAAGACTGACATTGTTATGTTGAGAAAAGGAGCGGTAAGTTGTGCGAAACCGAGAGGGTAGGTGGGAGTGTCCCTCTCTCAACACGCAATACAACACTTATTCTTCATTGGTTGTTTGGTAATGACTTTTTTTAATTCAACTTTGGCAACCAAAGCACTTAATATAAAAGTGCTTTTTCGTCTTCCAAACCCTTCTTGAGAAAGGTTGACGGGGTGAATTTAATTAATATATAAATTAATTAGTGAGTTTTATTGGTCCTCTCTCGCCGGCGTTTCCAAGGTGGCAGAATTCGTTCTCCGGCCTCACCTCCTCCGCCGTCGAAATGATGCAATTCGGTGCTGCCGCCTGCGATCTGGATCGATTCAGCGTCGTTTTCAGGCCCGGCCCTCGCCATACTGATTGCGTGACCTTCGCCGCCAACAAGTAAGCGTGCGTTTGTCCATTTTTTAGGGTTTTTTTTACTTTCCTTATTTGTTTTCCTTTCCACCGTAGATTCCAAATCATATCTCTCAATCATCCACTCATTTGCTTTCTCTGTCACATATTTAGGCGATTCCGCTTTCGTATGCTATCAATGCTTTCGCGTCTTTGTTTTTATACATGTTGAGATCATTTTAAACATAAATTTTGTTTGGTGTTAATTGAGGATTTCTGTGACTAAATTGCATTCAAGAGAGATTTAATTGTTTGTTTCGGTTTATTGTTGATGGGAAACTGTTTTAATGGTGATAATACCACCGGTTTATGATTAGGACTCTCAGATTGTTGAAGAGATCACTGCCTCCATATGCTTATGTTTTCATACTACGCTTGCTTCTTTCTCTAACATACATCTATGTATTAAAATCCAAAATAGACATGCTTCATTGGCTGGAGCATATTCTAACTGATATATTTGATGTAATTGTAAAGCTAGAGATGCTATTTTGCCAGATTCCTATTAGCAAATTTTCTGGCTAAGGTGAATGCATGGTGAGTCTGTCTGCGAGAGATGATCACCTGTAAAGTTTGCTAACTAAATGCTTGGTCACTCTTAATTTTCAGGTTATGTTCTGATATCCGAAATTCTGGCCGTGTTGATTGCCATTCAAATTGTAACAGGTCTACATCTCAAGTGTCTTTGTTTTTGTGTTCTGAC
>Ga0123342_1003195_pt1 | contig 26518 bp, 11 predicted proteins | sample Turbeawhitnodule_FD_89960 | JGI IMG/M metagenome (GOLD analysis project Ga0123342, IMG submission 89960) | Root nodule microbial communities of legume samples collected from Mexico - Turtle bean Mexico white nodule | ecosystem: Host-associated > Plants > Roots > Nodule | place: Mexico: Nepantla...
ACTTTTGTGGTGAGTAAAATAAAACCAATGAATATGAGAAAATCCATTCAAGAAATGTTTCATTGAATGCTTCACCATCTTGTTAGGAAAATTTGAAGACTTAGAAACTCACAATGAGAAGTTGTTGACGTACGAAATCAACCAATTGTTGGCTTGACAAGCAATCCCTGAAGCAATAAGAGCCAACAAAGGATATAAATCAACCACTCAAGAATCTTGAAGACATGGCATTACCTCCCCCAAAATTTATTATATGGTTCAGACCACCAAATGTTTGTGATCTTGGTTAATCTTAACATGACACATAATTGAGTTTTTGAATTATAAAAAGATTAATAAACTCAATTTAAGTGTCATATAGAGATTAGTCAGGAACTATCAATTCTCAAGAACATATAATTCTCCCCCAAATAAACAATCGAGAACATTCAGAACTGCAATGGGGATAGAAAAGCATACCATATGCCATCACAAGCTAGCACTATAAATTCATCTTCATCACAAAGTTCAATCTGTGATCAAATGTCAAAAATAATACTCAGTCAAAAGTTGAAAACTTAATGCAGTAGTAAATATTGAGACTATTAAGTCTTAACCAAGCATTTCATTTTTTGTTATTCCATATTGCAACCATGAAACTGTGGTAGCATTGATCGATTTTATGGATCACAAATGAAGTAAGCTGATTTCTGAGGAACAAACTTACAGTATTTATGTCTGGATTGGCTGTCACCATTTGTTTTTCAGCAGGAAGGAATCTATTCTGCTTAAACTCCATATCACCTGCAGAATAGTAAAACTATTGAATGACCATATAAACCATGACCAATGTACTCCATGCCCAAAAATCCAAAATAAACTTGTATTAATGTCACAAAGAAATTAGCATCCAGAAGAAACAAATACATATATATGAAATCTTCAATTTTCCAATTTAAAAGCAACTAAAATTGGAGGAACCTCTAATAAACATTTGTAAAAGCTCATTTGCTAGTAGATAAGTACCTATAGCTCTTGCAAGGCTTAAACTCCCATTAACTCGTCCTGCATGAATAAAACCACCAGCTTTTATGATTCTTTCCTTCTCAGTCTCAACATCAGGTTTATGATCTATAGACAAATCATAGGCCTGTAGATAATATGAGCAATAGTCAGAAAATTGTTGTAATAATTACACACGATATCTGTTATTTTGAAGATGAAAATCCAAGAATTTCCATCTTGAAGTTACCTGACCCTTCCTACATATTACACAACGTGAATCACCAGCATTTGCTACAAAAAGTTGCTTGTTTCTGATAATTGCAACACATGCAGTGCTTCCTGAAGTTGGTCCAGCAAAATTAGAATGAGGACCCTGCTTACAATACATAAGACATATTACTGAATGCAACAAAAGAGACACCAGAAAAGAAAAATGAGGTGCAAAGAAATTATAATTTCACACACACACAACCAACACATTCGGAGAAACACCACTCTTAATCTATGACACAATACTCTTTACAAGGTTTCAAAAAATGGTCAGTGATTTCGGCCAAATAACAAGGTTTTTTGGCTCTCTGTGATGGCATTGCATCTGTAATTGTGACTGCATTTATCCACAGTTTCCTTCAATGTCAAGGATTGCAACAAAACCTTAGTATTGACCACAATTTAAAACCTTGTTTCTTTACCTAAAAAGCCATATAACCCTTGAAAGCTCTGATTTTAAAAATGGACCTTCAAATGTCATACCTACCTCCTCAAAGGCCCAACTATCCTCTTGAGCCTTATATTCTCTGCTTCGTGGAGAAAAAATCAATCCTTCTATCTTACCATTGAACTTGTTGAACTTATCACCTAAAATTGCTAATTCCCTCCAGCCCCTTTGACCACGCATCATCTCATCCATCCTGCAATAATGAAAAAAATATTATTTCATTACTCATTTGTTTTATTTCATTTTATTCCTGTGTTTTGGTTGAAGGATTGGAAGAAAAATAATGAATGGATATGGAACCAGTGAACACATTTTTTTGTCTATGATACCATTTTAATGCCATACTTCCTATGTGATCTTCAGTTCTATGATTTTAATGAAATGTAGTAAATTGAACATATGCTAAACTTTCTATACTGAAAATATAAAACCAGCTTCAGCTTCTATATTCACAAGAACCACTTTTAGTAATAAACATGAAGTCCACTCTTTTTCCTCTAACCTGAAAAATGATTCCCGAAGAGAGGTTCCTATATCTCCAGCTATGTATGCTTCACTCTTCACCACCTGTTGGTGAAGATACTTAGCACAAAACTTAGCAACCACCTTACCTGAAAATTTTGGGGTTAATTCAGCATCCATAACATATTTCTGATTCCAAAATAAGACACGATTTCTTTTGTAGTCTCCTCTTTCCTTGGTTGGGATAACCAAAGCCTTGAAGCAACAAGTAGAGGAGCATTCATTGAGGTTATGAGTTACACAATTTCTACCAGATAATTGTCTAGCAGGCAAGCCAGCAAATATTGGTTTTGAAAAGATTAAGTGGAAAAGGAAAAAGAAAAAAAAATGGAACATGATATGTTCTATATACAGTAAGTTACATACTCAATTTAGAGGCTTAGCAGAAAAACCAAATAACAGTAGATGGAATCTTGTGGGGAGTAATCTGAATCAATGCATAGGAGGTTTACTAAACATGCAATGGTGCTAGGGTCTTCACACATGTTTCACAAGTTTTGGAGTTTGAGTATGTCTCTCAACTCAAGAAACACTAACAAGAGTAGAAATATAAAAGAATCTAGGAGGAATGAATCAAATTTCTGTCATAAGTTATATGTTAATTTAACTTATGAACATCAAAATATGGAAAATTTTGATGGGAGAAATTGTCAAAAATTGAGGGGCAAAGTTAAATTTAACTTACGAAAGAACTTTAGACTCATTTTTCCTTCTTGACTTATTTTCTTTTCTTTTCTTTTGAGTGTTTACCTAGAAGTATATTAGTCAACTTACATAAATTAGAGTATGATAATAAAGTATCAGGAAATAACTTTTAACTGTGGTTCGAATAAAAATATTCAAATAACTGGCAACAAGAAACTAGTCATCCAAAGGCTAACTAGATGATATCTATGAAAAAATAAGAAATTTTGCTGAAAAAAGAAAACTGAAAATTGTATCATTAGGAAATTAATTTCTGCAAAAGTGCCTCTCTTTTGAATTATCAGTTGGAGAGCATTGGTGTTTATATTTTCTGCTCAAGAATATATCATATCATAATTATCATTTTTTAACTACAGGGGTTAGGAGGGTAAGATGATGAGAGAAAAATGAAACAGAAAAGGTACAAAAGTTGTAAAACCGAAAAAGATATTGAAACAGCAAATCATTTTTAACTTGTACGGAAGACATAAGTAATAAAATTGTAAAACTGGTTCTTAGCCATCCTTCTAAATACTCAAAGTTGTTCAAATCTTACCTCCATGACCATCATAAACTCCAAAAAAGGAAGTGGATGCATCCAGATCAAGATGTGCAGCATGCTAGCAAAAGGAAAGAGAATGAAGAAGCTTAACAGCAGATTAATGATTCAACTAAAGCAATCTATGCAACACAAATAAGTCGAAGTAAGTTGCAAACTACTATACTATAAAAGCATAATTAATGGTATATACATTCATTCCAGAAAACTAACTGACTGGACCCAAAATCTCATTGTCCCTAAAACATGAGACAGAAGATAAAATTACATCTTCTAATCCCCTAACAACCTGAGCATCTACCAGCCAGTGCATTCAGCAAAACCCAAATTTGTAGTAAACTGAAGAACTGAGCGGCACAGAAAATATCAGATCATCAGACCTATTGTAAACATCCCTACCAGAGTGCTCAAAATTTTAAGGAATCATAGGACCTGCACATTTCTCATAGACTTTAATACTGTTTATACAATTCTACAAGAATAATAGTGTGTATCAGACTAAAAGAACCAATAATTACCATGGTAAATTGCATATCAAAGATATACAATAAGCGAAATTTATTCACTTATACAAGAAATAAAGACCTGTATGACAAAATGCAAGGGGAAGCAAGTCCCTCCTATCTATTTCTGGAATAAATCATTTCCTAAAATTCTAACTGCATGTTGATCTAGCTAGGAATGACCTTCTGATCCATAAACTACTGTTACTAAAACTATTTGTCAATCCATCAATCTTACAAACAGTACAACAAATTGGAAAAACAGATGCTGGAGTGAAGATGTATTCCTTCCAATGCAACTAGAGAGAAAAAAAAAAGCATTCTAATGAAGTTCTTTTTGATGTAGACAAAATTCAATATTTCTTACACACAAGATTATCAATTTAATAAACTAACTAGCAACTTTTCCAGAGAAACTCACTGCATCTTCCATTGATGCACGCCAGCCTTGCATAGATGATAAACCATATCCAAGATGGTCGTTTTCACCATCATCGGAAGACTTTTCAGTTTTGGGAGAGCTGAGATTTGTTCCCATTCTTTCTGAACAAAACAAATAAGCATTAGTTTTATTTCTTCAAGCATGAAAAATTAAAGAAAACCATACCAAAATAAAAGATTGAAAAGAAAAGTCATGATGCTCAAAGACAAATCTAATGTGTACATTGAAAATTAAGAATAAGCTGTAAGCAGAAAGAATAAAAGAAAATGTCAACGGAAAAGTCACTTAAATGGGGAGAACAGTGTGAAGCATAACTTTTGCTATTCTAGTACATGGCAGTAGTACTTCAGAAGAAAGATTAAAAGAAAAGAAGAAGAAGAAAGATAATGATGAGGGAATAGTTTTCAAGCATGACAGTGGAACTAAGAAGAAGACTCCAGTCAACGAAAAGCTCATCTAAACTCCTTTTCTTCTTCTTTTTCCATTTTCTTAGTGGCAGGGTTAAAAAGGGACAACTGACATGAATACAGATCCTAAAACTAAAGCCATGCAACACAAGAAGGAACAGAAAGTTTCAACCCAAAATAAAATATAAAGAGACAGAGCAAACTGAATTCAAGCTATAGATAATGAAAGCTGGATAAAGAAGAACTAGTGCTTAATATGGAAAGATGACCACAGAGAAAAATTGGAAATTCTTGGAATCTTAATTGTGTTGAGAAATGTACAGAAAATAAGGAAGATCAAGATTAATCAACAATTAAGAGAGAAGCAAAGAAGCAATAATCAAAGACCAATAGAGGGTAGAATCCATAATCAAGGACTCCCGAGATGACAATATGAACAATAAATTAACCATAAGAGTTCACAACTCATAATTCTGTCTTTTGTAATTTGAAAGTTAAAAAAAGAGAATCTAATGAACAACAGTTCATGAGACTTTACTTTTAATTATTTCTTCTTTGTTTAAACTTTTGAGAAGTATGAACAAAGTAATGATGGGAAGATTGAAGACTGCTACTAACAGGTCAGAAGTTCGAAGAGAGTGAGTAGTTGAGTTTGGAGTTTAGACAGAAAGGTAAAGGAAAGAGAATGAAGAAGAGAACACAGAAACAGGCACAATTAATACCCCCACTATTATAAAGAAAAGAAAAGAAAAAGACTTTGTGAAAAAGAATGATATTTCTTTATTTATGGCTTAGAGCCTTTGAATTTGTCAGACACTGTTCATCCACCGATAGTTTTTCATGCAATTTCAACTATATGATTGGATAATCTTTCTAAATTTATACTTAGAAGATAAACATATGTTTGAAAGAACTTTTTTTTATCATACATGCTTTCAGAAAAGTTTTCAACCAATTACTCAATTCTCTTAGTGAATATTTGATGCAGATAATAGAATGTGACTGAAAGAGAAATTTCACTAAAAATTAGTTTTTTCAAAACATAAAATTTATTACAAGGCTACTGACACCTGTCCTTAATTATGACAAAACAATTTCTGTTTTATAGATTAAATATGAATAAAGCAGTTTTGATATAAATTAGAAGATATATATTAAAAAGTAAAATTGTAAAAAAACAATCACCTTAATATGTAACTATTGATACAACTAGTTTTGCTGTCTCTGTTGTTTTGGTGTCATCTTGTTGTCATTTTCTTGATTTTGTTCTCCTTAAAAAAAAGCAGTGTCTGCTATTTACTGTTCTTAAAAACAAGACTTAGATAGTCAAGATCAGACACCAACCTTCATTTCAATCAAATTGATAATTTCCAGAATTTACAAAGAAGTCATTGACGAAGAAAAAATCTCTGCACAAGACAGTGACATGTAAGAATATGTAAATATATTTATTATGCAGAGAGAAAATAATAGATTTTTTGGAGTGGAGAAAGATAGAGATGATGTAGAAGTGAGGAATAGAATAGAATTAGAAATAAACAAAAGCAAAATTTAAAATTGTGGTACACATAGTAAATGATAGTGGTATGAGTAGTTGCTATGGTGTAGTTGGTTGTTGTTGTTGATGAAGGACAAAGACTTTTCTTCTCTAAGTCAAAGTCTTTGCCAAGCTAAGCTAAGCTGGATTCAAACATTCATAAAAAAAAATTATTTTCCAAGTAAAAATCATTTATTTTGTTCTATGTAATGATTTAATTTTGGGTTTAGGGTTAAAGTCTTTGTAAGTGTGAAGTTGTGGATCACCTTGTTGTTTTTTGTTGAATGGTTAGGGCTTGAAGATATTTTTCTATTTTTTTTGGAATTGATGAGCTTTGATTATGTGAGTCAATCCAGTGATTATAGGAAGATATTTTGTGGAAAGAATTTGTGCAAATTCTTCAAGCTTTTACATATGTGGGAAGCTATGCAAGTTATTGCATTATACTACTAAAATAATATCTTCACTAGATCCTCCAACTTTATTTTGCTCATTTGAAAGCTTCTCCTTAAGTTAAATCAGATTTTTTTTTAGTTTTGTAGTTTTGGAAAAGAGTATTACTGAATAAATTTTAACTTGTTATAAAAAATTATTTTATAATGATAAATTTTATTATGAAATATTTTAGAATAAATAATTTAAAGCAATCAAAAATTAATTTTAAATTTTACATTGTAAATGTATTTTGAAATCCACATTTGAAAATATTTTTTTATTGGAAATGTTATTATGGATAATGATTTTTTTTAAATATATAAAAATTTCAAAGGTTATTTTCATTATTTTCATTACAATAAGACGTGGAAGAAAAATATGTAAAAGTGTACAAAGTTGAATGTTCTCTTCCGATCTTTGCAAAACAATAAAACAAATTCTCCCTCCACCTCCATACTTTTTTCCATGTACCTCCATATTTGAAAAATCGATTTTAACATTTTTAAAATTTTTAAATAACTTTAAATGAAACATAATTTCACTTTTTTAAATAACCTTAGATGCATTATGCATCGTTATTCCTCCATTCCGTACGTAACACTTTCATTCTTCTTCAACCGTAACATTTGATAGAATAATTCCATTATTTGAGCGTATGTGCGAGAATTTGGGAGAAGATTCATTGTATTCGACATTTTCCAATGTGAAAATCATTTTTTTTAGTTTTATACCCCATTTTTTTTCACCTTGCTGTTTTTTATTTATGGGTTATGTGGCTTTCAAAAAAATGGAAAAAAATAAGTGAACAAAACCACAACCACCACCACCACTAAAAACACCACGAAACTTATCTCAATCACCAATTTTTCCCATCAACCACCACAAGAAACCATCACAAGCAACTGCCGTCACTTGAAAATGAAAAAGATACACACTCTCCACCTTACTCAGAAGGGTATTGTTGGAATTAAAAAAGTATGGTGGTGAAGGGAGAATTTGCTAATAATAAATATGCTAATTGGGTTTAATGATTTTGTCTGGAAAATTCTCATTGCACCTCCATATTTTCCTCCTGTACCTCCATACTCTTTTATAATTCCAACAATATCCTTCTAAGTATGGCTAAAAATATGATGTCTTCCTTTTCATTTTCAAGTGGTGGTAGTTGTTTGTGGTTACTAATGGTGAATGTTGGTGGTTGAGGTAAGTTTTGTAATGTTTTTACTAGTGGTGATTGTATTTTTTTTTTCAGAAGCTACAAAATCTAGAAAAAGAATTAGCGAAGTGCAAAAAGGGAGTAAAAAACTAAAAAAAAGAATTATCTTCACACTAAGAACGTCGAATACAATGAATCTTCTCCCTCACACACTCAAATATGAAATTGTTTTCTCAAACACTGCGACTAAAAAAAGATGAAAGTGTTGTAGTTGAAAAAGAGGTATGCAACTGAAAAAGGAGAAGGTATGGAATACGAGAATACTCTTGAGGTTATGTTTCATTTAAGTTATTTAATTTTTTTAAAAAGATTCAAAATAAATTTTTACAATTAATATGGAGGTTGAATAAAAAGATATAGAGGTGTAAGAAAAATTTACCTTCTTCCCACAAAAAGCAACAGCTTGCATAGGCCCACATTTATATGGGATAACTTTATACAAACCACAAACTACATTTTTAGGTTTCTGTCACATTGTGTTTTATTAACTTGTGTGGAAGACAGTGCACTATACTGTTATTGTTGTTTAGGTGTGTGTAATGAGTTTTTGACACATAGTATTAGGTTAGCTTAGGTGGAAGTGTTATGATGGTGGAACAATAAGACAGATTTAAGTTTTTAGTAATTTATATGGGTAGTGGGTGTTACATAGTATTGAGATGACTTGTGTGGAAGATGATGTTATGCTATTCTGGAAATGCTAAGTTGATGGAGTTGTAACCTTAAATTTTGTTCATGGAGGATTTTCAATTTAATTTTCGTTCTCTTAACCCTATTCAAATTTATGCATTAAACTTATAAGGAATGACTTAGTTTAGTGCTTATAAATATAATTTTAATTTTAGTATTTTATATATTTGACACTTTTAAATTTTTGTACATCTAGAATGAAAAAGTTTTGATGCCCTTAAAATATTTTCTGAAGATCCACTACAGCTTGTAAATACAATTTTTATTATTTGTCTTTTTTATAATATAATTAATTTTTATTATAGTTTTCTAAGTATATTTTATTATTGATCTAACATATATCTAACATGACATATCGAAGAAGTGTATTAAATAAATCGTTGATGTAAAAATGACACTTCACTTAATGAATTATTTTATAACTAAGAATAAAAATAAAATATTAAATTAAAGATTTAATGACTTATTTTGTTTCATTTCAGCTTTATTTTATCATTATTGAAAATTTTAATTCGGTATATTTTTTGAATGACTTAAATGTATTTTTTTCTAATGTTATTAAGTTGTCACATCAATGAGGTGAATGTTGATAAGTTAATAAATAGATTAATTTTTAAGTTATTTTAATATTTTAATATTATATTTGAGAGGGTGACAGTTATTATTAGTTAAAACATGAGGTGACATTTGAGGATGATTGTTCTGAGGATATTTCTGAAACATGTTTTATGGATTTTAGGTTTGTCTATGTTGTTTCTGATCAAGCCGTTAATTAATTCTAACTGTCTTTCTATTATATATTAAGATCTTCATGTTCCTATTATTGTGAACAATAATTTTAATTATAATCTTGATTAAAATATTATATTTGTAAGAAAAGTTATCAATTATAATAAATGAATATTTATATTATTTTTATCTAAGAGAGAAGAGATAATTTGTGATGGATGAAAAAGAAAAAGAGTTTTGCAAATTGTTTGATGGATACCATGTTTTACATCACATTAAAAAGATATTAAAGCCCATTAAAAATTGTCCTAAAAATAATCTACCGAATTTATATATTTTGGATACCAGCAAAATTTGTATATACTTTTGAAAACCATCAAAATCATACTTAAAAAGTCCTATTTTTTTTTTTATATCTATAGTATGAGTAAAAAATGAAAAAGAAAAACAAAGGTTTCAATATAATTTTGATTTCCTATTTTATTTATTCCTTGATTTATCTCTATTTTAAAATAGAAGCATTTGATAAATTTTTTTTGAAAATTCTATAATTTTGATAAAATTCTCAAATTTATCTATATTTTTTAATTTTATTTTGGCTTCATTAAAACACACACACGTATAATTAAAATATAAGAAATTAATAGAAATAACATTGTGGGTTTTTTATAATAAGAAAATTAAATGTCTCTATTTTATTTTTAAATAGGGAGATCAAACTTGTAGATAGAATAAAATAGAAAAAAAAATTGTTTATAAAAATAGTAAATTGATAGCAAACAAAATAATATTTGTTTATAAGAGTGATAAATGAAGACAAATAAGAGTGTGTGGTGAGTGATGAACCACACAAAACAATTTCCTCCAAAGCTTGACTTGAGGTTTCAAACCTTCCACCTCCTCACATCTCACACAATCTCAATTATCTTAATGTTTTCACATTTTAAACTAATATAGAAAAAAATGTTTCATTGGATAAAGACAAAAATAGGGTAGACAAAAAACAAATAGAGGAAAAGAGGATGTGTAGAAACCATGAAAATGAATAAGGTTAATTTTGATACTTTATCAATTCAAAAATATTATTCAATTGATGGCAGATGATTGTTGTTACTTGAGGTATCAGTCTAGTTGAGATGTCAAGTTACATATTGATGCCTAACATGAAAACTTTTATAAAAAAAAATACTATTCAATTGTCTGTTTGTGTAAATTATATAATATTTTGATAAAATCATATGTGATTATTTTATTTGTAGCAAATATTAAATATATTAATAAAAAAAGTGTGTTTCAAAATAATATAATGTTTATAATTAATATTTTTACATTTGACTCTAAGTTTATAATTAATAATAATAACTGAAAAGGTATCAATAGAATGTTAAATATTTAAAAATATAAAAAAAATCATAGAAACTAAAATAACGGGAGCAATTTATATTTAAAATCAATTATTTTATGTGAATTTTAAATTATGCAAGGTTAGATAAAAAGTTATGATTATTTTTTTATATTACATATAATTTTAATATATTATATTATTATTCTAAAAGTTAAAACATATATTATCATTTTTATCTTTAAAGATAAAATCTCGGTTTTTGATATGCTAAAATAATGTAATACTTAAGATATAGAAAATAAATTATAAACTCTATTCTTTTTATAGATAAACCTGTTTTCTCTTTTTACATGTATATAAAATGTCTAATATTTAAGTCAATACATCTCTATTTTTAATATATCACTAAAATAATGTAATAAAAAAAGAATATTTGTATCTATTTAATTAATTGATTTTCTATTTTTTTGTGTTATGAATTAAAACTTATTCTTTGTTAAATAGATAAAATTTTATAATTTTTTTAAAATTTAAGATGATTAATGTTAAATTCTCAAAATCCCAACAGTGTTAATTATTGTTTCCAATGATAAATAATACTTTAGTTTAACTTATTTTCGTTTCTACATTTAAACTACTTTTTTCACATAAATGTATGATATTTTTTGAATTTGTACAATTATAACATTTAAAATGTGTTTCTAGAACTGTAAAAGTTTTACTTAGTACTGATACTTAATATTATGACATAAAATATACTTATGAAAATAAAATAAAATAAATCTAAATTATGACATTCAAATAATTGTCATTTATATATTCTTCACTAACACAAATTTATACACATACTATTCTTTCTTTCTTTCTTTTTTTCCTTTAAGAATGTTTGAGGTTTCACACATCTCCATGAGACACAACTTATCTTCCATATTTCAATTGAAGAAAGGATCAAACTTGAGAACTCTCTTCACTTCCCAATCACCAAAAATGTCCTCCATGGCTTTCTCCACCACCTTCTTCACTTCTCTCCATGATTTCACTCATGCCAGAACAAACCCACCAAATTCTCCCTCTTTTCCTTTCATCAAATCCTCCCTTGCTTCCTCCAACTCAACCTTTTTCCATCCAACCCTTTCCCTGCAAACCTTATCAACTTTTCCCAGGTTCATAAAGCCTAGGTCTTTCTCAGTTCATGCAAGAGCTGCCACAGAAAAAACCATTTATGATTTTACCGTCAAGGTACCATGCTTAATTTCAATTTCCACAACCCTTTCACTTGAAAATAATTGGGTCAACCTTGGAATTTGAATTTGAGAAGTGGGGTGTCTATAAAAAATTTTAATGTGACAATTTGTTTTTATGGATAGTTTTACTGAATGGAGATACCCTTTTGAGATTTAGATAAGAAAGGTCTTATATTTTATTATTTTTACTTGTTATGTGCTCAGGGTATATATTATATTATATTTTATGATGCAGGATATTGATAGAAAAGATGTCGCTCTTAACAAATTTAAGGGGAAGGTTCTATTGATTGTCAATGTTGCTTCACGATGGTATGAGTTATGCACTGTTCAAGGAAGATATGCTGCTCAATTATGTCTAATGCAACCTTAGTTTTCCTCATTAGTTTTTCTTACAATTTCCTATATCTTAAAACCAAATTGGTTATAGCTAACAGCTGTGTCAAACTTTCTTGTCTGTTATGATACCCTTTAATAAATTTCCTTCCTATGGCAGTGGTTTGACGTCATCGAATTACTCGGAGCTGTCTCGTTTGTATGAAAAGTATAAGAATCAAGGTATGTTTTGTACGGATGATTGTTATTTGTGTATGTTCTTTATATTTCTGAGAATGACGATTGGTCATGTTTTACTTGGTGTTTGCTTATGTATCTTCTTGGTTCTGAATCTATCTACTTGTGCAAATCATTCTATTTTTGTTGAGTATTGTATAAAACTAGGAGAGAAGTATGTCCCTCCTGCCTACGTGATAGAGTGCCTATTGTAGCTGCTCCATTTTTGTTTCAATCTGTCATTCTTTTATCTCTATCTACCAAGCACGCCTTAAGTTTCTTATTAAATGTTACTCTATGGTGGAACATGGGTCAGTGTTGGTCTTATAATTTCTGGTCTCTTAAAGCTTGAAGAACTTTGGTGATTTTGTTTTTGGAAAATTGAAATACTTCCAATGCTTATGTTCAAAAGTGATTTTTATTCAATTTTATATTTTGTTGTTTTTTATGAATATGGTCCTAAGCTTTTTAGTTTTAAATTAATATGTTTTCTCAGCAACACACATCTAGTGCCCTTATGCTGCTTCTTTTCAGGTTTGGAGGTTCTGGCTTTCCCCTGCAATCAATTTGGTATGCAAGAGCCTGGATCAAATGAAGAAATTAAGCAGTTTGCTTGCACTCGATACAAAGCAGAATTTCCAATTTTTGACAAGGTTTGATAATGTTTCTTCAGTCAGCAGTTTAAAGTACAAGTAAACAAAATAATTAAGTTCTGTAAAACAGGTGGATGTCAATGGACCATTTACGGCTCCGGTGTACCAGTTTCTGAAATCAAGTGCTGGAGGCTTTCTAGGTGATCTTATAAAGTGGAATTTTGAGAAATTCTTGGTTGATAAGAATGGTAAAGTTATTGAAAGATACCCACCAACAACGTCACCTTTCCAAATTGAGGTATGTTAAGCTTTCCCCCAAAAGGAAATGTCTAGGTTGTAATCGTTACAATAGAAATGAATTAACTAGTGAAGTTTGTCATTGTGCTTTGGGATTTGATACACAAGATTGATGGTAAGAGTTACAGAGTAAGTGTTAATATTGGGAAATTTAGCACTGAAAATTCAGGGTTAAAACTTTTACATCCTGTTTGATAGTGTTGAAGAGAAGAGGAAGGTAGGGAAGAGCAAAGAAATGAAGAGATGTTGGGAAACATGCCCTGTTTGGTTTAGTGAAACTAGATAAGCAAGAAATAAAAAGGTGCCAATTCGCACCTTTTTGTTTGTTCACAAAATAAATCATGACAAGGATGGCAACATAATTGATTATTGTTGTATTTCGTGACCCAATTTGCTCTTTCTCTTTAGTTCATTATATCACTATGTCGAACAAGAAGAGTAATTTCCTTCGAGGTTTTTATATATTTTATTATTTATAAAAATGTGTTAGAATAAGTATTAAATATAGGTAGTTGTGTTGGAAAATTGCTATATGTTGTACCTATGAGTCGTACCTATCTTTGTTCCTAGGACTCTAGTTTTATTTCTGGCTTTTTATCTTTGCTCTTCCCTCTACTCATTTTATGAGAACTCTATAAATATGAGGACATAAGAGAGGTGTGGTTAAGCTCTCTCAAGTATAGTCTCTTTTACTTATCTCAAGTTGGTATCAGATCGAGTTGATCCTAACTCTGCCCATTGCCATACCTCTTCTAGAATATCTCAACTAAGGAACACTTGTGTAAACATTTTCAAACTAAGGATCTTGGAAGCTTCAAATATGCTCTAGATATCCTTAAAGAGACAAATATGATTGAATATAGACCAATGGATAATCCTATGGACCCAAATAAGAAATTAATGACAGGACAAGGTGAATCTTTCTCTAATCCAAAAATAGAAAACTGGTTGAAAAAATTATTTATCTTACTATTACTAGACATGATATGTCTTTTGTAGTTGGTATTGTTAGTTAGTTCATGCAGGCTCCTTTTGCTGTCCATTGGAATGCTATCATCCATATCCCAAGATACCTTAGAAAGGCTCCAAGACAAGGTCTGCTATATGAAGATAAAGGAAACGCCCAAATCTCTGGGTATTGTGATTCTGATTGAGCAGGATCCCTTACTGACAGACTCTCTCTACTATGGGATATTGTGTTTTCTTGGAGGAAATATATTTTTTTGGAAAAATAAAAAATAAAATGTAGTTGTCTGATCAACTATTGAAATTGAATATAGGGCAAAGATGTCTCTCACCTATGAACTTGTCTGGGTGTAACAATTCTTTTAAGAAGTTAACTTTTGTGAGATTGAGCAACTGAAGACGTATTGTGATAGCCAAACTGCTCTTCACATTGCTTCCAATCTAGCATTTCATTAGAGGACTAAACACATAAATTGACTGTCATTTTATTCGTGAAAAGTTGTTGGCCAAGGAAATTTGTGTTAAGTTTGTCAGATCCAATGACCAACTTACAGATATATTAACAAAATCCTTAAGGGGGCCTCAGATTGAATTTATTTGTTCCAAGCTTGGTACATACAATTTGTATGTCTCCAGGTTGATGAGAAGTGTTATAATAAGTATTAAATATACGTAATAAGTAGTTATATTGGAAAATTGCTATATGTTGTACGTATGAGTTGTACCTAGGACTCTAGTTCTGGTTTTTTATCTTTGCTTTTCCGTCTACTCATTGTATCAAAATTCTATCAATATAAATACGAGAGCATAAGAGAGGTGAGGTTAAGGTTTCTCAAATATAGTCTCTTTTATCTATCTCAAGTGATTAATTATAATTAACTTTTTTTGTTCTCTTTTCTATTTCCACTCTATTTTTCTAGTATTTCTCTTAAACCAAAAAACACATATTTCCACTCCATTTATGTTCTATCCTTGTCTCACCTACCTACTTTCACTCCTTCTGTTTCCTTCTTCTACCAAACAATGAATTAATGCTGAAAACTGGATATTTTAAGTGCCTAACGAAGTAATTTGTGCTTAATGTAGTCAGTGCTTAATTTGCATGCTGAATGGTTTCAGCAGTTTACACTTACATTCATTGTAGGTAGGATTCTAACAAACTAGAGTAACTTATTTTCAGCACAGTTGAGTTTTGAAATAGGCCCTAGATCTTGAGATATTTAAGGATACAATTTTCACTGGCTCACTTCTAAATGCCCATAAATTTTGGCTCAAATGAAGCTTCTAACCATTGTTGTTGGAATTGCTCAAGTTGATAAGATTTGGTAAGCCAGTTATTCGAATTATCTGAGGAATCACATATGGCTTTGAATTGTGTGATACATCTTGAATTGGCATGATTCTGTATCACTAAAAATGCTCCAAGGCTTTTTAAGAGCAGCAGAAAATGAGTTTGTTACTTGGTAGCTATAACTGTTAGTTTTAGTACTAGGTTTTCTTATAGCTACTTGTAACTGCATCAAAATGGGCTGCATCCGTTGAAGATATTAGAGGAACTAAGGAAGACATTGCCCAAACAAAGCCAACACGGATGATTTACCCTGAGTTTTTACTCCAGATCAACCTTCTACATTGGATTTTGAGAGTAAATTACAGTTAAAAAGAATCTATATATTTGTTCTTACATGTATATATATAAGACAAGTTATACGTGTATGTTTGAGAATGGATACTAAATCTATCAAAAAGATTCTACGATTAACCTGTTTTTTTGTTTTATTTTTTCAGAAGGATATTCAGAGGTTACTTGCTGCATGATGAGGTTTGCAACTCGGAACAGAAACAAGAACTGTACGTAGGAGCATAAAGCGAAAGATCATGCACAAGGAGTTAATACTTAAAACTGATGAGGAGCTATAAATATAGCCATGTTAATTAGAATGGTGTCTATACTAAAGAAATGACCAGTTTAGTGAAGAAAAATTATAATTGGTTGGTCCAGAATGATTCATACTAGTATTTGTTCGTTCTGTTTTTGTGGAAAAATTCTCTGGCCATTTATATTATCTAAGTAATTTGCTGTCATATAAAAGCTTGTAACTTGTGTATCCGAACATGCGATAATTAATGAAGATGCTGCAGTATACTATTTTCTTTTTCCTGCTTTGGTCTAAAAATTAGGTTAACAGAATATTAAAATATAAATTAGGTCAAATTTATTTCTTTTCGTTAAAAAGATTATTGAAAGAGAGACAGAGGGATGCAGTTGATACATGATCCACTTTAGTTTACATTTTTTGAGTGGAAATCTGGTTTCATGGGAGAGAAAAATGCAAATTATTGTTCTTAGGTCAAGTTCAATCATAGACGGTTGACTAAGCAGTGTTAACTTGTTTTGCTTGACCTCTTTGGATCCTTCATATGACAGTGCAAGAGTCTCCTACATCTCCTAGGCACTTTCATGGAATGAATCTTAGATTTTGTGCTCTTTCTGAAAGAGCACATATCAATACATTTAGCTAATATCTATATCTTTGATCTCCTAGGCACTTGTCATGGAATGAACCTTAGAGATTTTGTCCTATGAAAGAGCACATGTCAATATATTTATAGCTAATATCTATATCTTTGATCTTCAATCCAGACATCCTATTGCAACAACTTTCCAACATCATAAAAAAAATCTAGATTATTGAACTCCACAAAGGCAATCATCTTCAATTTTCAGAGTTCATACTTTTCTACCTTAAAGAGTGGGTAAATGATTGGGAACTTATCCTTCAAAAAGTCCACTAAGGATAACCGTAAAGGTTAGTTTTGATACGAACTATTGAAACAATTGACTTTAGAAGGGGGATTTTGTAGACTCTCTTTTCTAACAAACTAGACGAGACTCTCTAGCACAAACAAAACAAAGAGAGATTTATATTAGTTCATCACAAAATGTGGATTACATCTAGTTTTCTCTTAAGCAAACAACTTACAAGGTTTCAATGATAAAAAAATAATTAATGCATACAGTACACCAACCTCTTCATGTTACAAACTAATACACCATCACTCAAGATAACAAAGAAACACTTTCAAAAACATCATAATTAAAGCTTACCAGGGTAAGCTTTTACATAACAAAGAATTATATAACTTTTCTCACAACTCAGTACATTAGATGCTCTACTTAGTAAATAAGAACAATGAATCTTTTATGAACATGTGTTGTATGTGGCTTGTGTATCTTTAGCATTCCCTTTGTTCTCATTATATAAGATTCAAAAGATGATCATTGATCTTCAACCTTGCTTTAACATCTTAAAAGCATGCCTTCATCTTTAACGCTCGAAAAGGAAACTTATGATGTAATTGATTTTTTACGTCTTGTGCTTTAATATACTTATATAAATAATTCAAACATATTTAAAATATATTGTAATAAAAACAGATTAATTAGAATTAACCATAGTCATATAAATGAAAAACTTTTTTAACAAAAACCTCTTTTGAATATTAAGTTTCCAATTCTTTTCAAACTTATATATTTAAAATATTGAAGTCAATCTTTGATTCTAAATCATTTTAACAAAATTAACACAAAGTTCATTATTGATTAATAAACATTAAATTCAGAGAAATCATAATCATATCAATTCAAAATTAACAACAACTCTTGATAGGCTTAACTTGATAGATAATAAACTTATCTAATGCGTTGAACACAAACACAGTAATAATTATGATGATTTTTCCATATTTGTGCACATGAAAATACTTTCTTAGTAAACACTTTTATCTTATATTGTTGGTGATAATCAAAATTTCATAGACTCCTTATATACATAAGATTTTCTAATGGGATCTTAAACCATCTAGTGTCTCAACAACAATAAATTTTCCCAATTTGTAATTGATTTTCTTAATCTTTTGTACGAATATTGTATACATCATTCCCTCGTCGTTAAGGGTGATTATGGATTAAATTTTTCAAAGTCTAGTCTAAATCCAATCCAGATCTAATAAAATACATTGAATCTAAAATCCAAATCCATTTTAACTAGATAACATTGATTTAATATTTTTCAATTCAATTTAAATTGGATTAAAACTAAATTAAATTTATTTTGTCAATTAGATAAAATTTATCAACCTAATTGACCTGACATGGGATCACCTAATCAACCTAACACGGGATCAATCTGTCATGGGATCATCTAATCAACGTAACACGAGATCGACCTAATTGATTTGATATGGTTCAACCTAATCCTAATTGGACCCAACCTAACTTGAGTCAAACACAACTCAACTGGGGTCAAGCTAGTTTAACTTGATCTCTGTCCCAATCAACTTAATTTGACTCAACATGGGATCAACGCAATTTATCTTGACATGACCCGAACCGGATGTGGGACCAATGTCTCGACCTAATACAAACACAATTTGACTTGACTTGACCCAGGCCCGAGCTGACTCGTCTCAACTTGGGATCAAGGTTGACTAAGCTTGACTTAGGCTTGACTTGACTTAGGTTCGGGCTAACACCACTTTACAAAGATCTAAGCCAACTCGACTCAACTTATGGGCATGGGTCAAATCCACTATACTTGGGCTCGAGTCAACTTAGCTCAACCTTGGTACGAGATGACTTGGTTCAACACATGTTTGAGCCAACTCGACTTAACTTAAGCATGTGCAACTTGACTCAATTTGGGATTGGTCCAACTCAACTAGAGACGGGCTTGGGAAAATTTGACTCGACCTGAGCCAAAGACGACTTAACTCGATCTCAGCTTGACGAACTCAACTCAACCTTGACCTGGGCTAACTTAGCTCAACCTTAACCTGGGCTAACTCAGCTCAACCTAAGATTGACTGACTTAGTTGCACCTTAGCATGTCGACTTGAACCTGATCGACTCGATTAGACCTAGTATGGGTGTTTCAACTAGACTTTATTTGGGTCGACTCAACTAAACCTGGTTTGGGACTGACTTAACTTGACCTATGCCTGAGCTAGCTCAAGTCGACCTATGTCCGAACTAACTCACTTAAACTTTGGTCCAAATCGATTTAGTTTAATTTATTATAATAAATTATTAAAAATATTATATTAATAATTATATTTTAAATATAATAAAATAATTAATCAATTTAAATTTTGATATTTTATTATTTAATTGATTTTAGTATATCTTTATTTTGTAATATAATTTTTTATGAAAATTTACGTTATTTTTATTTTAAATTTATTTTAATTCTAATCATATTTATATTTTAATTTATTCTAATATATTTTAATTTTAAAATATAATTTTTATATATGAAAATTTTACAATAATTTTTTATTTTAATACAAAATTTATTGTAACTTTAATTTGTATTTTTTAAAATTAAATTATTTTAAAAAATTACAAATCACATATTTAATATATTTCCCTATATAGTAATTAGAATAGATCAGAGTGCTCTTTTTTTTCTTCTATATTTGATTTTTCTCTGTCAAGAACAGCTGTTAACTCTCTTTCAACCTGTAGTACCCATCTCAATCTTTCTTGGTCAACAATAATCGGTTGTCAAAAAGAGTTTGAACATGTTACACTAATTTTATAAACCAAATTAAATTACATTGTTATTTTAGTTTAATTTTGAAAAGAATAATTTCATATAGTTTATTGCATAGTGAAACATGTGCTAATCTTTATTAGTTTTTTTATATAATATATTTCACCAAATTATTATAATTAAAATGAGAATATTGTGCTTAATTTTTTTTTTCTTCTTCTTCTTCGCGTTGAAGTCAAACCAAATCTGCATCTTATGAATCCATGAAACTCAAACCCAACCAACAACCAGGCAATGGGTGAGAACACTAACGTTACCGTCACCGCCAGAGCCAAATCGAAAACCGTTCTCTCTCTTCTAACAGAACCAATCCAATGGCTGCAAATGCTCTCCTCAAAGCTAAACCCTACCTTCATGATCGGCGTCTTCCTCATCTACGGTTTAGGACAAGGTCTCTCGGGCTCACTCTTCAAGGTAGTTGCAGACTACTACTGGAAAGACGTGCAGAAGCTTCAACCCTCCACAGTTCAACTCTTAGTCGGTGTTTACTTCATCCCCTGGGTTCTCAAACCTCTTTGGGGAATCCTCACCGACGCCTTCCCCGTCAGAGGATACCGTCGCCGACCCTACTTCATCATCTCCGGTGTCATCGGCACCGTCTCCGCCGTCACTGTCGCGCTCACCGGGAACCTCGCCGTCACGGCCGCGCTCATGTGCTTCCTCGGCGTGTCGGCGTCGCTAGCGATCGCGGATGTCACGATCGATGCGTGTATTGCGAGAAACAGCATCGAGGTGAGGGAGCTGGCGCCGGACTTGCAAAGCCTCTGCGGGTACTGCTCCGGCGCCGGCGCCCTCGTCGGATACCTCGCGAGTGGGTTCTTCGTGCACCGGCTTGGACCCCAGGTACGAACACAGAACCACGAGATTTCATTGTTCTACATATTTCAACGGTTCCATGGTTTTTTCTTTGAACTAATCGGGTAATAATTATTTTAAAATTAGTTTTTGCTTATTAGCATATTTAAAAAAAAATCTGTAGTAAAATAATTTTTTTCCTGGATTGTTTATTTTTTCTTTTAAATTCTGAAATTGCAGGTGTTCCATATTATAGATTTTTAAATTTAAAACAAACCATTTTAGTTTTTCAAATTTACTGCTTAAAAATTAAAAACAATTTAAAAAAATATTTAGTGTTTTAAATTTGAAAAGATTAAAATTGGATTTGTTTTAAACTTGTGGCTAAACTCAAACATTTTTCTTAAATGTCGTATTGGTGTTGGATACTCGTATCGGACGACACCAACATTCGCATGATACTTGTAGGACATGTATGTATGAAGTGTCCAGTTTAAAAAGTATTTGTTGAATTTTTGAAAATTTTAGTACGGTTCTAATATAATTTAAAAAAATACATTAATTTTTAGAAAAATCAAATTTATTATATAAATTTTTATTATGATTTTTACAGTATCTTCACTGAATAGCTTGTAGGAATAAAACTTAAGATAATTAAATTAGAGTAAATATAATTTTTTTATGGTAAACTGATTAAATTTTTTATTAATATATTTTAGAAACAATTAATTATTATAGAAGTTCAGGTATTGATGATTGATTGACACTGTTAATTGCATTTTGTAGGAGTCGCTTGGTCTCATGGCGCTTTCTCCTGCTTTGACTACTGTGCTGGGTTTTGTGATTTACGAAAACAGAACTTCGCATATTGAAAAGAAACAGGTTTCATAACTTTTTCTTCGTTGTGTCGTTCTCTTTTTATGTACTTTTTCTTATTTTGATATACTATTTTTACTGTTTTATCGTCTCTTTCACACGTCCCATCTTAGTCTTTTAGAGTATGCTAATTGCTATGTATTTCAAGAACATGGTGTTTTAGAAATGATAGACAAAAGCTAGGAATTTTCCTATTTTGGAATACCTGCATCTGTATGCTTGTTACCTGTATTATATAACTAGACACATGAGATTTCACAGGCAGTGGTGGAGAGTGTACGAACGACTATTAGAAGCATGTTCAAGACAATTAGGTATCCTCAAGTGTGGAGGCCTTCTCTGTTCATGTTCCTTTCCCTGGCTTTCAATGTAAGCACACACGAAGGCCATTTTTATTGGTATACTGAGCCAAAAGTGGGCCCTGCATTCTCTCAGGTATCCCTACTATTCTGTTTACAAGTGATCAATAGTAAAGAATAAATACTTAATGTAATCTCTGGAATGTATCTTAGTGTCTTATTAGTTTCCGAAATTAATAAAAATACTTAAATAAGTCTTAAATGTATTACAATTTTATTTATTTGGTCTTTAGTTCAAGAACTTGTGTGATAATAATAGTATATGTTTAATGATCAAAATGAAAAAGATAGTTAACTCAGATATTTATTTGAGTTTTTTTTTTTAGTTTCAGAAATTAATATGAATGTGAGACAAATTTGGAATTTCAGTAACTAAATTAGTCATTTACTTATTATTACTTAAGAAAATCATGTTTGTAATAATTTATGATTGATTCACACTAAACCGATGGTTCTAGTAAATTAAATTTAAACTCATTCTCAACACATCTTAACTTAATCTTCTCCCTCTGGTTTGCAGGAGTTTGTAGGGGTGATCTATGCAATCGGTGCAGTGGCATCATTGATAGGGGTTTTAATCTACCACAAGGCTCTAAAAGACTACGCATTCAGAGACCTAGTATTCTATGCACAACTCCTATATGGCATATCTGGTGTTCTGGACCTGATCTTCATCCTCCGTTGGAACTTGGTCATTGGAATCCCTGACTATTTCTTTGTTGTCATTGAAGAAACTGCCACAAGAATTACAGGCAAAATCAGATGGATGCCCATGTTGGTGCTGAGCACCCAGTTGTGCCCTTTAGGCATTGAGGGCACATTTTTTGCTCTGTTAATGTGCATTGATAGCATTGGTGCCCTCTTATCCAAATGGGGTGGAGGGGTGCTTCTTCGTCTTCTCCATGTCACCAGAACTGACTTCACAAACCTTTGGTTGGCTGTTCTCATAAGGGATATGCTTAGGTTTGCAATACTTGCTTTGGTTTTTCTTGTCCCTAAAACAGGTCAATATGAGGAACTGCTTCCTTCTGATGTTTCACAAAATAACACAAGTCATGAGGTAGATGAAGAGACTTTGGAGCTTGTCCCTATCAAAGGCAAGACTGAAGTTTAAATCAATTTTGTTGCAATTATACACCTTTTAACCACTGCAATTCTTAAATTGGAGATTTTTAGATGTATATAGATAGATAGATAGATTCTTCTTAGGTAACAATGATCTTAGCATCAACAATATAAGCATTCAAATTTAACACTGAAAAAAAAATTATTAATTTTTTTTGTAGCATCTAAAACCAGAAAAATACCAACCTAGTAGCTCAACCCAATCATTCTGTTGGCAGGTTTACAAGTTGGATAATATGGATTGAGAAATTGAATCACCCAAATTTTTTTGTATACATTTTAGTGGTTTATTTGGGTCGATCTATTGGGTTCAACTCGTTTTAACACACATGCATAACACATTATTTTAATATTATGAAAATTCATTCACAAATAAAAGTGTTATATATTTATTTTGTTCTAAGTAAAACATGATACGGGCTAAGTGTGTTATCTGTGATTTGTTTTTCCCTGAAAGATCCAGCACCGCTAACAAATTACTAGAGGTTTTACTAACCCCCCTTAGAATGACAATTACTTTCCAATGGTTTTGAAACTCCCGTTATTTCTGACGGTTTTGAAACTCCCCTTTTGTTGTATCTATGAGCATAATCTTGAGGTTGTTCTAACTTATAATTGTTTGAAGGAACAACATGTCTACAGGGCATACCTATTAAATTTCATAAATAACATGTACAAATAAATGTGGTGCTTAAGATCTACGACCTATTTTCCCAATGTAAAACCATGTGTAACTTTAAACTTATCTTGTCTAGACCACATAGGTAATCAACTTCCACTTCTCTCAACCTCCCTCTCTCCTTTTATTATGCTTTAGCATAACAATACTAGTATATTTAACATATTTTTCTCTTAAACTTGTAAATCTACTCATTAGATACATCATAATCCAGTCAATCATTGTAAGGATGAGTTTATTTATAACAATGGGTATTATACTATTAAATGATTGAGATTGATGAACATATATTTATTCACAGTCAATAGTTTTAATCATAGATTTTTGAACTATAATAATAAATAAATCCATTGTTTTAATTAATATTTATATAATTGGGTTTATTTGGGTCTTAACTATTATTTTTGTTAATTTTTTGTTTTTAGAGTAAATGTTTTAAAGGAACCTTTGTGAATATGCAAAAGTCCAAATTGCTTATTGAATCAAAATAGAGAACAAATTTTGAGAAGAAAGAGAAAATAAAATTTACAATATCTCAAACAAAATAAGATTGACACATGTTCAATTTGATTTAGCTCTATTGGAGGATTGATAAAAAAAATAATCTTTAGAGAACCTGTGAAGAATTCATTGGTGGAAGAACTTGGGATCAACTGTTTTTTATTTGTTATTTTAATCTTTTTTATATTTTTTGCACAACTATCTCAACCTCCATTTTATCTTTATTGTTATTGTTAATTTTTATTGTTTGCAGATATATTTTAAACATTGATTTACTAATTTTCCTATTGGATTTGTTTGGAGACGACTTTGGATCATCTAACCACTTTTATACTTTCATCTCTGTAGCATTAGACAAGTCTACGCTAGAATCATCGTAATTTGACAACAAAATAACAACTATCAGAGAGATTATTCATTAACAGATCACACCTAAGGTAGTAGCTTAAAACATGCGTACACCAAGCTAAACGTGGGATTCCAATTAACCATTAATATACAAGTTTATTTACTTCTTTCAGCTCTTGCTTTGCATCCCAAGTTTGGCAGTAGGTTGCTTTTGCAACCACCATCCCCGAGGTCTTTCATGAGCAATTTCCATACCTTTTCTTAAAATTGTTGTATAAATGTCTTAGAAGAAACTTGTTCCACCCCTTGTAAAATTTCATAAAAAAAGTGTAGAAAACCTTGCAAATAATGAATTTGTAATTAGTAATCCCATCATATAAGATTAATAATTATATAATATTTGGTACCTGTTGTTATATGAAATAAACACCCAATAGTGGGTTTGGATATCACCAATATCTTCTAATAGTAAGGTCAATAACCATCTCAAATTGTCTTTGTTTTCATTTTCCACAACTGCAACTGCAAAGAAAAATACTGGTCATTGGTTGTCATGTTTTCCAACAGTCCTAAATTTGTCTAACACAACTTTTGTCACTCGGTCTTTATTAAAATGTTTGTTGATAAATATCCTCCCGTATCAAATTCAGTCCTCAAATCCTGCATACCATCAAATTTCAATCCCCAATTCCTCAGTTTGATCAAGTACTACCCGAACATCAATCCTATCATCCTCCATAATACCATCCACACCATCACCCTCATTAGCACTGGCTCCATCAGTTTGATGAAATCCAACATACTAAATTATGTGTAGTTCATTAAGGACACAAATTTCTACTTCCTCCTTTCTATTTTCTTCATATTTATTCATTTCCATAACATCTTTGTCCTCGATTAATTGTTTTAAATCTTGTTGATCCTTCCTTTCTTAGGTTTCTACCACAACTTCACCTCAAAATCATACTTAAACTCCTTAAATATCTCAATCGCTACAAAATATGACCACATATTTGAATCTAACCAATGAAAAACATGTTTTTCACATCCTTTGTAATGTAACAACATAGACGTTATAAACTTTTTCATATGATGAATACTCACTGTGAACTCCATTTCCTACATTTTTATTCAAGTGTCAACCTACCTTTTAAAACTAATGTCATCCTATGAAAACAAGCAATGATCTTCAACCCTAAAGATGATCCCACAAAAACCCCAATTTATGAACAAATGATATATAAAATACTTACCACGATTTCACCAAACACGTTTCTACGGTTCATAATGAACAAAAAAAACACACACAATAAAATTTATTTGTCACGTCAGGAAAATGTTAATGCAATGTCAATAATACATTCTAATAATTTTTTCATATTACAAATATTCAATTAATCTAAAGTTTTGAAATTTTATGTAAAACTACATAAATAAAAAATATATTTAATTAAACAAATTAAGCTCTTGAATCACCAAATACTGGTAGACATAAAATAATTATTTTAAATGGATTAAAACTTAAGCATTTTAAAGTAAATATTTAACAAAAATTAATAAGAAAATCAATGCTACTATATATATATTATAAATATATAAAAAAATTCTCATATATAATATGTTGAAAAAAAATAAGCTCTAGTAAATATTATAAGATTAAATATTTCAATTTAATTTTAAAAATAAATATATTGTAAAAAGTACTAATGAAATCTAAATTTATTAAACTATTACAATTATACACAAATGTGTGCATATATATATATATATATATATATATATATATATATATATATA
>Ga0123342_1003196_pt1 | contig 26504 bp, 17 predicted proteins | sample Turbeawhitnodule_FD_89960 | JGI IMG/M metagenome (GOLD analysis project Ga0123342, IMG submission 89960) | Root nodule microbial communities of legume samples collected from Mexico - Turtle bean Mexico white nodule | ecosystem: Host-associated > Plants > Roots > Nodule | place: Mexico: Nepantla...
AATATCTCTTTATATTTTATCTTTAAGCACATACAACTTGAATTTAAATCATAGCACATCATTAGAAAATTAGGCCCATTAACCAAACAGGCCCAACATCGTTACCTTGACTCCAGGTCCATGACCAAGCTGACTTCTACCCAACCCGAGAACCGAGTAGTAGCTGGTCCAAGACCGAGGACCGAGCTCCTACCCAGTACAGTGGTGTTTGAAGTGATGCATCAAGAAGTGGTGTGATTCAACTTTGTTTGGGTTCTACTTTGGTTGTCCAGACTCTCTACCAAGAAAAGAAAGAGGGATCCAAGAGAAACATTTCTAGACTACTTCATTTCAAGGAGGAAAATCAACACGCTTCTTGTACAACTTTCCCAAACATTTTCTATTTCCCTTGTAATTTTGTGTAGTATCACAAAACTTTGTGTCCTTTAATTTTTGCTAGAATAACTGCTTTTATTTTTCGTTGTTTGGGAAAATGCTCCAATAGCAATCCCACTAAACTTTGTAATATTTTCATGCATTAGTGTGATGGTGTGTCAGTGAGCTCTAAGTATTCATTGCACTATCATCATAAGACTCGTCTAGCATTTTCATTTCTTCTTGTTGTATTTAATATTTTATTTCTTCTTTTCCTTGTTTTTTACGTCTTTGTGATACCTTAGGGTGTTCATTTTCTTGTGCTTAGACAACCTTTCTTTAGTTTTAAGAGCATTTTCATATCTACATTTTTTCCTCTTTTTCTAAATTGTTTTGAAGTTTTCTTTTGGAAACTTTTGTGAGATTTCTTTAAGGTATGCTCTGGCTAGGAAAGCCTTGGTACTTAAGAAGTCCTTGTGACTTACCTAGCTTTCATGGGAGTGAACTTGATATTCTCTCACTTTTTCTTCCTTTACAAAACTTCACCTATAAAATTGATTTCCACCAATTATCTTATCTTCACCAAAAAAAAAAATCTTTTCCAGACTTTACTTTAGTTGGTTTATCTTTCAAAACACTTACAAACATTTTTTTCCCACCATGAGTGATCCTTCTCATCAATCTAGTGCGCATGGAAATTTAAATAATCAATCTCCCATGCATATCACTGCTACTCTTAAAAACCATGATTTACAATTGACTGAAATAAGGAACCTTTTACACCAACTTACTATAGAATGTGAGCAAAAGGCTCATAGGTCTAGAAGTCAACATAGGGAAACTTCACATCGAACTACCAAAATTCACCATCCTAGTCCCCTCTAGTCATGATGATTGTAGTAACCATCATAATACTGACTATTACCAACAACCACAAAAATATCCTCACCATAACCACTATTCTACTTTTAGAGAACCAAAAATAATTTTTCCTTCCTTCCATGGAACAACTAGTGTCAATGAGTACTTAAACTGGGAGATGAAGGTTAAACAAATTTTTGAATGTCATCAAGTTGATATGAAAGACGGGTAATTCTAGCCACTCTTAGTTTCCAAGAGAGTGTCATGACTTGGTGGACTGCTAATTCTAGAGACCTTAAGTTACAACATAACCCTCCAATCAATATGCTCTACCTTAAGAAAAATATATATTCCTTCTTATTATGATAGAGATCTTATGAATCAACTCCATCGAATAACTCAGAAAGATCTCTATGTAGGCCAATATAGGGAAAAAAAATGGAGTTACTCATGTTATGGCATTCGTGAAGAACCTAGGTTAACCATATCTAGGTTCCAAAGTGGCCTAAATTTTGATATTAGGTATAAAGTTGAACTTCTACCTTATAATGATCTTAATGACCTAATCCAACTATGCATTAGGGTAGAAGACCAACTTAATCGAAAAAATTCTTTCAGAAAATCTTTTCCTTATTCTTCCCATTCCAATAGAGATTTTTGAAAGGATAGTTCTGACAAAACTAGGTCACAAGAAAAATAGAAGGATACTCTATACAGTAAATCTAAAGATGAAACTCCTTATGTATCTTCATCTAAAGAAAATAAAACCAAAACATTACAATGTTTTAAGTGTCTAGAAAATAGACAATATTCTTCTTAATGTCCACAAAAGAAAACTTTCTTTTTCAACGATCCTGAGATACCTAAAAATGACCCTTCACCTTCTTTTTCTGAAGTAGAAGAAGTCCCCATTTCTGAAGATGAATGTCATCCATATAAAGGGGAATTATTCATTGTCCAACGCCTTCTTCAAAGTCAACCATTAAAAATAAACAATTCACAACGAGAAAACCTCTTTCATACTAGACGTAAGATTCTAGGTCATATCTTTTCTTTAATAGTTCATAGTGGAACTTGTTGTAATTGTTGTAGTTCTAGGTTAGTCAATAAACTTTCTTTGACAACTCAACTCCATCCTTCTCCATACCGCTTAGATTGAATCAACCAAAATAATGGTATCATTGTCAACACCCAAGTAATTGTGCCCATACAAATAGCAAAATATGAAGACAAAATTTTATACAATGTTATTCTTATGGACATCAGACATATTATTCTTGGCCGACCTTAGAAATTTGATCAAAATATATTGCATGAGAGTCATACTAATAAAATTACTTGCTATTAAACTCAAAATAAAAATAGAAAAAGAAAAATTGTTAGAGACACACATACTCACCATTGATGCTTCTCCTTCTCTACATTCAAAACCTTTGTGTCTTCCTAATTCATCTTCATTGACAGGTACTTTTCCTTTACACTCTTTTTCTATTCCCCCAAGACATAAAAACAACAACAAAATCTCTCAACAATCCAAACAACATATCTTCTGGACTCTAATCATCTATAGTTCCTTATGTTGTATCCTTATTCTCTTTCTTGTTCTTTTAAGGTGGATTGAACCAGGAGGAACTTAAAGCCATTTTCCTCACATAAGGTGGCACTATCAACCGGATCTGAGAAAAAATCCTTTTGAAGGGAGGGAACCTGATGGAGGACCATCCAAAGCCACCATACACAGGATTAAAAGACATATGAACTGTTTGTATCTATAGTAGAAATAACTTGTCTAGGATCCATGTTTTTACTTTGCCTAAAAGAGTTTTTTATAGATGAAATAAGGATACTCTAGAAACTCTAACTTGTAACACAAGTAAGGGCTTCTAAAGCACATTAGAATAGTGCATACGACTTCCTTAATCCACCATACTCACCATAGTTAAGTCTACTTAACTAGAGTTATGGTAGCTTAAAAGCAAGCTACCTTCATCTATAAAAACCCTAAAATTCACACATGTATGAAAATTTGCAATTAATGAATGACTAGTTCTGAAATTGAACAATCATTCTCTCCCAAATCCCTCTTACTAGTGAGCCTCTTTGGCCTAGTGATTATAAGGAAAGTTGGTCAAACCTCTTTCCCCTTCATTGCACCTCCAAATTCTCACGAACCCTAGCACCTCTCTACCATTCAGTGTCTTTAACTTCACTCCATTATGTTGCCTCTCCATTCACTCCTTCAACCAAAATCTTGGACTACATCAGAGAGGATTGCAGACACCTATAAGGATAAGAAATAAAGCCAAAATTACCTTCTTAACTTCTCTTGGGGAGATGAAAAGGCTTGTTTTAACTCTCTCTTTATTTTTCTTTTTCTCACTTTTCTTCTCATTTTCTCTTTTTGATTCATTTTTATTTTATCCTTCTTAACTTCTTTCAAAGTAGGAGGTTTGATAGTAATATTTCAACCAATGCAAGAAATAATATTTCAAATATACTAAAAAAGAATAAAAAAATTAAAATATGGAGGTGCATGAAAAAAATTTGGAATACCGAAAGCAAATTCCTCTAAATCTCCAAAGAACATTTAAGGCTTGATTACAATTTTAGCCTTTAATATTATTAGGTAATTCTGAATTTGGTCTTCTAAATCTAAAAAATAGGTTTTAGTTCTTTAAAATTGAAAAAAATAATACAATTTTTAATCCTTCAACACTAAATTTGAGTTATTAAAAAACAATTTTTTGAGCACTATATTTTGAGATTAAAACCATATTTTATTAAATTTGAGAGGTTAAAATAAGGCTTTTTTAGTTTGGGTTCAGATTAAAAACGTAAAGAAATCAGCATTTTATATATAAAAAAAATATTTGTAATGTTTCGCTAATCGGATTCTGATATCGATTTTAATGTTACCTGTAATGTTAAATTTAACTTTTTTTGTTTGTTTGAAGGTTTAGATTAAATACAATATTAAAATAAAATACCATGTTTCTAAAATTAAATTAGAACTTTATGACGGACTGTCACACATAAATAGTAGTTCAAGGTAAGGCGTAAAGGAGACGTGGCTAATGATAAGCAGTATTAGATTATCCGATAATAATTGTAGCACAAAGCACAATGAAAATAAAATTAATATATTAATTCTGATTTTTATATTTCTTGAAATTATAAGTTTTAATGTCTAAGTTGTGAATTAAATATAACAAACTACTTAATTTTAAACTCCGCGTAATTGTACTCTAACTCCAATTGCAGTGGATAGAATAGGCGATAAAAATGTAATCAAAACTCAAACGGTCGATTCAAGTCCAAATCCATTCGCCATCAGTCTCATAATCAATTTCCTTCACTGAAACATAGAAGTATTCACAAAATAGATGGTAACAAGAAAAAATAAGGTGTAAGGCATTCACATTCCGTCAACTAAAGCTGACAAAAATTGCGCAGTAGTTTATCATAGATGACAATGCGTAGAAGAAAGAATCTTCTGAGTTGATCCAACTAACCATAATATTTCAAGCATCTGCACCTCAACAAGGAATGCACCAAACACGACCTATATATATTGCAACTTTTCAGGTGGAAACAACCGAAGCTGCAATGTCACTTTGAAAATTTCCAGTGGCAACAAAAATCAAGACGACGCTCAAGTGACAACAAGCTTTGTGCCTCAGTCTCGGGTATCCTTTGCCACCGAGGAGAAAAATAAAGGACAAAGAGCACAAAAATGAAGAAAAAAAATATAACACTCTGAAAACATAAACCACTCATCAGTTTATCAGAGATAGAGGTTAATCCTAACCTCTAGCTAACAATACATCCAAATTACAAGAATCAGACGAAGAAGAACCGACCAATTTCGTTCTTCTCACGGTTGTTTTGTTGCTGTGAACTCTATCTTCTAGCCTAAAAGACTGCTCATGATTAGCTACCTGATGTAAATGAAGCAAAGCTATCATGCTAATTGCAACCAAAGCAGCATTTCCCACTATTCCGCCCATATGATCCAATCCAAGAGATCTCTTCACAAAATTGAAACTTGAGACAAAAATGTTCATAAGAATATTAGATCTCTTCGCTTTCACAGTCGCAAAATTCCCAGCCGAACAGTTTGGTTGTCCATAAAGAAGAATATCAGGAGCGACGAGGCAGCCTGCATCATGCACATCGCCGATAAAAGCAAGAGCTTCTTCAATGACTTTATACTTTTTACCACGGTGTTCTGTCAGCCTCATTGCAAGAACAATTCTGCTCTGTTCTAAGCGTGCAATTGCAGCATCTCTCTCAACACGCTGCTGGGTTTGAATTGTCTACATATAGAATGAAGTTCCAAATTAGAGACTCCCATAAAAATATCATCCAACATAAAACCAAACAAAGACGGTACTAAAAAAGGTAAGCTTTTAATTAATTGATTAATAAATCTTGTAAAGTTCCGGAAGAAACTAGCCGAAAGACAATGCCTATTGCAAGTTTCTATATTGTTAGTTCATTTTATGTCCGGTTAGAAATCTCACATCAACTAAGAATAAAACCAAAATATAATATACAAGTGGGATGCAAACATCACCATACAAGTCACTTTTTTAGAGGTTAAGATAGACATAGACCCACTTATTAAGATAGATGCCCATTAACTTTCTTTTCTTAAAAGGTCAAGAAAATTGTATAATGTGCGAAGACTATCTGGCAAGATTTTGATGAGAAAACTGATCCACTTTGGCCTAGTATTTTTGTTCAGATTTTGGAAAATCTAATAGGAATGATGTAGTAAAAAAGGTCTAGCATAAAACTCCCAACATACAACCATGACATGCCTTTAACCACTTAACGAACCAACTACAAAAAGGAGCAGAAGAAACATAGGTAATGAGAAGTTACATAAAGGAGTTAAAATCCACTACAAACCAAATTAAAAAGATTTCCAATTTCATTCTTTGATATTTCCTAACACTTGGATAGTAGAAACATAATGTCCACAACAAAAGGGGCCAATTTTATAGAAATCATAGAGTGAAAGAAACATAGGTAGTAAACCCTAAATAGATTAAATTTAAAGAAAGAAGGACTGAAATTTCAAAGAGGCAAATAAATAGATGAAACCCTAAAGCGAATTCTCAGGATTGGGGAACCATGGCAATAGATTTAATATAATGACCCAAACACCAAAATGTAGTACAAAGTCTACAAAACAGAATGAAAACATAACTTCAGTTCTCTTCCTTAACAAACAAATGACTTTCACTTCAAAAATGATTTCCATTACAAAGAAGATGTTTCAGAACCCTTGGAAGGGATAAGCATCCATAAACAATATCATTGCCACCATAAAAACAAAGAAGTCCATAAATAATTTCATTAAAACACTTAATGCAGGGCATAATTTTTAATGTTTATTTTACTTTTCTTTAATTGAATGGAACCTTATTAATAAAATATCTGGTTCTTAACATGCTTCTTCCTTTCCCTCAAGTCACACCTAAGGATCATGTCCATTTGTCCTAATGTCCAACTCAAAACTAAACCGGCTCAATAAAGATATAACAATTCGTAAACAACATTTTCCAAATCAAAACTGACGCAATTTAAAGCAAAGCCTCTACTTTTCAAAAAGATACAACATAGCAAAATTAGGCAAATTTTGTGCTCAGGTTAGGATTTTCATCACTAATGAATTCTAGGACTTATAAAAAAAAAAAAAACCACCCTCACTCGGCTGTTCTGCATCGGCGAAAAAAACGCTCAAACCGGATATTATGTTCAAACATTCAAACATTACAAATCGTTAACAACGCCCAGTCTTCGAACCAAAATACGGGGCAAGCAAAGGAAAACAACCGGAAACGAATTAACATCCAATTTCAACAAATTTCAAGTCATATAACAGCAGAGAAATTATAACAAAACGAGAAAAAAAAAACAAAAACAAAGAGATAGAAAAGGGGAAAAAAAAGCTCACATGAAAGAACTCGAGCTGGTCTTCGAGGTTCTCGAGCGCAGTGCGTATGGCGTTGAGACTCTTGGCTTCGCAAACGGCGGAGTCGTCATCGTCGTCGGCAGGTCGGAAGTCCTTAACAAAGACGAAACCCGAGCTGTCAGCAGCGGCGTTAGCGGCAGAATTGGGAAGGGGCGAAGAGTTTTTGAGGGTTTTGAGGGAAGTGAGGAAGTGGGATCTGGAAACCGAGTGAATTGCGTCGCTGAGCTTGTCGTGGAGGTCCCAAATTTTTTCGAGAATGGCTTCGATTTCTTCCATCTGCATATCCCATTTCATTTTCGGTTTCGAAAAAATGGACGAGTGGAGACACACACAACACAGACAGTGACACCCAACAAAGACAGATTTGAACAACCAAACCCCACTTTTTAAATACCTTCTAATATTATTACCACCATACCATTTAACGTGCCTCCACTGTTACGGAAGGAATTTTGTGGCCCCACATCCCTTATGAAGCTAGCATGGTTGTTACTCGTTCTCAAAAATATTTAAATCATCCTTTTTACCTCAGCAGTCTACTAATAGCAAATAGTTTTCAATTTTCTTTTTACAAATATGCTTTATATTTTAAATATTTTATCACAGTAAACTCAAACCCAATCTATTTATAAAAACCAACACTGTTCAGTCGGAATTTAATAATCAAGGAACTGAATTTTCACTTTTATTCATTGTCACCGTGGTCCAAAACCAACTGAAATTAAGTTATCGGATAACCAAAATTTTATTTTTCTTTAAATTTTTTAGTAATTAAAAAAACTAAAAGTAATGGAGAAAAAGTACTTTTCTATTTTTATTTTTTAAAATAATAAATTTAAAATTAAAAATTAAATTAATATTGTTATTAATTTAATTTTTAATATACATTTTTATTGTTAATAATGATTTATATGAAAATTTAATGGTATAAAATAATAAAGGAAAAAATTATGTTACTTTATAATTATTTATGATAAGAAAATTAAAATAAATATTTAAAATTGTATTAGAAAGTATAAATTTCTTAGAAATTTTAAGAATAGTTTGAAACATTATTAATTACAATTGAGGTATTAATCAATTAATTAAAAATGAAATTATATTAATAAAAATCATAATTTTTTATTATAGCAGTAAAATAAACAATACACCTGAGAAAATTTAGTTTTAATATTGAAAAAATTATATTTAAATTTTAATCCCATTTTAAATTAAGAAACATTCAATTACCATAAAAAGAGTAATTTAACAGAAAATGTTAGTATATATGCATTGAAGTATGTTAGACTGAAATTAGAACTATGTAAAAAATATTCATTTAAAAATATATTAAATAGTATTTAGCAATCAAATGTAGAAATATCTAAATTTCTATATAACACTAAATGAGATTTCTAAAGGTACATGGAAGAAAAGTAAATAAAAAATTTTAGCGTAAAAACCAACCGACTCTTGTTGATTTTAATTAAGTGCTAATAAACAATAAAGTAGAGATTATGTTTTGTTTGTAAAATGATAATTTAAATAAATTATGTGAGATGCAAGTGCTTCGTTTAGATGATATATGTGTTCTCTTGTTTCGTCTGATAATAAAGTCCTCGTTAGATGATACGAAAAGAGTTTTTGAGGTAGTCTTGCACTTAGTGAAATTCTTTAAGTTGATTCCATATTCTCCATTTTCGTTTATTATTGGAATGTTGTGAGATAGGTATGGAAAATTTTGGATTTCAAATTTCTTGGGAATGCCTTAAAGATCAAGGTTCTTCTTCAAATACAAAAATCTCTTATGCGACATCTCTAATAGCCAACAAGAACACGTTTCTCAAAGAGGGAAATAGGGAAAAAACTAATTTTACAATCTACTGATATGTTCTAAATTTTGATGTTGTATCACTTAAGAATATTGTTGTACCTCCTGTTGCTACTGTTAATGTTGTTGTTCAGAAAGTCAATAAAGATTTTTTCTTGCTAACCCTATTGATGATATAGGGACTGGGTTTGGATCTCAAGATGATATTGTTGTTGATATGTCCCTCATTGGAGAGTTTTCATGAGTCAAAAGATTTGCTACTAGAAAATGACTCATTGTGTATTGCTGACAAAGGAGTTCCATCTAAAACTATCTCTAATGATTTGACCTTGCAAAATTGTTTTGATTCCCTTCCAGGTTTGGAGAATGTTGTGGTAGGGACAAATTACACTACCCAAGTTGAGTTGGCTTTGGAAAAAAAGGTTGTATCCCATTGTCTAACAACGGTTCCTGTAGATGTTGCTCTAGTGCCTGATGTTGCCGCTCATAAGTTAACTCTCTTGACTATTGTGACTAATGCAGATGTTGCTATGGAGTCTAATCTCTTTAGGTGTTGCTTTCTTCCTAAAAGAACGTGAAATTATGGCTAAGTATTTGAATGGTGAGCTGATTGATATGGGACAACCTCTTAGTGATAATGGGGATGATGTTGTTAAACCTACTAGGAGGCCTGAACGTCCTAGAAAAGGTTGTAAGATGTTTGTTAATAAGAAATAAGAGCTCTTGCTTTTTTGAGATCTTCATTTATAGGCTCTTCAAGATTCTTTCTTAAAAGGTTTTAAAAACTTATGTTCTGATTGGTTTAGATGTAGTTCTTTCTTATTTATGGGATTTGGCCTGTCCCCCCATACTTGTTTGTTCTGTTTTTTTTTTCTTTTTAATAATACTTTTTCAAGTAATGGCAGGATGCCTAACATGAAGCTTCTTTGAAATTCTTTCCGAGCTAATTTTTTGGTTGCAGATAATGTTCTCATTTTCATGTCTACCAGAAAGATCTCGTAAAGCTCTTGTCAACATTAAAGATCTCTTGAAGGATGTGTTAAAGATGTTCCACGATAACACACATCCTTATATGTCTTTTGTAAACTTTGGGAAGGCTATTTTACATGTATGATCCTATGCTTTACTATAGTTCGGGTGAAATCTCTTTAGTTGAGGATTGATAAGTCATGCCAATTATCAAGATATTGTTTAAAGAAGATATAAGCATTTAATGTTGCTTGGAGTGCACTTAATGTACCTCTTTATCATTTTTGTAGACATACGAATGTTTTAAGATGAAGATTTGAAGTGAAGCTTCTCAACATGTAGAAAATGATTTGCAACAACTATTTTCTCAACTCCCTATATACAGAAGTCTTCCAAAGTGAAGAAAAACAAGAACTCATCAAGAGTTATCGAAATGCAGTTAACTTTTTGTTCAAAGCTTTCTATGCGCCAAGCTTCCCAATAATTATTCGTGTTCATTTAACAAACTAGAAAAGTTGTTTAACCTTTTATTCGTTGAAAGATGTTTTTCTCTATCAGTATGCAAAGCCCTATGATCTCTTAGATCACCCCTTTCTTGTAAAACCTTAACATGATGCCTCAAAGATCAAGGTTCTTCTTCAAATACAAAGATCTCTTTTATGAATCAAGCAAAAAAGAAGACCTTTGTGCAAGCATTGAATAATGCTTGTACCATTCATCTCTCACAATTGTAGCTCTGTGTGTCAAGGGTCAGTTAATTGTAGTTCAAATTCCTGAAGATGTTTATCTGGTTGGAGGAATGCCAAAATCACCTTCATGGTAGGATTATTGTAGCTAAAGGTGATAAACCTCTAACTCATTTAGATTTTTGCAAAAAACTTAATATTCCTTGGAATTCGTTTGGCCCTTGGAGGGTTATTCCTCTTAGAAAAGGGTTTTACGAGTTTGCTTTTGATTCATTTGAGGATATGAGAAGAGCCTTTGTCGGGGGTCTTGGAATCTTTATCCGAGGTTTCTGAGAGTTTTTCTTGGTCTAAAGATTTCGTTCCTGCTTCCTTAAAGCTTACCAAAACCCAATGTTGGGTTAGGATTCATGAACTCCCTTTGGAGTATTGATGGCCATAAGCTATTTTTTATATTGCTAGAGGGGTTGGTACCCTCATGACTATTTTACGAGAAGCATATTGTGTCAAAAGTAATAATTTTTCCTAATGACAGATATCAAACACACAAGGAATAGTTGAATTCTCAAGTAAAATATTCACTAAAGAGAAAACAATAATTAAATTTTGTTGGATGTTTGTTGTATGTCAGATTGCAAGAATTGTAAAAAAAAGCAAAGTAAAGAGTTGGTTGATTGAATTAGGAAAATTGAGATTGGGTTTCATCATTCTCACTCTTTTGTATTTTGAAAAGCATAATAATATTCTATCTTTGATTGATATTGATGCCCATATAAAATTTATTCATGATTGATTTCTCGCATATAAAATTATTAAGATAATCTTCTAAATATTGATTCCTTGTATATTTATAAAAACTCTTTATCCTTACGAGCAAATATTGATAGCAATTAAAATTTCAAATATATTCCAAGTATTCAAATATGTTAAGTATTATCATTTAGGTCAGATGCTTAGAAGTATTTTTCAGTCAAATCTAATGATCAAAATTATGATAAAACAAACATTAAGAATAAAATGACAATATCAATCATCAATCAAAAACATAATATTATATTTAAATATCACCTCAATACATAAGATTTTGAACAAATTACTCTCAATCCCAAATGGTAGAATTAACCACTAATGTTGGCCATTACAATCATGGAAAGTAAGAAAAGAAGATTCATGATGTTTCTTCTTGACAACTGCCTCCTTTAGGGTTTTTTATCACCTTCTATTCTCCCAATGATCTTTAGGATTGTGTCTCACGCCTCATATTTAACCTAGTTGGGTTTGGGCTAAGTGACTTTTCGCCTAAGCGTGATTGGGCTTGCGTGGGCAAGTTGGACGAGAAAAATCCCAACTTCTATGGAGTGATCTCGCCTAGGCGAGATTGGGCAAGTTCCTCTAGAGTGCTTCTGGCTTAGGTGAGTTTTGAGCGTTCCACCATTCCCTTTTCATCTTGTATGTTCCCCTTTAGCCATTTCATCTCCATTTTCCCCTAGAATCCTGAAATTAACACAAATTTGAGAAGAAATCGTTTTTATTCATATTATAATCACAAAATATGTAAAAATGTTTAAATTCATAAATCAAGGGGTTAAATTATAGTTATTTTATCAATAAATATTCATAAGTGCCTGTATTTTAATATGAAATATTACTGTAATGTGACACTTATCATACCCCACTAACTTTTGATGATTACACAATGAATAAATCTAGAGGATTTTTTGCTAGGGTTCTAGTTGATAATGATAAGTTATCAAACTTGCCGAATCAAATATTGGTAGAAAGGCCTGACTTTGCTTTCATTGAGGATATTGAATAAGAGGATTTTCCTCCATTTTGATCCTCATGCAAAATAATTGGTCATGATTTATCTAAATGTAGGAGATAACTAAAGACTGATACATGTAAAATTGTTTTGCCTAAACCTATGGTTGTTCAATATAAGATTGTTGTTGCTCAGTCCATGGAAGCTAGCATCTCTAATAATCAACAAGAAGATGTTTCTCAAAAGAGGGAAATCAGGGACATGTCAATTTTACAATCCGTTGAGAATGTTCTAAATTCTGATATTGTTATATTTGTTAAGGATATTGTTGTAGCTCTTGTTGTTACTATTGATGTTGTTGTTCAAAAATTCAATAAGGATTTATTTGTTGTTGTTAACCCTATTGATGAGATAGGGATTGAGTCCAGATCTGAAGATGGTATTTTTGTTGATATGCCTTTGTTGGAGAGTGTTCATGAGTCAGAAGATTTGCTACAAGAATAGGAATCCTTGCCTATTGCTTACAAAAAGTTCCATATGAAAATGTCTCTAGTGATTTGGCCTTGCAAAATTATTTTGAATCCCTTTCAGGTTTGAAGAATGTAGTGGTAGGAACCAATTGCACTATGCAAGTTGAGTTGCCTTTGGAAAAAAAATGTTTCATCTCATGGTCTAACAGATGTTCCTCTAGATGTTGCTTTGGTGTCTGATGTTGTCACTCAAAAGCCTACTCTTTTTTACTATTGTGCCTAATGCAGATGTTGCTCTAGAGTCTAATGCGATCCTCTCCTCGGGTGTTGTTTTGTTCTTGAAAAAAATGTGAAATTGTTGCTATGTCTTTGAATGGTGAGGCTGATATGGGACAACCTCTCAGTGATAATGGAGATGATGTGGTTAAAATTATTAGGAGGCATGGACATCCTATGAAAGGTTTTAAGATGTCTGCTAATAAGGAATGAAAATGATGTGAGTTGATTTTAGTTTGTCACATTTTATGGGTTGCATTTTGTTTATGATTTTTTATTTTTAGCAATGTAAGGTGAGAACCCAAAGAAGATCCCCACTGGACACGAACTTAAAGAACAAATGAAGCAAATAATGAATGAAGATGACCAAATGGAAAAGACATAAACAAGAACATAAAGAAGGAATGTAAATGGCGTAAATGAAAGGAAGGAAAGGAGAAAATGTGAAGGAAGCTTATGGAGAATGGAGAGAATGGTCACGCCACTTGGAGGGTGGGAAACCCCAAGATAAGTGAGGAAGATCCGCCACTTGAAGTGTTCACACAACTCAAGATAAGACCCAAAATACTAGGAGACTGAGCTTATTAATCACTCTTGGAGAGTTTCCTTTCTATTTCAAAATTCAATGTCCTATTTATAGGGAGGGGTGCCTTGGTGGGCAAGATGGGTGAGAGGTAAGAATGGAAGAAGAGAGGGGCGACCTAGGGTGTTGACCTTGGTTAATGTCGCCCCTAGTCTTAGCTTCTAGAAGATAGGGCTACCTTCCTAACCTAAAGGACTTGACACAAACCCAATTTGATAAGTACACTCCTATTTATGCTATGTAAACCTACTTTAGCTTATTTTCTATTTGGAGTCCCAAAGTGAGTCCAATTTATTTACAAACATTTTTGTCTTGTAAGAAGACCAGAAGAAAGAACATTTGATACTCTGGTCTATGCCCATTCCTTCTTCTGCTGAGATCCTTCCGAAATTTGGCAGGACCTTGTCTTGGATGCTGAGATGATTGATCAAAGTATGAAATGTCTCTTGTGTCCTTGGTCATCTACTTGGCTATTTGAGTTTTATCAGAAAATCTTTGCAGATCTTCATCTATAGGTGTTGTTTTGGTTCTTTGCTTCGTAGTTTCTCTTTGGGTTTTTTCTTACAAAGTGTTAAAAACCTATGTTTAGATTTGTAATTCACTTTTATATGGATTTTGACTTAGTCCCCCATACTTGTTTTTTTTTTTTTAATAATATTTTTTTATGTAATGTCAGGATGTCTAACATAAAGTTTTATTCAAAAAAATATTTTTTATTAAATTTTATAAAAAAATATGTTCATAAATATAATATGTGTCCATCTTATTGAAATTAATAACAAAATATTTCTCAATAAATATATTTTTAAGTTAAATAGAAACATTTAAACGTAAATACAACAGTATAAAATAATTAAATAAGAGTAAAGTAACTTTCAAATTAAAATATTTCTAATATAGTTATTATAATAATTACTATGAAAAAAATTAAATGTGTATTCTCTCTTGTATACATTATGGAAAACACATATTTTATTAGGATAACAAAAATTAAAAAGAAATTATTGTAATTTTTAAAATAATTTTTTTATTAATTTTATAAAAAATTATGTTCATAAATATAATGTATCCACCTTTTTGAATTTAATAAAAAAACATTTTCCTTGTAAAAATTAATGTAAGCTAATTATAATATTTGAATGTGAATAAAACATTATAAAATAATTAATTAAGAGTAAATTAACTAGAATATTTAATATTTCTAATATTTTTTTTTAAATTACGATAGAAATTATTAAATGTGTATTCTCTCTATACACTATGGAAAATTCATCTTATTATTATAAAAAAAGTAATTGTAATTATTAAAATAATTTTTTATTAAATTTTATAAAAAAATGTGTTTATAAATATAATATGTCCATCTTTTTTAATTAAATTAAAAAACATTTTCTTGGTAAATATTTATGTAAGTTAATTAGAAATATTTTAATGTAAATACAACATTATAAAATAATTAATTTTTTGGGAGTCTCTCAAAGATCAAGGTTCACCTTTAGATAAAAAGATTTATTATGCAAGTCCAGCAAAAAAGAAGGCCTTTGTGCAATTGCGTATGAAGGGTGAATTATTTGTTGTTCAAATTCCTAAAGATGTTTATCTAGCTGGTCTGGAAGAATGCAAAAATCATCTTTATGGTAGGATTATTCTAGCTAAAGGTGATAAACCTCTAACTCATTTAGATTTTTGCAAAAAACTTTATTGCTTAGAATTTGTTAGGCCCATAAAGGGATATTCCCCTTGGAATTTTTTTTTATGAGTTTGCTTTTGAATCCCTTGAGGATACGAGGAGAGTCCATGTAGGGGTCTTGGAATCTCAATTCGAGGATTTTAGAGTTTTAGCTTGGATGAAAGATTTTCTCCATACTTCCTTGAAGCTTACCAAAACCCAATGTTGGGTTAGGATTCATGGTCTCCCATTGTAATATTGACGACCTTAAACTATTTTTTATAGTTAGAGGGGTTGGTACTTCGCTAAACTTGATGATTACACAATGAATAATTCTAGAAGATTTTTTGGATAGGGTTGTAGTTCATATTGAGATGTTATCAACCTTGTCGAATCAAATTTTGATGGAAAGATATGACTTTCCTTTCATTGAAAATACTGAATATGTGAAGTTGCCTTCATTTTGCTCCTCATGCGAAATGTTTGATCATGATTTATCTAAATGTACAAGATAGTTGGAGACCAATATAGATAAAATTGTTTTATCTAGACATGTGGTTCTTCATATAAGTTTTTTGTTGCTCAATCCATAAAAACACAAGGAAGTTGACCCTTGCACCTAGAAAACTTACGCCCAAACCCGTACTCCTCCTGGGCCATTCAATGCTTCTTCCATTGATTTAAACAAGTCTTCCACTACCTTTCATCAAATCATCCAAAACTCAAGAATCATTATTGCATCAATATACTAAAACCAATTCAAAGAAAATTGTTTTCTTAAGGTTAAAATTATTAGAAAAAAGTTTTATGGCTTCATTAATCAATTAAGTTTTTATGTGCTTGATTAAACTATTCATGATAGATTTCATAATAAAATAATTGATTATTAGCTTAGTTAACTGATTAAATATGTAAATGTTTTTAATGTTGTAACTGTTTCCAAATTTTAGTAAGAAGAATAATCAATTATTTTAATACAAATTTATTAATGTGTACACGTGGATATCGTAGTAATATGAATAGTTGCTACTCATTATTAATTATTTTTAGGGTAGACACTCAGCTGAGTAGAACAAGTATTAACATATACAATAAGTAAAAAAACTTAGTATAAAAGCTTTGATTTCGTTAGTTTTGTTTAAACTTAATTGATTGAGGTAATTGAATATGTGTTTCATCTTTAATAACTATCACATGTGTTTATTAAAAGAAGAATTAACATTAACCTTCTCTTAATATACAATTAACTTTCCATTAATATATAGTCAAAATTGTGAATTTGAAATACTTAGTGGAGTTAAAATAATTACAAAGTTAATTGCATAATAACATTAATTTTTCCTTTTAATGAATGCACTTACAATTATTAAAGACTAAATGCATACTAAATTACCTCAATCACTAAAATTCAAATTTAAAATTCAAAAACAAAATTATATTTGGTGTATTAAGATTTTTTTTTTATACTAAAATTAAAATACGTCATTACTTATTTTAACTGAATGCTCTGTTTACCCTTATTTTTATTTGAATATTTTTTTTAGAATGAAGTGAACAAAGTATAATTATTGGTTAAGAAAACATTAAAATTGTATGAGTGTTATAAATTTGAATTTAGAGATTTATGTTTTTATTTGTACTAATAAAATTAAAATTATTTTTGAAAAAATTAACTTTATTTAAACTTATATTTTGCAACATAACTTATTTAAATTTATTTGTTTTAAAAGGATTAATTTTATTTATAAAAATATTTATTGTGAAATTTATTTAGATTATACTTGATTAAATTTTTATTTTAAATAATTTATTTTCAATAATCTAATTAAAATAATTCAATAATTTTTTTAAAAAAATATTCATGCAAATACAAAAAAAAAGTCCGACATTTTTTAAATAGGCTTCCATTGAGTAATAAAGTGAACAGTGAGATAAATATTCTAAATTAAAATAAATAGCAAATAATTACTATCATATCGCTTTCATTAAAACAAATAATTACTCCAATAGCACGTGAGTTTATTTATTGAATTTTTGGGTAACTATCGGTAATCATATGTGTTTTTATCATATATATATATATATATATGATTAAAATGGAGAGTTCAAAATAGCATTTCTTATTAAATTAATATTTTATGAAAGCAATCTAGGTAGTGTTAAGCTAGAAGTCTCCTTGGGAGCGATAAATTGGAAAATAGAAGGATACTTAACAGCGTTACCATCTTTAGTAGCTTTAGCTTGATGAGCAAGGTTCGTAATTGCGTTTACTCGGTTTTCGAAGTTACTACTACGCATTCTATTTCACACCGTTGGGCCAAAATTGGGGCCCCCCAAACCACAGGCTCGTTTGCAAAACACCCAGGACGAGGCACAGGTTCGGACACCCAGACTCTTCCATACCAATTCCAACAAACCCCTTAGAGGAATTTCCCGCTCACTTACGCTGTCGCTTTCTCCTTGCCGAATACGCTGAACTTCTCTATTGAATTTGCTTTTTGTTCTTCTTCGATACAATGGCTAGGTAAGTTCAGAATCAGTGAATCCAACATTGGCAGCAAAGATTTCGTTTCTGAAGTTGGAGAGATACATTTTGTTTCAAAAGCTGCTTACTTTTTTTTTTTTTTTTCTTCTGTGGGTGTAACATGGACATGGTTGAGTTTTGAGGAAAAGGGATTTTGTGCAGTATGGGTGTGGCAGAGATACGTTTTGTTTCTAAAGCTGCTTCCTTTCTTTTTTTTTTCTTCTGTGGGTGTAACATGGATATGGTTGAGTTTTGAGGAAAAAGGGATTTTGTGCAGTATAGGGCGTGGCAGAGTTTTTGTTGTTGTGTCTTCTGGGGTGATGATGGCCAATGATGAATATGAATGCTTTTTTTTTTTTCATGTTTTGAAATTATTGTTTGAGGGTATTGTGATATTCCCATTTTTGTTGAGGGCGTGTGGCTTTGAGTAACAAGAGAAACACAATAGAAAATAAACTGAATGGCGCAGGGGAACTTCTTGTAACGATTTTCTTCTTAATATGGACAATGAGTGAAAGAAGTTACATCTTGAGCTTTGTTGCTGTTTTTATTGTTTTTGGCCATTCGATCCTCAAATAAGCCTTTTGGTATGACTGTTTTTTTTTCTATTGAGAATATCAAGAGTGAAATCTACATTTTGCACGTTCTATGGAATATTATGTCTGTCATGCGTCAGGGAGCAGGATTTGCATCCGATTACTAATGATTTTATTCATGTCGTTGTAGTACATAACACTACTCATCTGCACCTTGCCCTTGCATGTCTATTCTCTGTTTCCCTCATAACACTGTACCAAAGCATTGTGTTCTGTTCCCGCGATTCCCTCATATTCTGTCACTTCTTGCATGATTTTCTTTGTTTACCCATGCTTGGTATTCAGAATATGAATTTGACATTCTTAAATAACTGAGTGTTTTGTCTTTTAATGATGGAAAGAAGCTTATTCACTTTTGATAAAATAAATAACTATGAAATTCAAGTTTCATTTATCCACCAGTGCCCGAATTATGTGAGTCTCTTTTATGAAATGTTGATGTCGTAATTGCTTATGCCCTCGTAACTGATATGGTTCTTCAACAGACATTGATTTTTGTTTTCTAACAGCCGTTTTTTAACTATATCCAATTAATGTATTAAAGTTTCTTCATGATATTTTGTTGGTTATGGAGTGGTGACGTAGAATACATTTGTTAATTTTTTCTACAGGAGCTGGCTTATTGACTTTGGAGGATTTGCAAAGAAAGTGAAAAGCAATTCTCTATCTTCAGCTGATCAAATCAAGGATTGTGGGGCATATCGTGAATGTCCTAACTGTCATTATCGTATTGGAAACAGTGATGTATGTGTGTTGGAATTCAAAATTATATTCATAGCTTACTCCAATTCGCACATGCACTATTAATACAGTATTAGAAGCCATCTCTGCTCTTCATGTTACTATTGAGTTCATTATGTTTATGCTGCTATTCTGTACCCTACATTCTTTTTTGTGTCGTGGTACACAAATGTGTAATGTGCTTGTGAAAATGTTTGCATACTTTACTTCTGTAGGTGGATTAAATTCTTGAAAAAGTTTAGCACGAATTTGAATGATAGGAGATGTTTCATTAGGAATATTTCTCTGCATACAGGTTTCTGGTGAGTGGCCTGGCTTTCCTCTTGGTGTAAAGTTTGATCCTTCTGATGTAGAACTCTTAGAACATTTATCTGGAAAATGTGGTGTTGGAAACACACAGCCAGATATGTTTATCAACGAGTTCATCACAACTCTGGAAGGAGACCAAGGTATTTGCTACACTCATCCAGAAAATCTTCAAGGTGAGAATTCTCTGACCCTTTTAGCTTTCAATTCAAATATATAAACTTTTGCTCTCTTTCCATTATACTGAATTGATAAATGAACTTGTAAAATAAAGTAACCTGTCATACCAGAAAAATATCTGGAAGGAAGACTGATCAAATACTCAATTACATGTGTAAGTGACAGGAGACGCCCCTTGTGAAATGGATTATAGATAATAGCATTCAGTGACCCATTAATGTAATTAGAATTCTTTCTGCACCTTAAAGTTCATTTTTTTTAAAAGGTTAAAGAAAGCAGAATATAATCCATAATGTTGAATATTTGTCAAATCTCAATTTCCCCCTTTAGATCTGAACCTAATCAAGATTCAAACCATGTTAATTGATAGCTATGTTTAATACTTCAGTGATAAGGGTTGAAGGAAGGCTACATTCTTTGATTGCCAAAAATATCAGTTACTGCTAATCATGATTATCTTTTTTATAATTTACCCCCTAAAGTTTCTGACTATCGTCAAATTATGTCTATTTTGTTTCTTCAGGTGCTAAGAAAGATGGGAGTTATTTCCATTTCTTTCACAGGACAATCAATGCTTATGCTACTGGTCAAAGAAAGCGAAGAAAGATTCATCATCAACAGGGTGTGACTGAAGAACATTGGCGTTGGCACAAGACTGGTAAGACGAAAGCTATAATAGAAAATGGAATTTGCAAAGGCTTTAAGAAAATCATGGTTCTTCATGTAAGATCTAAGAGTGGGTTCAAACCCTACAAATCCAACTGGGTAATGCACCAGTATCATCTAGGGACTGAAGAAGATGAAAAGGAAGGTGAATATGTGGTTTCTAAAATTTTTTATCAACAGCAAAAGAAGACTGAGAAAAATGAGGACAATCCAATGGTTGAAGATCCTGACAATATAGTGTCAAGAACAGGTCCAAGGACTCCAAAACCAAACCCCCCCAATCCACCTCGTGCCGGAAACTCGGCTGATTGTGATGATTACATTGATGAAACTGTACCTCTGCCTTCTGCCCAGGTGAGTAGCTATATTTGATGCATATTAGTTAAATATGATTATTAGTTTCAGTTTATGGTCAATTATCTCTTAGAATAATCAAACGGAAAAGAGTAACCAACCATAATATTACCAATGAAACAGCCATCCCAAAAAGTTTTACGTGTCTTGATTTTCTCTGAAGTTTGTTCTAATTCTAGTGAGTAATGAGTACAGAAGTTATGCAACAGTTTTACTATTTTTTTACCATCTACCTTCTTTTGCTTACTAAAATTTACTTTTTTTACGAACTAGGATACCAAGGCAATCCTTGGAGAATCACTTGCCCCAATATCTGATAATCACGATCTAGACAGTTCTGCATGGTTAGCTGGCGAATCACAAGCTGTGGAACACATTGAATATGATGGCTTGGACGACATATTATTGTGCAAGGAAATCTTAGATTCTTCTGCTCTGTTAAATGATTCTGGATTAGACTCCAGCAATCTCTATGACTTAGCATTCTATGATAACCAAATGGCTAGAAATGATAACGAATCTTGCGGAATTTCTGTCCTGGATACGCTGGAATTAGACACTCCAGATTTTGATCTTTCTGTAAGCATCTTTTTTCCCCCTTTTGACTCCACTTTTTATTTTGCGTTCTGCAACTTTCTAAAATACTGTGGTTTTCATTTTGTGTGCAGAATTTCAATTTTTGTTCTCAAGACAGTATCCTTCAGTGGATGGGAAGGTTGTGAAGTTCTTCATTGGTACAAAATCCAGAAGTTGTTTCATTCAATTGCACCCATTTTTTTTCTTTCATCCTTCAATTGCAGTGGATTTTCTTCTTTCGGATGCTGCAAATATAGGGCATCAAGCTTAGGTTGTCATGATGTGAAGCTTTTATCCTTGTGAACTGAAACAATACTGTGCCATCGGTTACGGAACTCAAGCCACCCTTTTGTCAAATCATGTAGTTAAACTCAATCTAAGCAAGAGCTGGACTTTTGGCCTTCATGTGGGGATTATTTGTGTTAATTGGTTGAGGTGTATTTGTTTCTTCTATGGCATATTTATTTTAAACTTTTACTTTGACTCTTTATGTTAGCAATGAAAGCGATGAATACATCTTTATCTTTTAGATCCGGAATGGTGTATTCGATTGGGAACTATATAGTAGATATGAATATTTTAGCGGTTCTATTGGGAATATTGTGAACATATAATTAATGCCTACATTAATTTCCTGTATATCCACTGCAGTAAAGTGATTTCTTCTTAAACTTATTTATTGGACACCTGGTGACGTGTGCATGATTTTAATAAACTAGAATACTTATGTTAGAAAATACCAACTTTTGACATATAAGTTAGTCGTTTTCTTATTTAACAGGGAGAAAAAATGTATGAAATATATGCTGAATTCAAGAGGGGAATTGTATTACGTAAGTTTTCATGAATAAATGATTATTTTTTATTGAATTTGAAATTATCAAGCATTAAAATAAGTTTATTGAAATTTGAGATGTTGGGTAGGGGTTTTCTTCCTGCAGGTCTATATATTCTTCCTAAACCTTTGTATATTCTTTCCGTACTTTCATATTTATTTTTAAAATACTAAGGTTAATTTACTTTTAGTGAATATATTTTAAATTAAAATTCAAAAATACTTTCTGAATTATACAATTTAAAATATTATTTTATATTTTGAATTTTAAAGACTAAAAGGTATTTTCAAATTTAAAAAATATTTTTTAAATTTTATAATTTAGAATATAAAATTATCTTCTAATTTTTACAATTTAAAATATAAAGTTATATTTTAAATTGTAAAGTTAAAAAGTATTTTTGAATATAAAAAATATATTTCAAATTCTATATTCGAAATATATTTTAAACTCTACAATTCGAAAGATAATTATAAAATTAAAAATTTATGGAAATGTAAAAAAAAAAACTATGGATATGCAGGAAGAAAACGCAATATACTATTCTATATTTTCAAGAGAAACAAATATGAAACGTGAGTGAGCAAGAATGACAAAGTAAAAGAAGAAACAAATAAGAAAAACACATGAATAAAGAACTCTTACTCCAAAAGAAATTTTATTTTCCTTATTTTATATTTCTTGGACTTAAAATTTAGGAAACACTTTTGTTGTATATTTTTTGTACAATAGTAAATTGTGGAATAGTTATCTAGTTAGTTAATTCGAACCTAATAGAGAGTTGCACTTGTAACTTCATAGGGGTAAAGAGAAGGTGAGGAAAGTGTGACCCTTGTCTCTTTAATTTTCGGTGCAAAGCTAATAGAGTTTGAATTTTGAATAAAAATCTCCCTCCATACATTTCAATTATCCTATATATAGTCATGCTTATCATTTGTTAGAAACTTTTTAACATATTAAAATTGTGACTAGATTTTAGTACTGTTGAAATTGTGACTAGATTTTAATTCTTCAGAGTGAAAAAAAAATAAAAAAATCTTGAAATCTTATCTTGATTCTCAGGAGTCAAGTAATGATTTTTTATTTGGAGTTTATCTTATAAAAGCACGGAGTCACATATTTCCTCTAATTCTCCTTCTCCTAAGTCTTTTAATTTTTCTATTTTCTTTTTGTGTTATATTTTTGCAACCTCTAAATTCCCTTTTGTCTTGTTTGTGTTCTTGTGTTCTTTCTAAACATAGATGCAAGCTTTCATACTTAGTTAATCTTATAGATAAAATTCATGTATAGTGGTGAACATAATTGATTTTCTTTGTCTTTGTTGAACTTCTTAAAAATCTCAGTCTAAATTATTAGAGAAAAATCATTAGATCTTGTGATGGAGGACCATCCTCACTCTTCCGGTCACCATACACACAACTAAGAGTAAAGGTCAATTCCAAGCTCTACATAAGACATCCTAGTCTTAGACTCTATAAAAATTGTATAAAACTGTAAACAATAGAATAAGATTCATTTTAGGCTTTGTATTTTTGGTTCATTTCTAGAATAGGATAGAAATAACCTAGACAACTCTATAAATCCTCACTTAAAACTCAAGCAAGGTTCCTAGAAGAAGTTCATGGTTACTTAAAGCTCCTTAACCCTCACCATAGTTTGTGATGCAATTCAACTTTGCATCTCATTTGTAGATTTTCTTCTTCAATTTTTTGATTTGAATATCTTCTACGGAAGTTGAATGATATTGTGAAAGCATGAAGAATTATAGAAATTTTGGAAGAGATGAAAATTATGACAATGAATCTAAGTGAGTTTAGACTAACACTTAGTTTATAGAGTGAGGTTCAACCAACACTACTAGGATAACATTGAACAAGTAAAAGTGTCTCACAAATTTGACAACATTTCATTACTCAAATTAAAGTTAAAAAAAATTGTACAAGAGACTCCTATTTATAGGAGAAAGTCTCTCAAAACCTCTTAAATAAGAGTGTGAAAAATGTCACCACCTTATTGGTGCAAATTCTCTCCATTGGGAGAGTGACAAGTGGCATGCCTTCATTGGATTAAAATCCTCTCCATTGAGGAGAGGACATGTGGACCTTCATGCCTTCCTTGACCCTTCATGATTCCAGTGTATACCTTTTAATGCTAGAGAGATGATAGTATAATTGTGGTCAGATGACCCCAAGTCGTCTCCCAACGAATCCAATAGTGAAATCAATAAATTAGTGTTCAAAATCTATCTACAAACAAGAAAAGTTAGCAATACAAATAAAAATAAAAGGGAAATTGAAATAGTTGTGCAGAAAAATAAAGTAGATATTTAAATTAGTAAAGAATGTAGGTTGACTCCCAAGTTCCTTCACCAATAAACTCCTCACAGGTTAACTAAATATTATCACCCTTCAATTTTGACATAGGGTTAAACTAAATCAAACATGGGATAATCCAATTCAACCGAATCTTATCAGCAAAACATGCGTCTACTGATGTATTCAATATCACACTTGTATCCATGCGTGTACTTAGGGGATGTTTCTCTCCTCTATCTTGAATCATGAGCCCAATAAATTAATCAGAACAATGAGAATTAACTAAGAAACAAAATTTTAGAACAAGGAAGACTTTCAATCATACGTTTAAGTACAACCTCTCATAAAAACTAGTTTTCTAGGACATCAAAAGATTAAAACAATTACCATAAAGTGACATTTTTATTGGTTAGAACTTTAGAACTTAATGGGGAATTACAATGGAATCAACCAAAAAAGGTTTTAGCTTTCCACGAGGAGGAAAAACAAGAAAAATACAAAAAAGAAATAAAACTACGTCTAGAACGTGTTTGTGACTATGAAACGCGATCCAAAAGCTCTCTTCTTTCTTCCTCTGAAGTTTATTTTATAATATTCTTTTGCTTACATAAAATCATATTCAAAATATGCCTTGTGATATTGTTTTATAATTATTAGATGATTCCTTTCTTGTTTCAAATTATTAAACAAATATCTTCATTCCCAATCATTCTAAAATCTTATTCTTGCTTCTCTTCCAAATATTTTGTTTCTAATTTTTTCTTCAGATCTGTGCATTGATTGTAATTGATTACCAAATTTCTATGAGATATACGCATAATATTTTCTTGAATAATATCTTCAAGTATATTTGCTCTATTTTTGAAGGGTTTTGCAGATGAATTTTAATTGTAGGATTTTGAGAGAATATCCCTGCAGAAGATTTGCTTTTAATTCTTTTTCTGAGATATTTACATATTTAATTCTCTAATTCTTTATCTCCTATTTTTTTTTTTGTTTTGATTAAAAAGAAGCAACTTGTGTTAAAAACAAAAAATTAATAGAAATAATAATTATGACACAAGTAAACCCAATTAGAAGAATATTAATTAAAACAAAAGATTTATTCATGATTACAGTCTAATAATTTATGATTAAAGTTATTAAGTGTGAATAAAATTATGCTCATCAAATACCCCCACACTTATCCTTTTTCACTCCTGAGCAAAACACTTTATAAACTCACAAAAAACCAAAGGAATAAAGTTGAAACCACGATTTAACCGGTTGAATAGTTTCAGCAGTTACACAACTGATTCAAAGAATAGTTTCAAAACTTCTTTGCCAGTTAAGTGACAAACAACCGATTGCCACAAAACTTTAATCGATTGTTTTTCCCTTTTCATGGAAAAAACACTTAGTTCTTTAAAATAGATTGAAACAAGCTTTCTGTAGGAATAAAAACCAATCTTACAAAGATTCTAAACCCCATAACTAAACCCAAACCTAAAACACAGCACAACTTCAGGTTCCATGAGGATTTGATACATCAAAGCTTCCCATCTTCAACAATCTTCCCCTATTTGATGGAGAAAAATCCTTGGGATGCTTTTAGGAATGTTCTTTGTTTAGAATCTGTTGAATCCTGCATTCATGGAACAAACACAGGGTAAACCAATCCAAAACAAATGTACACCATGTTAGAAAAGATGACTTTAAACTAGAGGGGGGGGGGGGTGAATTGTTTAAAGAGGGTTTTCACAAACTTTTCAAGACTAGAATGAATTTATCTCAGGAACCAATTGATTCAGCAATTCAGTTAGCCAAAACAGCAAGCAAAAGCTATAGTACCAGAAAAACAATCGGTTGTTTATACCAGCAAACAACAAATAAACTGAATTTAAAGAGTTAAAGATAGAGAGATTGTACACAGTTGTTTATACTGGTTCACTCCAAACCAGAGCTACATCCAGTCTTCTCAGAAACCCTGAGGATATCCACTAAGCAATCA
>Ga0123342_1003197_pt1 | contig 26489 bp, 19 predicted proteins | sample Turbeawhitnodule_FD_89960 | JGI IMG/M metagenome (GOLD analysis project Ga0123342, IMG submission 89960) | Root nodule microbial communities of legume samples collected from Mexico - Turtle bean Mexico white nodule | ecosystem: Host-associated > Plants > Roots > Nodule | place: Mexico: Nepantla...
AAAAAAAAAAAAAAAAAAAAAAAAAAAAAAAAAAAAACATTTTCTTATTTTATTGTATTGATAAAGAGAAGAAGAGAGGAGGGGCGGGGGGGGGTGGGGGGGGGGGGGGGGGGGGGGGGGGGGGGCGCGGCGCAAAGCTACTAGGGTTGCAACCCTTGTGCATGCATTATAGAGCCTTGTGAATTCCAAATGGATTGGCCGAAAAATGCGAACAAACAACCCTTGTGCATGCATTATAGAGCCATGTGAATTCCAAATGGATTGGCCGAAAAATGCGAACAAACAACACTTAAGCAAACCAACACACTTCACCAATTTGTTTCAACTATGCAATTCAAAGTTACATACAAATTAAACCCAAAACAACAAATTATATACAAATTAAACCATGAATAACATTGTTTCAACTATGCAATTCAAAATTACATACAAATTAAACCCTAAAAAGCAAATTACATACAAAATTAAACCATAATAACAAATTACAACCAATTCACCCACCGTGACAATGTCACCGAATCACAAGGATCAAATGATCCCTTTAACTGATTTCGCTTTTTCAATTTCATGAAAATCAAATCATTCAATTTATTATAATAAGGAAAAGTCAACACGGAACATGTAACCACAAAAACCATAAATCCCTAAATTCCCAATGTAAGAACTCATCAATCTAGATCTGTGACGCCGACGACCTCACGAGGCTTTCAATTCTCTCTCACTGATTTTGCCTCACCAATTTTGGTCACGGGAGAATTTGGGATTTTCACTCTAGGCAATATTCTTCCTTCTTCCACAATAGGCACAATACGTCTTACTTTCCTTTATTCAGTATTTTACAATTATCGAATGGTTCTTAACGACGAATTCATAAATCATATCTTATGACATTTAATATTTGTCGACCTAAAATCTGTTAATAATAATATTTAAGGTTTTTTTTATATAATTTCCTTAATTAGCTAATGATCTTTATCGACAGATCCCAAATTAGATATCAAATCATCATCTACCGGTCAATATTTATTGGTAATTACATTTTATCGATCAATGTATATCTATCTAAATATACTCATCGATAATACCACAATTTTTTTTAGTGCTCTTCAAAACACCGATTATTTATACTTAACTCTAATACTTGGACATATATGTACAATATTAGTTTAACCTTAATCAATGTCTTAAAAGAAATCGAGTATGAATTCATTCAAAGAGTTTAACTTACATAGTTAATTATGATTTAAAAAAACACACAATTTGTTATAAAGTTTTTATATAGGTATTTAAATGGTAATTCATCGTGATAATCTTAAATAAAATATTAATTCTTATGAATGAAAAGAAAATGTAACTAAAACAAAAATTTCATTAAAATGGTCAATTATTTGTCAATATTTAAGTAAGTTTTTTTGAACTATTTTTTTTAATTGAGCTCTTTGTTTTTAATTGTATTGTTTTTTTTAATTGTCATTAGAAAAATAATTATAGGTAAATTTTGTGCGTATGTAATAAAGATTGTTGTAGGTGAAACATGTATTGTTAAACACCATTGGATGGTTAGTCAAACTTTCAAAGTTTAATATCCGGTACGAACAAGAGGAGCGGTCAAGTCGCAAGGTTTGACATATTTTTCCACAAAGTTGAGCTCAAAGTCGAACAAACAATCAAATTGGATAGGTCTTCCAACAAAAAATTGTGCGGGATTGACATAGTCTTGGAAGGACCAGGGAACCTTCTTTTTGAGAAAAGTCTTAAATTTGAGTTCAAAACAACCAACAATCAAGCAAAGTATGAGGCCATCATGGTCTTACCTTACCTTAGCCTACGATATGAGAGCACGAGAAATAGTATGCAAAAGTGACTCCTAGTTGGTGGTCGGTCAGGTAAAAGGCGAATTCAAGGTCAAGGACTCGTTATTACAATGATACTACCACACAATCTCAGGACTCATATCGAAGTTCAAAAGTGTGGGCATCGAACACATTCAGAGGGAAAATAACGCCAGGGTCGACTTATTATCTAAACTCTCCACAATTAAGAAGAAAAATCATCACCGATCGATCATACAAGTCTCACTTAAAGTCCCAAGTGTAGGCCAAACCGCATGCTTGCCAATGAACGAGGTTGACACATGGATGACGCCTAACAAGAAGTTCTTTCTTGGAGCACAGAGCGTACAAGGATAAGGAAGCAAATACCATGAGAAAACGTTGCGTCATATGTGGGCAAGAACTTTTTTTTTGAAGAGGATACACTCAGCCAATGCTTAAGTGTGTCTCTTTAGACCAAGCCGAAGATGTGCTAAGAGAAATCTATTATGGTGACTACGGAAACCATTCACGAACCATGATGTCCAAAGTTAAGAGGACATGTTATTATTCACCGACCGTTCAGAGGGTTTGCACATAATACGTAAAAAAATGCCATAAGTGTCAAGAGCATGACACATTATCTCATGCGAAGCCTGAGAAATTACATCACATCTTGTCCCTATGACCATTTTTTGTATGGGGACATTATTGGACCCTTTAGTTCGGGGAAGGGATAATGCAAATTTATTTTGGTAGGAGTCGACTATTTCACAAAGTGGATTGGAGTCGAACCACTCGTGTCAATCTCGACAAAAAATTTGCAAAATTTTGTTTGGTAGAACATATGCCCTCACACGATCATCATAGATAACATATGCCAGTTCATCGACTGAGGGTTAGTAACTTGTTACGAGGAACTCGACATAAAGCCTATCACTAGCTCGATAGGGCATTCACAAACCAACATGCAAGCAAAGACTGCCAACAAAGTCATTTCGAACAAACTCAAGAAGCTACTCGAGTCCTCAAAGGGAAGATGGATAGAGAAGTTAATAGAGGTACTTTGGGCTTACTGATGCACGCCTCTAACAACCACCCAAGAAACCTCATATAGCTTGACATACAACAATGAGGCCATGATTCTTGTGGAAATGGGAGAGCCTTCTTTGAGAGAGAAAATGTTTGATCTGAAGTTGAACCAAGAAAGCTTGATGGTTAGCCTCAACCTAATTATTGAATTCAGAGACAAAAGCCGAATAAGGGAAGAAGCATGCATGCTTAGGGCAACATAGAGGTATATTTCCAAGGTAAAATCGAGGATCTTTGAGAAAGGAGACCTTGTATGGAGAATGCACATCGATGCAAGAAAGGTCGATGGAAAGTTTCCAACTAATTAGGAAGGATCCTTTTGGGTACAAACGTAGCGTCTAGTGAAACTTATCACTTAAAATTTTTATCAGAAAAACATGTACTAAAGATGTGAAATATCACTCACCTCAAATTTCTATTACAGTTAAAGACATGTACTCATTTTTCTCGATTCATCATTTTATCTTCGATGAAGCTTTAAAGAGACATACCTCACAATTTTATGTTAATATACTTTTTAATGTGAAATTCTTATGAAACTCAAATTTTAAGTTGTTGATGTGTTTTATAGATATTTTTTTAACACAGGAGAGAAGAGAAAAAAATATTTATGAAAAAAAACGAAGGAAAAAATGTTTGAACTAGCCAACTATAAAGATTTTCTTATGAAATGTGTGTGAAAAGTTGTTTGACATGATTATCTATTATTTTGTGGAAAAAAAAATCATGTGTTTTAACCTTACACGATCACAATGAAATATGAGAGCAACATAATCCATTATGAATTTGTTTCTTTAACATTTTGGTTTTTTAAATTATCATAATAATAAAATTATTAACAGTGAATATAATTATAAAGATAAATAAACTAATTTAATTTTCCAATCAAAGAATTTTTCTTTCTTTTATTTTTTTCACTTTTAATTTTTGTTCTTCTCTACCACAAAAATGAAGAATATAGAAAGATGATAGGACTACAGTATACACATTTAACACATGAAACTCAAAAGAGTCCCGACAAAGAGATGGGATGCCCCACCCTTATCGCAATTTCTCTTATCACACAACAATAATAATAAAAAAACATCATACTTTTACATCTTATCATTTCTCTTCCAATCATTACATAACTCTAAAAATTATTATGGTATTGTAATATTTTATCTATATTAATTGTGATTATTATAATATAATATTTTATTAATATATTAAATTATAAAGTAGATGTGAGTGAAAAAGAAATTGTAAAACAATATTTTTCCTAATAATAATAATATCTTAACACTTCATTCCTCCTCATTATTGCTTCAGAGCAATAGCACCACACCCAAACACCTTCCCTCCTTCACCATGTCATTGCCACCGCCATCTCTCGCAAAGGCGGCAATTGCGACGGAGCTCCCGATCCGGCAGATTCCAGGAAGTTATGGGTTACCGTTGCTTGGCCCCTTGTCGGATCGACTGGACTACTTCTGGTTCCAGAAGCCGGAGAGCTTCTTCAAGAAGCGAATGGAGAAGTACAAGAGCACGGTGTTCCGCACCAATGTTCCTCCCTCCTTCCCCTTCTTCACCAACGTTAATCCCAACGTCATCGCAGTTCTCGATGTCAAATCCTTCTCCCACCTCTTCGACCTGGACCTCGTCGACAAGAAGGACGTTCTCATCGGAGACTTTGTCCCCGACGTCAACTTCACCGGAAAAATCAGGGTCGGCGTGTACCAGGACACCTCCGAACCTCAACATTCCAAGGTACTCTTCTTCTTCTTCTTCTTCTTCATTTATTCATTCAATTTTGTTTCTGAATTATGAATTTGCGTTATTTAGGTTAAGAAATTGAAGTTTCAGTTAGATTTTTTCTTTCGTCAGGGAGGTACTGTTTTTCACTGCGAATAAATAATAGTATGAATAAAAGAAAGAGAAAAAGAAAAATGTGGGATTATCGGTTTTTGAATAAAAATAATAATAACGTGTGCCATAGGTTTTTTCTATCGTTTGTTTTGTGAAACGCTTGGAAAAAAATTGAAATGAAAAAATGTGTGGGTAGAGAGAGTGTGGGGATAATAGGGACTAGTTAACTGAGACATCACAGTTCACTGAATGTACACTGTACCATGTCTAAGTGGATTATTATTATGTGGTCATAGTTTCTTACTTTCATTTCACTCATGAGTGTTAAAAATAATTTTTTCACACCTCATTTTTTTTTTCTCTTCAAATTACAACTTTTTTTAAGTGTTGGTTTATTGATATGATAGAGGTATTTTTGTAAAATAATAGATAAGATGAATGTAATTTGGAGCATTGGGTGTCAAATTATCACTACTCATGAAAATAAGGCAATTGTTAGATAAAAATATTATTTTTTTATTACGGATTTTCTTATTCGGAATTAGTTTTTGAATTTTTTTTGGGATTTTTATTTTCAGAACACAAAAAATTATTCCAAATCTATTTTTTTAAAATGTATTATTTTTTATTCTGGATTTTCATTTTGAAATAGAGGGTAGGTTTGGAATTTTAAAATTGTATTGGATGCAGGTTAAAAAATAATTTTGGATGTAGGAAGAATTTACTTGAAAATAATTGAATGTTTAATGAAAATAACAGAACTTGTTTTAACACAAGTCGTAAATTTTTTTTTACTATTTTTGTACTTACAAAGTGAATTGGCGCCACTTTAATGAAAAGCCTTCATTTGTGTTGTTGGATATAGTTCAAACTTTAAGTAAAAGAAATGAAAAAAAAAATGTTATATAGTTTGTTAAATGTTCTTTAATTAACATTAAATTTTTATCTACTTCCGGAATCTTGAAATACAATTTTTATTACGAAAATAAAACCTTGATAAAATACTTAAAAATTATATCCAAGTTTTATCCTTTCCTAATTGAGCTAATGCTTTAGAGAAAGGTTATACATGTCATTGTATTACTTAAAATAAGTGTTTTTTTTCTCAGCAAAATAAGTGTGTTACTTAAGTACATTTTTTTTAAATATCCATATAAATTGAATTGGAAAAAAATTAGTAATTTGAATTTCTGTTTTTCAACATAGTTGGGTAGGTAAGAAATTTTGTTTGTGTGAACTATACGCTCATAAAAGAGTTTAAGTTTGATTTTTTGAATGGTTTAAATTTGATATAGTAACAATGTATAAATTTTTACTTGTTTTAATAATATTAGCGCATCAATAAGAAGTTAAGTTGTATAGATAATAAGTAAATTTGTCAGCTTTTTTAATGTAAATTTAATAATATTAAATGGAATCATGAACTAAAATAATATTTATCACAGTTAAACCTCTCTCTTTCACTGTATTTCACAAAGGCTAAAATATATTCTCTTAATTTATGTTTTTAGAAAAAAAAAACATGTTTTAGTCTTTTTCCGAGAAGAGCGAATTTTCAGAAAATTGAATGAGGATTTATTTGTCTATTGAAAAATTGATAGATATTAGTTGTTCTCAAGGTAGTACAGACAATGATACGGACACTTATACGATACGGATACGAAAATACGTACAATTTCTAAAATATAAAATCCAGCACACAAATCTATATATTATATAATTATAAATTCTATAAATTGATAATAAAGATTTATGTACACAAGTATGTTCCAGATTATTTTTTGAAGTAGAAAGATGTTTTTCATGACTGGTTCACATGAAATTGTTTTTTATTTTTATAATTATAATAATAATTTATACAATAAAGTTTGTCTTTTAGAAAATTAATGTATTTTTCTTTTTTAAAATTGTATTAGAACCGTACTAAAATTGTTAGAAATATAACAAATACTTTTTGAATTGGACACTTCAAATATACGTGTCCTACATGTGTCATATGAGTGTATCGGATACCGACACACCATTTAGGAGGAGTGTCTGAGCTTCATAGGTTGTTGGACGTGCATTTATAAATTTAAATTAAATAAAATTATTATAATAAAGATTTCAACAATCACGTTAAAATTAATTCTCTTAAATATCATTAAACAATTAAATATCTTTGAAACATAAACTTCGTTGTTGTCTTTTTCATTTCTCTTTCAGGTTAGTTTTATGAAATCCCAATTTCTTTCAATAATAATTATTTAGTGAACTTTTAGCTAAAAACAATATTACTTTATGGATCGCATAATTGGATTGTATCCTGAAACTACATCGTGAATGTATGAGCTTGTTTAGTTATTATGAGCTTCGGATGTTTGAGCACATTTAATTACTATTTGTTTGAGTATCAATCTATAGTATATTAAAGCTGTTATTTTTACCTAATAGAATGAGTTAATTGGTGGGATGATAATATTAAAATTGTGATTCACCATACTATCTGATTATATTTAATAAATTCTTAACTTATAAGATTCTTATTAAATTAATGTATTGGATAAGAAGTATTTAGTAAACCAGTAGATAAATATAAATGGACAAAAAATATAATTATAAAATTTGTGTTACTAAATAAAAATCTATTAGTATATATACTTATAATTTTATATTTCTTTAAAATAATTAAATTTTTATTCAACTTTTTAGTATTTTTTATCTATTTTTTAAAAGTTGTATGTATTTTTTTATTTGGACGCATCATTTTATTTAAATGAGTCAATAAAAAGAGTGTTAATCAAATTTAATTTCTAATTACTTTATGATAATTTTTTTAATTTAATTTATTGTTATATTGATTTTTTTGTAGAGTTTTATCGTATAAATTTACACATAGCACCAAGTAATGAAACATTTATAATTTTTTTTTAATTTGAATTGTATAATAAATTAAAAAAAATAATCTATCAAAAATAATTAATTATTTCCTTAAAATTGAAATAGATAATAATTGATAAAAAGAAATTAAAAATAGTAAAAAAATATTAAAAAATAAAGAATAATAAGAAAATATATTAAAATATACAAACATAATATTGAACAAAATTAAATAAGTTACATAAAGTATAAATACTTCTAACATAAATTACTCAAACACTTTAGTAATAGTCAAATTCATTTATAAACTAGTAACTAATTTATTAGACTTAACAAACTCACTCTGTAAATTCTGACTCTTAAACATGTAAATTCTGGTTCTTGGGTGGTATTTTATATTCTCTGTCACACTTTATAAATCTAAGTCTAAGCCAGTACTATTTTTCACCTTATTTTTTTCCTGTAAAATTTTCAAGCACCGATCTATTGTGATTTGCAATGGATGTGGGACTTTTCGAAATCTCTTATTTGTTATTAAAATTACTGTCCTTTTTAAGGGAGTTAATTGGTTTTTTGTTACCCATTTCAGACCCGATTGTGCCCTTAAGAATTGATCTTCATTTACATTTCTTGATAGAGTTTGTTAAGACGAAGATTTAAGAATGATTCCAATAGAGTGATTTAGTTGGAGAGAGACTCGAGTAATATTGATTGGGTACAATAAAAATGTTAAAATAGTACCCGAGTAAATTATTGATTTCACGTGGAATAAGCGTAAGTGAGTTCCCAGAAGAATGAAGATGAGATATTTTTGTTTGTGTTAGAAGGGTTGATCCATGATTAATGGGCATGCAGGTGAAGAGCTACCTAATGGATATCCTGAAACGAAGCTCGAGCATATGGGTATCTGAACTAGTGTCCAATCTTGACATACTGTGGGACAACATCGAATCAACACTCTCAAATTCTTCATCTGTCTCCTATTTCTCCCCTTTACAACAATTTCTCTTCACTTTCCTCTGCAAAGTTCTCGCAGGTGCAGACCCTTCTCGTGACCCCAAAATCGCAGACTCAGGCTCTGCCATGCTCAACCGATGGCTTGCCCTTCAGCTCCTCCCCACTGTCAGCATCGGCATACTCCAACCTCTCGAAGAAATCTTCCTCCATTCCTTCGCTTATCCTTTCTTTCTCGTTAGCGGAGACTACAACAACCTCTATAACTTCGTCAAGCAACAAGGTCCTGCTTTTATTTTCCTATTTGCCATTCAATTTTCACACTCATTTTTTTACTACCATTAACAGTAATCATCAAATGGCTATTTTGAAGGACTAATAATATTTTTATCAGTGTTTTAAAGCAAAAAAAGAATGTTGAAAATGATTAGGTGAAAGTTAAAATAAATTATAATGTTTGCCGAAGTTTTGATGTGCATGCACTGACTGATGCAAGTAACAGGGAAGGATACCATAAACAGAGGCGAAGTCGGGTTCGGGTTGACCCAAGAAGAAGCAATCCACAACTTGCTCTTCGTGCTAGGGTTCAACTCCTACGGGGGCTTCTCCATTTTCCTTCCAAGTTTGATTGATGCCATAGCGAGTAACTCCGCGTTGCAGGAGAAGCTGAAGAAGGAAGCCAGGGAAAACGGCGGCTCAACGCTCACCTTTGACTCCGTCAAAGAGATGCCACTCGTCCAATCGGTGGTCTACGAAACGCTGCGTATGAACCCTCCGGTTCCGCTGCAGTTCGGCCGCGCCCGAAAGGACTTCCGTTTGACCTCTCACGACTCCGTTTACGATGTGAAGAAGGGGGAGTTGCTATGCGGCTTCCAGAAGCTCGTGATGAGAGACTCTCTCATCTTCGACGAACCGGACCGCTTCAAGCCGGACCGGTTCACGGAGGAAAAAGGGGCCCAGTTGCTGGACTACTTGTACTGGTCCAATGGGCCTCAAAGTGGGTCCCCCACTCTCTCCAATAAACAGTGCGCGGGGAAAGACGTCGTCACCCTCACTGCGTCCTTGATTGTGGCTTACCTGTTTCGCAGGTATGATTCCATCAACGGCGATGGCAGTTCCATCACCGCCCTTCAAAAGGCTAGCTGAACTCAAGGCTACATTTGTATTTCCACGTGGAGATCCTACTTTATCTATGCACACACGTGCTGAGAATGATATCTTTTTATCAAATAGTATAAATGCAAGGTTATGATCTACCTTCACTTGGATCTAAAATAATTGCTACTAAGAAATGTGCACCATAAAAAGATGAATTAAAGTGTGTGTGGAAACTAAAACAATTGCTTCAGAAGCTAAAACATAAAAAAAAAGCTGTTCTCTTGTTTTTTTCTTATAATCTAATGATTATGGAAAGTCACATTTAACCTATCAAAAGAAAATCTGAAGTAAAAGTATGACTAAACTTGATAAAACTAAGGTTTGCCATTGGTACGACTTGATGCCATTCCGTGTTCGGTCAAAACTCAATACTACATACTTGTGCGATATGAACATATTTCAAAGAAACCTAGGAATTACAAACACATCCAAATGGACCAAGTGAAAACTGATCACTTGGTAATGGTACTCCGACAGAGTTGAACGAAGAAGAAAGCTAGCACAGTTGCCTTGCTTATTGTGGATAAGGGAATTCCATATTTTCCTATCCCAAACAGTCCTTTCAACAAAGGCAAATAGCAGAGAACCACATAAGCACTGCAAAACACCTCACCTAGCCCATATGCACCATCATTTTTAAGTTGTTGCCACCCCCACAAAGCAGTAACTAGTGCTGTGAGTTGAATGAGCAAAATGGTTGTGCCAGGTACAAAAATGGGAGACTTGTTGAATATGAACCTACCCACGTTTTCATTGTTAGAAGAAGGTTGGTCTTTCTTAGTTATTTCAAAGACAGTGTCAGATATCCTTAAGCGCTTAAGGAGGATGTCCAAAAATCCTAAGAAGCATGAAGTCATGGTTGTTATTCTTCCCATTCTCTGGTTGTTCCACCATGTTCGAGCTGACAACCCTGACATCAAGTGCTCTGATAAAGTACCTACGTTGTACACCACAAATACACTGACAGGGAACCACATGCCCAGTTCCTGCACCACCACGTTTACACACAATTCTAGCATCAAATGATGTTTTCTAAGCTAGAAAGCTAAAATTTGCAAAACAAGCATTTTTTCCTGTACAAGTTCATGAATTATAATTTGGGCAGTCAAGTGTTTGCATAAATCATGATTTGAATTTTGGAATACAAAACCAGACACAGATTAGAAGAAGAAAAAAGATGTGTTTGAACTTACCTTATTGGGCAAGAAACTGGAATTGGTAATGATGCAGTAGGCAGGGAGAAGTGCATAAGATATTTCAGGGACTGATCGCAAGGCCCAATTGGTGAGCCAAATATATGCCAAGCACTCTCTGAATTGGAGCTTACCAAATAGAGTGCCAAAAATTGGACAGTGGCTGCTCAGGAAAATGTCAAACAACCCTGAAGACCACCTCTTATGTTGGGCCATTTGGCCCAGGTTATCTTGAGGTGAACAGCCCATGAAGGCCATTGGATCTGGTGAACAAACTTCAGATCTCCAACCTTTTCTATGCATTAGCAGCCCAGTAAGTACATCCTCTGATGTTGATCCATATAACCATCCCACCTAACAAATTCTCATTAGTCAACATACTAAACACTTTTTACATAAAAAGAACACTTACCAGTTTACCAATTACCATCAATATTTTTTGAGTTTAATTTCTATGCATTTCAACAATAAAAGTTTCCGTTTTTTATGAAGGGTGATAGTACAAGTCAACAAATTTAACATATATGTTTTTTATGATAGAATAACAATGTAAATACCAATTATACTATTAGTACACACATAGTTTACACTCTTTTTTTCTCCACTATATATTAGCACCATACATACCAAAATTTTATAAAGACAAATCTCCATACCGAGTTTAGTGTGTAAATAATTTAATACCTATGTCAAATATCTTAAGAATAAGCTTTTGAGAACATGTTTTTTTCTTTTCTTTCTAAAGTGTGATAAAAACCAAATATCTTGTTTTGTATTTGGTGGTATTTTGTAGCAGTAACAAGTTGAATATTGTTTTTTATTTCTCACCTGTTTACCCCATTCGGTGCTGTTTTCATAATCACAAGTAGAAATTTGGTTCGCTGCCTCACGATCGAGAGATTTGAAAAGGTTATGATTGGGAGTAAATGCCATCTCTTCTAAAGCATGATTAGCTGATTCAACAAACCCTTTTGAAGCTCCAAATATTTGCACTGTTTTCTTTTCTGATAATGTTCCTGCACAATATATGCAACAGATTAAGTCACATGTTTTGCTTCAACAATTATATTCATTTGAGAATTTCTGACAGCATGTAAACTTAGTGAATCTCAGATAACATTTTAAGAAGTACCATCAATGAAACCAAAATCCTTCTTTGCAGTTTGAATGTCATGATCAGGAGAAAGGCCGTAAAGAACCTTTCTTCTGTGAAAGCAATTTGTTCCTGCGTATATAATCCCCTGAAGTCCTGCAAATCCACCTCCTATGTACTGCATCACACAAAATATGAATGCTAAATTTATTTCTCACACATAAACCTATTACTAGGTTTCTCAGAATGTAAATTTGTTTGGTGAATGATTTGACACACCATAGGCAAAGCCACCAGCTGATTTCCATAAGCATCATCCTTTACTGTATCATAGAATCTTTGTGGACATTGAACAAATGCAACTTCTTTTTCTCCCTTTGGATCCAGCAAAATGCACAAGGCGTGTTGTGCAATCTTGGGATTGTTCACATACATGTCACAATCTACGTTTAGGATATAGGGAGCATTTGTCATCAACCCTGAAATTCTTGTCTGTTCCAATTACAAATGATGGGAAGTTTTAGATCATAAGAAAGAAGTAACTTGTGATAAAGAGATATTTGATTAGATCCAATAAATTTTACCAACACATTCATGGCACCAGCTTTGTAATGATGAGGATGTTGAGGCCTTTTTTCTCGAGATATGTAGATTATGTTAGGTACTCCATCTGAAAGACCTTCTTTGTTCTCCCATAGTACCTGCCAGCATAACATGAAACATTGCTGTTATATTATTGTTGAAAAAGACAAAGTGGACATTTACTCTTGTACTCCTTCATGTTTGTGATTAATTATTATAATATCATGATATGATTCAGTGATTAGATAAGAAACTTTGGCATTTCAAAAACTGTGATTCACAATGCTAGCGAAATAATATTGCCAACACCAATAATATGTCATGTATGAATATTTACAAAAATGCTTGATGCATGCAATGTACCTTAATTATGGATGGGTGATCTCTCATCTGTGTTTTCGAGAAAACTTCATATTCTCCAACGAGTGGACACGCATTCAACTCTTGCGAAGCATTCTGAATTTTACAGCTAAGTTCTTCATACTCTTCCTGAAAATTAAGAACACAAATCTACACTTCAATTTTACCTTCTTACCCATTTAATAGATACATGAAAGAAAGAAAGAGGAAACATAATAAATATTGTTTTTCTTGCATTACAAGAAAAGAGAAGCAGTATTATATCAATCTTTGTAAATAACCTTTCTCTTATGGTACACAAAACGACTGATACCATGAATTAAGTTACCTTCATTTTTAACCATTCTTGTTGAAACTCTGGGAAGTCACTCTTCTCTACCGTGGCTTCCTCAGAAAAGTATCTAAAGGGTGCTCTAACTTGTACATTGTACTTCTTACAGAAAGGTACCCAAAGTTTAGCAAATTTGGTGGCTTCTACAAGGGCATGGTAGATAAGAGGAGAACAACCATCATCAGAAACATAGCAAGCTAGCTTGTTAGCAGGGTAATCTAGGGCTAAAAGAGACAACACAGTGTTCACTGTGATTATAGGTGGCTCAAGCACAGGATCTGCTGTTGTCACAAACACGTCCACTTGTGGAAGCTCACCTACCCTGATACAGAAAAATCATTAATTTCATTCAAAAATTAAAAAAAAAAACACTTTTTTACAAAAATATTAAAATCATAAAAAACACATTTAACCTCTAAATTTCAAACAAAACTTAACTTTTAAATCTTTAACTGATGTTCAATATAAAAGTAATATCTTGATTAATTGAAAGTTATTTTCAAATGTATATAAATAAATAATCAAAATCTAGTAAACTTTGTTTATATAGTGCAGAACTGAGTCCAGAAAAGTTCCACGTGAGTACTACAAAGAATCAAGAAAGCAATTCAGAGAAGAGCGAAAGGTTTACCTTTGCAAGAGATGGTTAAGGTGAGTGATGGTTTGTGCAGGAGTCCATTTTGTGGCAATGGTGGTGATCCAAGTGATGGTGAACCATGACTCGCATAGAAATGCAACAAACCATGGGAAAGAATAGTGGTGATAGGAGAAAACACGATAACCAAGAAGCAGAAGGAGGAGGAAGAAGATGAGGGAATCCACTGCTCTTGAGAAGGTGTGTTTCAGCCATATTTTTTGGTAGAGAGGAAGGGTGTTTTGGTTGGCCATTGAAAAGACGAAGAAAACTAGGTTTTTCTTTCTCTTCTTAAGCCATATCTTAGTTTATGTTCATATGTGCCCTTTTTATCATCCATGGCTGCTCCTGCCATGTCAGAATGATTCCCATGACACGTTTTGTGTTTACTATAAATTGACCTAAAAGCTTTCAAAATACGATTTTGCAGGAAAAAACACAGCTCTAACTTTAACTATTAAAGGATACTATAAATCTGGCTATGGATATGGACTTGTTGATTAAGAAATAAGACTAAAATACCAATCTCCGTTTTCTTGTCTCACTAAATTTGTCTTCCTACAATAGATTTAATTACCCATTCTACTATTTTTAATTATCACTATTTTATATTCTGTTATTGTATTTTCTAATTTTTATTTAATGTTTTATTATTGTTATTGTCAATTATAACTATAGTTGACTGTTGACCTGTCAAGTTGTTTGATACTACACTGATATTGATGACTTATAACATAAAACCCTAATATTGAAGTAATAATAGATATGAAATTTTATGTTTTTGTTTTGGATTGGAGAAGGAGTAAAAAAAATTTAACAAGGAGAACAGAGAAAGAAATAATATTGCTTGGATTCATAATTTTTTTTTAAAGAGTTTGTAGTCGATTAGATTAACGTAAATTAATTAGATAATATAAATAAATTATTAAAAATATTATGAATTAAGATGGAAAGATAATTATTTATGAAATAGAATCATAGTCTATTGATCATTGTTGAAGGTAGTGGAGGTGATTAGTTGAGGAACCATTAAAAAATAAAATATGCAAAATTTTAAAACTATAAATTGTATGCAATGTGAAAGTAAAAAGAATAAAAATTTGATATAGATGGGATCTTTTTAATTATAATAAATTTTTTGCTTTAAAATGAGTATCTATTAATACTTATCCTAATTATTCCTACACTCAATGTAATTAATTACCCAGTTATCCAATCAATTACTTATTTACTCAAAAAAATTGATTAATTTAACTCCTTAGATTATATTCAAATAACATGTATCAAATAATTCATTACAATGGCTAAAAATATCTATCCCAAAGATAATATAGCATTGAATGGGTTAAATTTTTATTTTTACATAAATCAAATTTATAACAAGTACATGTGGTTACAACAATTTTCTTAAAAATATATGATTTTTCAATTTATAATAATTGAAATTATGATATATGATACTTTTTAAATTATTAATTTTTCTTTTAAAAAGAAATATATGATCTCTTAAGTAGTTTTTTTTAAGGACATGGTCAAATGAAAATAGTCAAAAAGTAGCAGCTGTTATGAGTAAAGCTTTAGGTGAGTAGAAGCTGTTATGAGTAAAGCTTTAGGTGAGTAGAAGCTGTTATGAGTAAAACTTAGCATGATCCAAAGTAGTACGTTGGATGTTTCTGTTGGAGGGTTACATAACACCAGCAACCATACCAGTTGACAAGCTACTAGTAGAGGGATCATTGGTTTGGCACAAACTTACAAGCATTTGGTTCCTTGAAGGAAACAAACATATATATTGGAGATCCCACATAACCTATCCTAGCAAGTATTTGTTGGGCCTATCGTGTCACCCGCTATCGGACCGCTATCGGACTGTCCATAATATATAGTTCCACGCACGAGTTGGCAGTCTCGGCGTGAGGGGGGTGTGTTGGAGATCCCATATCGACTAGAGATTAAAGCCTTTCATTGTATATAAGTGGTGCAAACCTCAACCTCATAAGCCGGTTTTATGGGGTTGAGTTAGGCTTAAAGTCCACTTCGTAATAATATATAGTGTTAAAGTTTTCTTTTGAGAGGTTTATATATAATAATATTAAGAAGAGTTGAAATGTCCTTTTTGGCTGCCCGTAGAAGAGTTTTGTGGTGTTCTGTTATATCATAACTTTGTTTAGGAGAATGGGATGGGAGCTTCTTAGTGATTTACATTCATGACCACAATTTGTGAAGGTGTATTCTGTAGGAGGATTAACGAGCTGAAGGATGGTAATCATAGGAAGAAACATACTCTTGGGTAGGTTGGGAGCAAACCATGATGTAAAACTGTCAATTATTTTTTGGTTTAGGACTTTGTTCTTTTATATGTATTGTATAAGGGTTGAAACATCTTTAAAACATCTTTTTTTTTAAATTTAATTTTATTTTTTGTTAAAAAAATGTAAATTTGACAAATACATTGTCTAAACTTTTTAAAGCCTTTTTTTTTTTGCAGGATTCTCTTTTTTAAGTTAGATGAGTATTAATAACAAGTAATTTAAGAAGATTAAAGATAAGAAGATTTTATCCAAGGTATTTTTATCTATGTCCCATTCCTGATCAACTTGATCAAGTTTCATTAGGCAAACTAATGTTGCAAAAATATAGATGAGTACTATTTGGATCTCAACAACTCTTGTCGGGATACAACCTAAATATTATTTGAAAAGGTAACCACTCTAGCAAAATAAATCCTGATTGTTTGGAACGTAGCCACACGTGACTAAAAACTCTAGTATTGTTTGGACCTTTGTCACTCTTAATATTGTTTGAAACATAGCACTCCTGACTAATTGAGTCCTAGCTAACTCGTTGAGTATTGTTTAAAACACAATCATTCTTAATTAAAAAAACTTATTGTTTGGGCAACAACCACTCTTGGGTAAAATAGAGTATTGTTTGAACAAACCACTCCTACCTTAGATTGAGTATTTGTTTGAATCGCAACCACTCATGACTACAAATGAGTATTATTTGAAAAACAACCACTCATAGCTAAAGGTTTGGTAAAAGATGGGAGTGATCTAAAGGATTAAATTTTTTCCTCATTAGATAGAGAGGTAGCAACTTACGACAAATATAAGGTTTAATCACTCAACTAGTTTTTTATTTGAATACAAATAGTGTTCTCGTGAAAATCTGAGTACTTTTAATTATGAGTTATATTTTTTCGACTTGAAATATTTTTTTAAAAACTAAGTTGATATAAGATTCGTTGCAAATCTTTTTATGCTAGTTGAGAGTCTCAACTTAAAATCTTCACCTTCATAGTTTCGTCTATTCATGCATAAACGTAGGAATGCATTAAATGTGTTCCATCTAATATTAAATGTTAATATCTTCTTCAAGCAACATATAATTGACATGACTTATTATACCTTTATCAAAGAGTTTTTATTCCATATTCAGAAAAAGTTTAGGATCATACAAGACATATATTCTTTCTTCCAAAGTTGTATATACATCTTTAAAGTTTGCATTGAATTTTCTAAGATCTTCTCGGTGAACGTGAAGATAAGAATACTATCTACAATACAAAATAAGTTCATAAATGTTTTGTTATTTTCATTAGCTTTCAACCGTGTGTAGAAGCATGTTATTTAATGTGATTTTTTCTTATGGACGAAACACCAACAAACATGTGTTGTATGGTTAGACAAAACTCTATTCTTCTCGTATGATATGTTGTATAAGGTTAAGAATAATTAAGTATATGTTATTTTAAGAGTAATTATAATATATAAATTGTTCATGTTATTTTAAAACTAATTGTATTTTAAAAAAATAATTAAATCACCTAATTTTTAGGAATATTATCTTCTTAGGATCTTTATTCTTGGAAATTAATCCTTTTTTAATCTTGTCTTATTTTCTGATAATTTATCTATATTATAGACTAACAAAATATTGAGAGAATAAACAATCTTGATTAATTTATGAATAAGAGGAAATAATTTTATAATGATTGCAGAAAAAAACAAGGTTAACAACTACTAGTTGTAAAATACATTAAGAATTTGTTGTAAAGCAATAGGATATCTATTAATTTATAAATTTGGCTAACACAAAAATATTTAATAAAATATTTTAAAATAACTTCTTTTAGAAGCTTCCAACTTATAACTTATAACCTAATTCAACTAATTTATAGTTTATATCTTATATTTAATGCATTGTTTAATATAGTTTTATCTATTATTATTTATTTCAATTATATTGAGACGATTAATTATTATACAATTTTTAGTATTTATTAAATAATTTTTGTATAAATAGTTGGACACTAACACTTGTTTATATATTTTCGTTTTTAGTACGATGAAAACAAAGTTAAAAACATTTTGACTTCGTTAATTTTATTTGAATTTGGATAATGATTAATGTAAATGAAAACATGTTTATTAATTGCACATTTATGTATTTATTAAATAAAAAATAAATATTAATATAAGAGTCTTTTATCTTTAATTTTTTCTCTGTAAAATTAAAATCCTAAGTGTCTTTTTTAATATTAATTATATATTAATATTAATATTTATTTTTTATTTAATTAATATATGTGATAATTATTAAATACTAAACATGTGTTCAATTATCTCATTCATTAACATTAAATTCATATAAAATTAAGGAAATAAAAGTTGATACATTAAGACTGATCATTTTATTATACTAAAAAATGAAACATGTAAATGGCTTGTTACTTTCAACGACTATTTACCCTTCATTTTTATGCAATTCAAATTAAAAAAGCTTTAACATTGCAAATTGAATTGAAGTTACAAATATTTTATTACAGAACGATAAAAGAAATACAAAATAAAAATTTAAAAAAATAAATTCAATATAACATATTTAAATTGGGAGATAAAAAAAATTAAATTTATAAAAAAAAATACAAATTTAATTTAATTAATACTCATTAAATTAACTCATAATAGATAAAATTACTACTTCAAATAAAAATAACATATAATTTTTTAATAAGAATTTAATTACTTAAAAATCTAAAATTATAATTACATAATAATATCTTATTTAAAAATATAAATTTTATTTATATAATAAAAATTATATAGTTATATTTTTTTATGATATTTTACCTCTATCAAATATTTTTAATCCAATAGTTTATAAGCTAAAAACTTATAAACTTACGAATTGAAGCTAACTTACCATACTACTTATTTTATGAAATAATTTTGTCCAATTCACCTAACTAACTTACCATACTACTTATTTTATGAAATAATTTTGTCCAATTCACCTAACTCTTAATTATATGGACATTTGTCAGAATTTTCTAATTAACAGTACCAACACCATTTCCCAATCACTTCTATATAAATATAGCAGATATGAAACATTTAATTTCTTAAAAAAATATTAATTTTATATTTTCCACTTGATTAATATTTTGTTTAGTACTTTTCAATTTTTAAGGAATACAATCGTTTTGCCTTTCTCATGAAAATGAAGGAATACCTTACACAGTTGAAGTTGTTCACTGATTTTTTCTCTCTCAGTTTTGTTCATTCTAAACTCTTTTTACAGCTCCTTTTAATTGTTCATCTGTTACGTTTTGTTACTTCTGAAAGTAATTAGATTATTAGGTTTGTTAGTCAATCGAATTTCAATTCATACTTTCACAAGCAACATTTGCTTAGTTTTAAAAATTCTATTTCTTGGCATCTTAAATTTGTTTTTAAAATTAAGTATTATAAAAGATAATGTATATATTTTAATTATATAGCATAAAAAATCGATTCTTATGAGGCGATGTGAGTGTATTTTAAAGGATAAAGTGATAATAACCGTTAAGATCATAATTAACTTTAAATTATTTTGTTTTGTGTACATCATTTTATCACAATCCTTGTTTACAAATGCACTTTATTTTCTAATTTGGTTTCCTTCATTTTTAAAAAGAATATCCAAATCATTAGAACAAACTTAAACATGAAGGTTCACATTAGATGATGCAATGGGCAATCATAAGTATACAAAATATAAAAAAAAAATCTTCATATACTGATTTGATATTCCCAAATCCCCTGAAGTTCAACATGTTTTCTTTGGCAACTTTGATATTATTATTTGTGACCATCTTATCTCTTTTAAAAGAATTTAAGACCATATTTTCTGTAAATTTATGTATAAATCAGTTTTACCTTATGAAAAACTAACTTCAATATTAATAAAGAAATGTATCCAAATATGTGTAAATAAATCCTTCTGTTAGTAACAAATCCTCCTTCGTGGGTGCATAAGCAATTAGGTGGTGACCTACTTTCAGTTAGATTTAATGCACACCTTAGGCAAACAAAAATGCTATCTCTGTTGTTCAATGGTATATTTATAGAATAAGGGACACTGAGAATCGACCTTCAAACCAGAGCTTTCAGAAACAAGTAGTCACACAATTTTGTTATGTAAGAAGTTTGTCACAAAACCTTAACACTTTCCAGCTTCAACTGTCTTAAAACATGTATATAATAAGTACCAAAAATGGAGGTTAGAAATACAACAAAATCTGTATTGGGTTTTTACAGTTCTGACTCTTTATGGATATGACAGAATTCTATGGGTCCTATGATGATTCGGTACTACCATTCCAAACTAGTATGCAATAATAACTACATGTAGGCCAACAGTCTAAGAAGCAGAGTGCAGTTTCCCTTTAGAGCGAGAACTAGATTTGGCAAGCCCTTCTTTCCAACCTTTCTGACGAGCTCTCAGTTCCCATAATGCAGAGAGCTTCTTCTGAGCCATTAGGGCCATCTCAGCCTTTTCCCTGGCTTCCTCACATGTCTCCATTCCTGAATTGCACTTGTCTGCTTCTTTCTGATACTGAGATGCAATCTTCTTAGATTCCAGCAGAGCCATGTCATCACGACGCTGATTTTTCAAACCTTCAGTTTCCCGGAGATTTAGTTCTTCTGACAGTAGCTCTGCAACATTGTTTTCGGTGTCTCCATCCACCTTTGGATCGTGCTTTGCACAATCTAAATGACAATTCAATTAATCAAGAAGAAACAGCAGTTGGATATGAAAAACAGTCATAGAAGCAGTATGTTGTGATGACACAGCTGCAGGCATAATAAAAATTCAGTACTCGTCTTCATGCAGACAATTATCCAATAAAAGAGTTCGTTTGAATAAATCTATCTAAAAACACTCGTAGGAAAAATGAAGTTTTTTTCATGAACTATAACTTATGAAAAAGTTAATCTATAAAAATCCCCTCATGTTAACTTCATGACCATTTCCTATTAGTGATGAAAATGATGCAGCACACCAAAACCATGAATAACATGTCACTCAAGCAAGTTTGTCCCTTTATTTGAACACAATATATTATATGTTGCCTTAGAGAAAATTGTTTGCAACACTAGCTGAGTAACAAAATTTTGTTTAGCACTGTAGAGTATTAGGTTGACATAAATCAAAATCCTATATTATATATAATAGATTTTTTAAACACAAGAAAAATTGGCAAAAAATGAATAAATTTTTATAAAGGGAAAACACACAAAAAGGCTCATGAGATTTCAGATCCTGATAGTTCACCCAATCTAAAAAGAAACGAGTTAGCTTATTAAATGAGTGAGAATATGTATCTTCAGCTCTTGTCATCATACACGCTTCAGATTCAGTCATAGATTCAGTCACCGTAATAAAGGAAAGGTTTACTCATGCACAGTACATCAACTGAGATATCCCACAGGAATTCATTCAGGAAACCAGAAACCAACCTGCAAACGAAGAGTTGCTAAGCCCTGCAGAAAATACAGATATAGAAACCGGAATAAGCACATGATTGATTTGGTGTGCAATCAAGACAAAGCAGCAACAATCATAATGAAACAGCAGTCTTCAATTGGAACCAAAATTGCTTTGACAGTACATACAGAAAGAAACAATTTACAAATTTATTAAAGATAAGCAAGCAAAGGCTCTTTAAAATATAAATAAGCAATGATACTCTTGCTTTATTGTGAGTTTCATAGTGAATGCCATGTGAAAACCACATATAACCAAGCAAAAGTGTGACACTGTAATTAATTAACAAAATATTCTTATTTAATTAAGGGAAGCAGTAGCCTAAGCTAGGGCAAGCCTATTGAATATTGTTTGTGGCACTTAATAAGCCCCCATATCGTCACGTGATGCAAATTGAGAGACCCAAAACACATTTAATTCCTGAGGTAACAATAATAATCAAATAAGGAAAAAAAAGAAGCAGATCTAAATTGGAAGCACGTGAATTGATGAAAGCAGATATTTTGAAGAAAGAAGAAATTGGTAAGATGATGAAGGCAGAAAAGGAAAAGGGTAAAAGGGGTGGAATTGAATTAGTGGGAAAGTATATACCTTGAGGAATAGAAATGATGGGTTGGGAAGAGCAATCACAGACGCAAGGAGCGCAAGAAGAAGAAGAAGAAGAATGGTTGAGGAGTTCGATGAGGTGCCAGTAGAGAGGGGGACCCACTATGTAGCCGGCAATGGACAGCGCCACCACCCACAAACCAAACCTCACCACAACGCCACCACAATTCAAACCCATCTCTCTCTCTCCCTCTCTCTCAAACTCTGCACTCTGAATTATGCAGTGATGTGCTGAAAAGAGTGAAAAAAAGAGAGAAATTGAAGTCGGCAATGGTAGACAAACACTGTAAACTATTTCTTCTTCACTCTGCTTCGCTTTCTTCTGCATTTATGCTTCTCCGTTCTCGTTCAATTCTTTAATAAATATATATATTTTTATTTTCAATTATTTTTATCTTATCCTAGTACTAAAATATAATTACAAAAAAGTGACTTCTTTTAAGTATATTTTTCAATATTATGCTAATCTTTTCCTACATTTATATTATTAATATACAATAATGAGATTTTATTAATTGTAACATATTTCAACACATTCTCATAGTAAAAAAAGAATAGAAAAAATATAAGAATATTTTGTATTGTTGTTTTTGGGCTAGTTTTTCCCTCTTGTTGACTATCTTTCTGTCTGTGTTTTTTTTTATTATGTTTTTGACTTTTTGAGAGACATTGGTTGTTCCACCACCGGGCCTAATTAAGTTTGTTATACTTGCATTTTGGATATTTTTTATGCCTATGCCTTTACACCTTGCTTATCACATAATTGAATCCTAACAAACTTTTCAAAATTTTATATATTAAGTTTAGGCTTAATTTTATACTATTAAATTTTAATTTCTTCTGCATGAAAGAAAGAAAGAAAGGACTTGTATGAGAGGATATTCACACATTTTGTTCTCTTTTTTTTTATTGCAAGAAATATGTATCATTTGTTTAAATTACAGGAAAGAAATATAAATATATTTTTATGATAAATTTAATTTATCTACAATGAAAATTTATTTTTAAATATAAAATATAATCATTATTAAAATAATTATTAAGATGGTAATAAATATGTGTGGATAATAAATTACAAAGCTGTTAAATTTTGACTATTAATTAATTTTCTAATCCTTTAAAGAATATCATCTCAATTTTGTGTATTTAAATCTTTATATATATATATATATGTGTATATAAGTTATTAATTTTCTAATCAAGTTTATATGCACGTGTCTATTTAATTTTCTAGTTATATATCTATCTTATATTTTGTTTCACATCAAAACATAGGAAAAAGCATAACGTGGATAAAGGAATTCCGTACTTTCCTTTCCCAAACACGCCTTTAAAGAATGGCCAATAACACACAACTAAATATGCACTACAGAACACCTCCGTCACACCAGATCCATGCCCTCTTTTGGCTTGTGGCTGCCATTCCAACCAATAGATAATGAACCTTCCACCATTTTCATTAGTACTCTCATTTAATAATGGCTGGTTTTTCCTTGATAATTCAAAGCCTGTGTTAGACATCCTTAATTGCTTAAGTAGGATTCCCAAAATTCCTAAAAACCAAGCATTGGTGGTTGTTATTCTTGCATAAGTTGGTTGTTCCACCATGTTCATGTTCTAATGGACAATCCTATTTTCAAGTACTCAACAAGGGTAGATATGTTGTAGGTGACAAATAGAGAAACAGGAATCCACAGGCTTTGTTCCTGCAGGGTCATCCACATTATTATGCACAAGTTCCATTTTTAAAAGTTAAGTAAGAAATATTTGAAGCATATTTTTGTAAAATGTGTGACATGATAATAACATTCTCAAACACTTATCTGTCTCACCTTAGGTAAGAAGGTGGAGTTGGTAACGATGGAATAGGCAAGGAGAGCAGTATAACATATTTCTGGGATGGATCTTAAGGCCCAACTAGTGAACCAAATATACCCAAACACTCTCTAAATTGAAGCTTGCCAAACAGGGTACCAAATATTGGAGAGTGTTTTCTGAGTAAGATGTCAACAAATCCTGAAGCCCATCTTTTGTTGGGCCAAATGGCCTATTATGTCTTGGGCAGTTTCTTCCTGCACCCCTACGTTTTTCTTCCTGCACCCCACAATGTAATACAAAGACAAAAATATCCCTATTATTTTTTAAAAATTCCAAAATACACATAAGACCCACACTACTCTTTCTTCTTCCGGACAATGCAATTCGGTAATTTTATGGAATAGGAAATCCGCATTTATTTTTTTGCATTCCGGATTGTGAAATCCATAAATCTTCCGAATTGGTAAATCCGGTAATCTTCCGGATTGGTAAATCCGATAATCTTCCAGATCCATCAATCCGTAACAAAAATTAGACTTCCGGATTCAGCAATCCGAAAATCAACAAGTTGCTTTCGAAACACCCCTTTATTTGAAAAAGAACACGAATCACTTCCGCATTGATGAATCCGTAGCACACTCCCAAATTGATGAATCTGTAGCACACTCCCGGATCCCAATATCCGGTAACTTAAAAAACTCTAGTTTTTTTAAATAAAAGGTGAAGGTCAGTTTTGAGATTTACAAAATTGTGGGGTGCAGGAAGAAAAACGTAGGGGGTGCAGGAAGAAAAATGTAGGGGTGCAGGAAGAAGAAGCCTATGTCTTGAGGGGAGCAACCCATAAAGCCCTTTGGATTCAATGCATAAGCTTCTGGACTTTTTCTTCCTGCACCTCCATATGTTTTCAACAGTTTAAAGATTGTTCATATGCATATCACGATCCACATTTACATATAAGATAATGGGAGCATTTGTCATCAATCCGGAGACTCTGTCTGTGCATATTAACAAATTGTGATTGGTATTTTTTTGGATCAAAAGGCAAAGTGTAACGAGTGAGATTTGACAGAAAATATCTCAGTAACAATAGGAATGAATGAAATTAAGGATTAAAAAACTTACCAACACATTCATGGCACCAGCTTTGTAATGATGCTGACACTGTGGCCTTTTCTCTCGAGATATATAGATTAAGGTGGGCACTCCACCATTATCTTCTTTGTTCTCCCATATCACCTACCAGCAAAAGCTAAACTACTTCATTTCATAATTAGGAATTTTTCCTTTTACTTTTATGTTGGTGCAAAGGTTATGTTGCAATTAAATTATCCATTTTTCTTCCTCCACATTTAAAGTCGACTAATTGAAAGTAAGTGTTATTGACTTAGGTACTGGAATACTAGTATAAAAATGTAATTTTATTAAAAAAGAAAATTACATACTCTTATCTCTAATTCAAAAAAGAAAATACTAATACTCTTATCTTACAAATTGAAAAAATCTAAAAATCTTGTTCATCAAACAAACTTAAATAGAGCCTAGTAATCTTCAATTACGAGTTTAAGCAAATTCTGCTTTTTAAATGCATAAGCTAAAAGTTAAGGATGAAGTTTGAATTTTGAAGAATGGGAGAATGGTCAACCTCAATTAGTTAACATGTTGGACTATTGAACAATTTGTAGAAGTATGTGGTTAAGTGTTGTTTTGGCACTATAGATCAACGTGATTTGATGTGGGATTAATTAGATTAGTATATTGTATAGAATTCTGGGTTTACTTAATTTGCTTTCTCATGGAGATCAAGTAAGAGAGGATTTCATTAATGGAGGAAGAGGCCATCCACCCAATCATTTAAAGTTCTTTCTTCTAATCTTCTAAAAATTAAAGAAGAATTAAATAAAGAGAGGACCAAGCCTAAAGCCAACAAGAAGACTACAAGCATTCAAGAATGAGCTCCAATTAATATCTCTCTTTATAGTTTCTTTTGTATAAATTTGTAAATAATATAGAGTAGCTTTAAGATGTGCTAAAGAGGGAAACCTTAAAGACACCTTCATTGTATAGCACTTTAGGTGCTAGTTTTAGGAAAAATCTAGAAAGGTGTCTCTTCACACTCCTTTAGGCGCTAGAATAGAAGGAGTTAGAAGGCAATCTTTCAAGCTTCTCTTGTACATTTGTGACCAACCCTCTCTATTATAAAATGGATGCTTAAGTCTTTGAAATAATAAGATTGATTTTTGAGAGTAAAGAACCTCTACCAAATTGGTGAGTGATTGAGAGAGACTTGTGTCTTCTTCTCTTCTAGTCTTATCTTGAGTGAATTCTTGGGCTCTCA
>Ga0123342_1003198_pt1 | contig 26485 bp, 12 predicted proteins | sample Turbeawhitnodule_FD_89960 | JGI IMG/M metagenome (GOLD analysis project Ga0123342, IMG submission 89960) | Root nodule microbial communities of legume samples collected from Mexico - Turtle bean Mexico white nodule | ecosystem: Host-associated > Plants > Roots > Nodule | place: Mexico: Nepantla...
GTTGGAGATCCCACATCGACTAGAGAATAGAGTCTTTCATAGTATATAAGTGGGTGCAAACCTCATCCCATTGAACCGGTTTTATGGGGTTGAGTTAGGCTTAAAGTCCACTTTCGTAATATGATATCAGAGCCGGTTTTATGGGGTTGAGTTAGGCTTAAAGTCCACTTCGTAATAAAACACAAGGTTCTTCTAAGTGATATATTGTAAATAGCTTCCAGTTGTCCTTAGTGTTAGTTAGGAGATAGTTGTGACTGCTGTCACTTAGTTGCTAGAGTGGATAGTTTGAAGTCAGTTACAACAGGTACAATAGACAGCTGTCACTAACTGTTTTCAGTTGCTTGGTCAACACTCTAACTGTTTTCAGTTGCTTGATCAGCACTCTAACTGTTTTCATACTTGTTATTGGGTTTTACAGAACACAAGGTTCTTCTAAGTCATATATTGTAAATAGCTTCCAGTTGTCCTTAGTGTTAATTAGGAGTTAGTTGTGACTGCTGTCACTTAGTGGCTAGAGTGGGTAGTTTGAAGTCAGTTATGACAGGTACAATAGACAGCTGTCACTAACTGTTTTCAGTTGCTTGATCAGCACTCTAAGAGTAGCTATAAAGCTCCCTGATGTAACAGATTCAAAATAATTAATGAAATCATACTTTTCTCTCGGAAATTATCTTCTCCTTTCCTCTTATGAACTGTAACATGGCATCAGATCTTATCCTAGATTCATTAAAAATGGTCACCTGCCATGTTATTATCCATATACCACCCCAAATAATGCTTGACATGAGTGGGTAAATTGGGAAAAACCCAAATCTCACATCTGCTAGAGATAAAGCCTAACAAGAGTATATAAATGGGCAACAAACCAATTTAGTTATTATTTGACTCAACGTCCATCAAGGTTTTTTTTTACTAAATTATATAAAGACCCCCAAAGATTTTCTCAAACTACCCTTAACCTTGATTTGTTTCATTATTATAGTGACCTTCCTTAAAAGAATGCGAATATTTATGTAATAAAGAAGGACATGTGAAATGTTTCTAAACTTAGAGGGTGCATTGTAATGTTTTTAAAACTTAAAAGGGTATGTATAACATAAAAAGCAAGGACAATGTAATGTTTTTAAAACAAATGGGAGATTAGTGTAGAGTTTTTAAAACAAAGGTGGTGTCAATATAACTTGAGAAATCCTTAACAGGTCTTAGTATAATTTACTGTCATATTTTGGTCACTGCCTACAGAGATTTTTTTTGGATCGACATCTCTATTCTTGTAACCAGGCCAAACTCAATAAGGAGTTCTTTTCTAATGTCAACTGGATAAACATTTGACCAACCCTAACTAATACCTTTATGGTCCTATTGATTTATTTCATTTTATTTGGTCCCTCTATTAATAATATGTTAAAACTTTTGATGCAACAAAAGCAATTAAGATAAAATTCTCTATCCACACAATAAATTTAAATTGTCTTATCCAAACAAAGCATTTAAAACATAAGACAATTTGAATTGAAAGAAATTCAAATTTAATGTATTTTAAGTTTCTTGAAAAGGAAAAATTCCTTGTCCAAACATAGTGTGTTTGAATTTTAAAATTGCTCAAAATTAAAAAAAAAAATATGGGTTTCAAATTAGCTCTCCTCTCTCGCATGACTAAAATCTAGTGTTAAATCAGCATAAACAATTATTGATTAGAGAATACATTGCATCGACACTTTCTGGTATAAAAGCAAGAGTTATATAATTGGAAATAGAGTTCAGATTAAAAAGATTAAATCAGATGTGAAAGCCTACATCTAGTCTGCACTCTGTATAACGCATGGCAGCAGGCGGATCAGCATCAATTGACCCAAAATTTCCATGACCTTGGATCAAAGGACTGCGTAAGGAAAAATCCTGAAAGAAATTTAAAAGCATATAAATTGTAACAGGAAAAAAAAGTAAGGACTTTAAAACAGAATACAAACAAAGTGTCACTACAAAATAACAATTGCCCATTAAATCCCAAAAATATACAACATAAAATAATATCCATGATTCTTTCAAAAGGGACAAATGGGAAATAGCTCTTTTAGTGAAAGGACCTTTATCAGTTTCCATGTAATGAAACACATATACAGATAGGTAGGCCGATCAAGAAAGATTGTAATGCTAAAATACCATGAGAAAGCCTCAGGCACAATTACCTCGTAATTCAACATTATCAAGGAAAAGTAAAATAACAAGAATATTACATTTATTATAATTAAACTATTACACATAAACACAATTCAGAGACATATTTTAGTAAATAGATATGAAGTCTTCAATTGAGCATCTAATTCATTGGAAATGGAATCAACTGTTGTCAGTGGCAGAGGGCAAAATATCTGCCACCCAAACAAGCCATTGCAGCTTATTTTTTTAAGAAACAAACAAAAAAAATTCAATTCAAATGAATGGTTATAACGTTAATCAATTAAAGCATACTCAATTATTGAAATATTTTTTCATCGCAACTAAGCCAAACGCAACAATATTAAGGATGAAGCTCAAACAACATGGAAAGTGAATGGCAAATTTATACCTGGGCCATTCGGACCAAGGAATCATATACAGCAGTGTCTCCATGAGGATGAAATTTTCCCAATACCTACAATAACAGCATCATATAGTACCACACCAAACAAAAAATATAGCAACAGATAATAATTTGATAAGTAGTCCAAAACTGATTCAAGACAGACATATTGTATGCTTCAACAACATTAAGAATTTAACATCAAAGGCATATTCACCTCTCCAACAACTCTCGCACACTTCTTGAACGGTTTTTTGGATGAGAGGCCAAGCTCGTGCATTGCAAATCTGAATCAAAATAGTAGCTTACTTTGAAATCAAATCTCAATTAGAATTGTCAAAACTCAATTTTAAAATAGTGGGGTGATTCACACTCCCAAATATGTGTATTCAAGATCAACCTTAATTACTTTGGATTACATTTCCTAAAGTTCAATCAATTTAATAAATTTGTGTTCAGATAAAGCATAATTAGAATTTGTGTTTCTTATTCACGTTTAACTGGCATAATTCAGAAAATTAATATTAAAAGAGGCTAGTGAAGAATGAAGTTAGAAAATTTGGAATACAATGAGTATTACCCTAGATTTTGTTAGGGCTACACTTCAAACGATAAGTGACCATCTCAAAAACTTCACATAATGAAAAGAAGTGATGATAGGTTTAAACTAAACATGAATCAATGCAACATTGAATACAAATACAATTCATGAAGGTAACGGACAAAGATGTTCTGATTGAGAAAATCACAACAAACAGTGATACACTAATGCAAGTGACAAATTTAATACCAAACACCAAACATTATTCATCAGAGAAGTGAATAAAGGAATACAGGCATAAATGCACTCTAAGTCGGTATCTGCCCCCACATAAAACTAAATTACTTCTGGTTTTTTATCCATTGTTATCAAGACGAAGCAGCAGTTACAGCAAGGTTCTCGTATAATAAGATGAGGGAAAGAAAATTTGAAAGTTAAAAAGATTAAAAGAAAACTCGTAAATGCTGAAGTACGAAGTGTCGCCAATGTCAGTCAAACACGTTTCCCACACCAACACAATGTCCGATCAAAAACACAAGAGAAAGAAAAACCTCAAATGAACTAATTTCAAATTTCGGACGATGTAAACTAGAAGAGAAAGATATGAAAAAATAAAATTGATTTCTGAAGTTAAAATTAGTTTACGCACAAACTAACAATAAAAATCGGAGAACCTACTTGAGCTTATTCCTAAAATAATTTTTTAACTTGGTGAGAAGTTAATTCCATTTTTTTTAGTCCAAACATACCTTAAACCACATGCGCTTCAATAAAGACAATGAAAACAAAAAAATAATATACAAAAAAAAAAACATAGAACGGAAAACTAACAGAATCCTTCGGTGCACGGGCTTCAAGCCGTCGCGAACATCGGGCAAGGCGCGACCGAGAAGCACCGACATCGCATATGCCATGTAAGCCTCGGTGGCCTCTTTGTGAAGCTCCGTGGGCACGACCCTTCCCTCACTCCCGTTACCGCTATCCGCCGTGGCCGTCACGCTGCCATTCTCGTCGCTGCGCCTAACTGCCTTGACCGCCGCGGCGGGACGGCGGGAGGCGCGGGCGGAGATGAGGCGAGGTTGGAATGGGGAGAGGAGACGAGGGTGGGATGGGGACAGGCGGAGGCGCGAGGGTTGGAGGAAGGGGGAGAGGCGGAGGACGCGGAGCGCGGAGGAGAATGCCATGGAAGGGGAAGGGTTAGAGCAGAGAAGGCTGGGGTTCTGGAAATGGAGGGGAGAGGGTTTCATAGGGTTGCAGAAGAAACCATTTGAACAGTGAGAGTGTGTGGGTTTTAGGGATTTTGGATGAGGCCAGAGAGGGAAAACCTCTAAAACCCTTTTTTTTTTTAGTGTATTGTCACACACTTACACACTTCGCGCCAAGTCCACCATTTTGGATGGTAAATATTTGCAAGTGAACCTCACCTCATTTTCTTTTCTTTTTTTGATAAGTTTTAGTGAAATCCATGCACAATAATACAAACAATTTCATTTTCGATTGTGATACATTGAATAAAAAATATTTATTTATTTTTTCCCTTTAAAAATATTATATATTTTGTTCTTAGGGAGTTGTTCCACCAAATGATAGTGATGTGCTCTGAAAATATTTTCCGCTCAAGTTAATAAGAATAAAAATGATTTTGTATGCAAGTAAATAAATAGTATATGATTTACTTTTTTATATGATTAAGTTATTTATAGACTCATGAGTTTAAGTAGAGACAAAAAAAATGGTTAATTTGTCGTAACCATTTAGGCAACGTTTTTCCTTAAATGTGTTCTATTATTAGAGAGGTAATTAATGCATTATGTAAATTCCTATTATTAGGTACTGGTAGTTCAAATTACTTACAACAAAATATTTATATTAGTTCAATCCAAGTTTTATTATTACATTCATTTTTTCTTATAAATTTTTAAAAGTTTCATTATAAAATAAATAAACAATGTTATATAAACATAAATACACAAAGTCATTCTTTGATATCTTCTTTTAATTGTTCATTTGACTAAAAACTATTAATATTGTAGATTGTGACTTCTTGCTATAAAAAATGAAATTAAAGAAAAACTTTCGTAAATATATATGCAACAAGATGCTCTTTTAAGAGGTGTAATTTCAAAACTTGAAGAGTATTACAATGGCTTTCTCTTGATCTATAAAAGTTAAAAATGCATAAAAATTGTGACAAGCCTCTAAAGTTTGTTGTTGTTTTGGGTGATAGATTTCTGGTGGATTAGGGTTTTTTTTCTTCTTAGTTTGGGGTTTGTATTCTTAGCTTGTGTCATTGTTTTCGGGGTTAATGAATGTGAAAATAATAGGTTTGGTGCTGTGTGAGTGGGGATAAATTTAAATTTCAGCATGTTAATGAGGCTTTTGTTTATGTACAAATGTCTTTCGTACAAATTCAACATATGGGCATTTAGAAAAATGAACCAAAGCTTCATTATAAAAATGGCAAAGTTAATTTCAATTGTGAAAACATGTATTTAATTTATAAAAAATAATCATAAACTAACGTTTATTTATTGATGAGTCAATCGACGCATTTTCCAATTATGACATATTCTTTTGAAGTTTTTTTAAGAAATATCGGATAATATTTTGACAGACACAACTTACTCAAAGAGACGATTTACAACTTACCCAGATAAAAAATTATTTATAAATTTTGTGTTTTTATACTACTAGTTCATAATGTTAATAAAAATATATGATCAGTTTTTTCTCAACCACTTAAGTTCCACTAAACACACTAGCGGTGTGAATATATAAACAAGTATTGTTTGGATTTATTTGGACTTTGACTGTTCATAGCTAAAATAAAGTATTATTAGAATTTTGATCACTCTTGGCTAATTACGTTTAGTAGTTCGAGCATATGACAAAAAACCAAACAAATGGTCTATTAAACTTTGATCTAACACTATGTATGAGATAGACAATGATCATTTAAATTATTTTGAAGTCATTGGTTTTGTAAAACATTTGAATTGTGAGGATATGTTGAATGTAAAATGACAAATTGATAGACCAAGTGTTAAAACTTGTATAAGGTCATGGGTCATACTCTATAGGGAGGGGTTTCATCTTTCGATGAATACAAGGTTAAACATTCTCTTCCAGATAGCTACGCAAACACTCGTATTGTTCTCTTTAAAGCTTTTCCAACTCCAGATATCTAAATGACAATTACATTTTAAATCAATTTGAAAATGTTGCTCAAGGTGTGTATTTTAGTGGAACTAACATGTATGTCAACAACATGTAAAATGTTGCATAATATTTAATATTTTGCCATATTAGAAAAGTGTTGTATGAAATATAGACAGCATGTAAGGAAATATGATATTTACGAATGATTGTCTAAACAATATACAACTTTTAAAATGTGTTGTCTAAACATTATTGATAAATTATCATGTTCGGTCTTCAGTTTGTGGTTAGGATTGTACCTGCAAAAAGTTATCTGACAATAAAGTAAATACTCAATATTTAAGTGTCGTTAATATATTGATTAAAATGTACTTTATTATTGTATAACATGCTTATTTACAGAGTTTGTAATAAACTATATCGTTGACTGACCAAATTTAATTTGTATCATAACTTAAATGAAATTACCTAATTTGTCTTCTTAATTTACCTTGATACATTAACTCTAACCGAACAAACGACCTTTGATACCGAATGACGTGGTCTGTCCGACTCCGACCGATACAAATTTGTATTTTTGTATAGAAAATAGGATTTTTGGTATAAGATGTATTGATACTATATTGTTAGAATAAGTTTTTGTATTTATTTTCTCTGACTTGTTAGAATAAGTTTTTGTATTTATTTTCTTTGACTAGTACTTATTATTTTATTTATGATTTTTTAAAATATTATTTTGAGTTGATTTTTATTGGAGTGAAGAGCTTCAATATGGACAACAAAAATGGAGTTTAGAGCTAAAATAAACAAATCACACAAAGTTGCAGCAAAATTTCCGGTTTAGTAGAAATTATACACAAGGGTATTTTTGTAATTTTATACAGTAACCTTAATCCAACTTTAGTGAATTACCTACACACTTGAAAACTTAGTATTCGTATGTCTCTTAAATATCAACATTGTTCAAAAGAATTGTATTTTATTGTTGTAAAAAAAACACATTAACCAAATATATAAAAAATATATAAAAATTAAACCCTATTTTTATATATAAAAATTAAACCCTATTTTTATAATATTAATGTTCTTAGTCTTAAAAAAATCCTATTTATCATCTTATAACCAAATATATAAAAATTAAATCTCATTTTATTAAAGGCCATATTTGTAAAAGTGATTGTCATTGAATTAATTAATGCATGTGATTAATTAAATGATATTTTCACATAATCTTTAGCCAAATATGAGTTTTTATAATTAAAAAAACAATTGGAATATTGGATAGTTGTATCATTTATTGAATTGATTATAATGACTATGTTATCTAAAATATCTATATCAAATGTTGATTTGTGTCTTTGATGTTTTGATTGAAAGTTAAAATTACATGTTATATTGCGAATTTCGTTTATCTTATTTAAATATTTATATTTTAATCATGAAAATATAAAAGGTTTATTCTTTCTCATACAATCTTATAAATATTTGATAAAAATAATTTAATTAAAAAAAACCCTGTAAAAAATTACCCCTCTATAGAATACGATAATTAAAAATAACAAAAAGAATTAAAAATTTTAATTCTTTATATAGTATTATAAATATTTAGTTAAATATAGAATAGGTGAATTAAAAAATAAAAAATGCTATAAAAGAATTTTATTCATGTAGATGATACCACATCGAACAAAAGAATATTGAAACAGTTCCAGAAAAATCTCTGTTTTATATATTCTTCTTCGTCTCTCTTCACATTGGTTCAGGCACTGTATAACCGTTATCCATGTTGGCCTTCACTCTCCTACCTTCCTCCAAGCTCCACCCTTCGCATTTCCTTCCACCCGTCGCCGTCGCGGAAGCTCCTCCCAGAAACAGACTCGCAATCTTTCCCAAATCCATCTCCAAACTCGCTTTCGTTGCCAGGGCCACCAATGACGCTCGTGATGGGGCCGTCGACGCAACCTCTCCGCCGGTACGTTGGGGATAAACGCATATTTTATTTTGCACGCCGCTTTTCTATATTTTTTGTGTTATTTAACCGTTCTTTTGGTGATTATTGGGAAGTTTTATTGTTTTCTGATGTATGTATGTAAGTATGTATATGTATGTATGCTGCGGCCTGTGATTACTGATTGAAATTATTTGGGGTTGTAATTGAATCATTGGGTCTAAGATGTAAGATGCTCATGCGGAGATTGAGTGTGTTTGGGAACTTGTTTTACAGATGTAATAATTGTTGTTTTTCCTCCTGTTTGAGATATTATTTGGAGAAAAGAATAAATATTAGGTTTAAAGGGTTTGTGAAGGTTGTTAGATTACCTCATCGGTTGCGGTTTCAAGCATTGTGGGAAATTATGGGCGAGTGCTAGGAAGACACTTTCAAATTTGAAATGGATTGGAAATCACAAAATCAGGAGAGAGAGAGAGTCATTGTAGAAATTGTAGGACCTAATGAATTTTGTGATTTCAATTAATTTCAACCAATGGGAGAGAGTCTGTTTCTAGATTTTTCTTATGGACAAATGTGACGGATATGACCAGAAATCTTGATGTAGTGCCGTGGTTGCAAGTGATTTAAATCCTTCATGGTTTTTAATCCCTGTACAAATGGTTGTTGATGTAGTGTGTGTAGATGCATGCCACATCACTACTAAATGATGATAGGACTTGCTTAAAAAAATAAATAAATGTGGGGCAAAGCCAGTAAAACATTTTCTGAAGGTTTTAAATCAAAATGTGTCGTTTTTGTTGTAATTAAAAACAGATTTAAACAAAACAAAGAATAGATTTGCAAACATACGCATATTTTCATATTATAGCTGGGTTTGATTGTTTGTTGTATCCATCTTGTGTTGAAGGTAGATGTTTATGATTTTGAACATTTGTCTGAGATGTTATGCTGTATGACCATACAGGGGAAGCAGAATTTAGACAGCCACAATAATAGATTTTCTGATAACTTATATTAGCCACAACAAAACATTTCATGTGATGTCCAATGATTAAATTTTGCTTTCAGGGTGTTGATGCAGTAACAAGTACATCTTCTGGCCTCGGTGATGGTTATGTGGCCTTGTTTGTTCGTATGCTAGGCCTCGATCGTGACCCTCTGGATAGAGAACAAGCTATAATTGCACTATGGAAATATTCACTCGGTGGAAAGAAGTGTATAGACACTTTAATGCAGTTTCCTGGTTGTATTAATCTTGTTGTGAACCTCCTCAGATCAGAGTCTAGTTCTGCATGTGAGGCAGCTGCAGGCCTTCTGCGATCACTATCTTCAGTCAATCTATATAGAAATTCTGTAGCTGATAGTGGAGCAATAGAAGAGATAAACAGATTGCTGAGGAAATCTTCCTTGACTTCTGAGGTATGAATTTGGTATACGGCAATTTTGGGTTCATTCTCCACATGTTTCTTTGGTGTAGAAAATTAGAATGTCTAGAACCCTTTTTGCAGGTAAAGGAGCAGAGTTTGACTACACTGTGGAATTTATCTGTTGATGAGAAGCTCTGGATTAAAATTTCAAAGACTGAGATTCTGCCTGTAGCTATTAAGTACCTTGAAGACGAGGATATTAAAGTGAAGGAGGCTGCAGGGGGCATTTTGGCAAATTTAGCACTGAGCCGTGTTAACCACGGCATAATGGTCGAAGCGGGTGTTATACCAAAATTGGTGAGGCTTTCTATGAGTTTAATAATTGGAAGGTGGTTATTTTTGCAATAAAAATTAATTTGTGCATGCTGTAATGGTTTATATTCTGGTCTGTGAGTAGTATGTAATTCCTATTTAGATGAATTCTGCTAGAGATCAAGCAACAATTCCTGGGTTTGGGCCCAAAACACTAAGATTTTGGATGATATAGCTCTTGATGTTGTGGCCTCATTGGTCAAGTGACGAGTCCCATTCCGTGTCAATTTGGATTCATGTTAAGATGAATTCTGCCAGGGGTAAACAATAATTCCTGGATTTACACTAAGCTCTTAGGATGATAAAGTTCTCTGCATGGAAGTCTCTTAGACAAATTGGTGGGGAGTCCCATTCCATGTCAACCTAGATCCCCTCCTGCTCCTTAGAAACGTGATTTTATTTTTTGGATAGAGGAAGACGCAAGCTACCCTATATTTTGGAATTTCTGGAAGAGTTTTCGGCCCTATAAAAGGAGAATTTGTGTGTGGAAATTATTGAATAATTTATCAGATCAGAGATAAAAAAAGAACGGCTCAACCTTTTAAGTAAACAGTGAATAATTAATTACAATTATTTAGTTTCTCATTAGTATAGTAAAATATAGTATATACATCTCTGTGTTTATTTTGTATTTTGGTCTTTTCACTAATCCCCTGCTTTCAACTTAAAGAATGGCAGTAATTCCTTCCAATAAAAGTTGAATGGAAAAAGAAAGAAGAATTAGAAGGAATGATATATTGAAACTTATTGATATTTGCATTGTATTATCGAAGTTCCTTTCTCGTGATGCTTACAATAGACAAGAATGTGATTGTGTTTATTCTTACTTCAGGCAAAGTTCTTAACATCTGATCTGGAAGGATCTAAAGTTATTAGGAAGGAAGCAAGGAATGCATTGCTAGAACTTTTTAAGGACAATGATTATAAAATTCTTGTTATGGAGGAAGGCCTGGTTCCTGTGCCATTAATTGGTTCTGCGGCCTTTAAGTCATTCACCCCAGGCTTACATTTGTGGCCCACATTACCTGATGGTACAGAAATTGAAAGGACTTCTAGACAGCCATCCAAATATGGTGCTTCGGAATTACTTCTTGGATTAAACATTGATGACAAGAATGCTAACTTAGAGGAAGCAAAGGTCAGTGCAATTCTTGGACGAACCCAACAGCAATTCCTTGCTCGTGTTGGAGCTTTAGAAAGGGAAGGAAAGACTATACCTCATTCTGATTCCTCTAATGATCTGAGGTTTGCACTTTTACCTTGGACGGATGGTGTTGCTCGTCTAGCACTGATATTAGAACTGGAAGATAAGTCTGCATCAATAAAGGCCGCGGAATCAATTGCTACCGCATGTATCAATGAACATATGCGTATTGCATTCAGGGAGGCTGGAGTAATTAAGAATTTAATAAGGCTTTTGAACTGTGATGACGATGCAGTCCAGTTGGCGGTAACACAAGCTTTGGAAAGGCTGTCTGTTAGGTAAAATCATCAAAATATAGTTCATAGTTTTATAATTGCAGCTTTAAGTTTGTATTCATGATGCTGTGGAAAACTGCCACTTCTTTTCCCGAATATAAATCAGTTCATTGTTATTTAAAATGGATGATATTTTAGAAATCTCTTACTAAAAAAAGGCTGTAAAGAACATCTTCCACTTTAAACCATGAAATTTGGGATATGATTGTTATAGTTAGAGATAAATTATTGTTCTATTAATTATTGAAAATGTGTCAAATATTTAATTTGTGTATAATAAGAAGTTATCATCTACAAGGAAAAGCCAAAAGTAACATCATATGGATAATGTTTGTGAAAAGAGCTGAGCTCAACTTTGAGTGCAATAAGACTTGCTTGTGAAAACTTGAATTGTTGATTTTAAACTCTAGGGAAGAGAGAAACATTGAGTTGAAACTGCGTGTTTCTGAGACAACACAAGGGCTTCATTATATCGAGAAAAAGAATCAATACAATTATTATAATATATTAGCATAAAAGGAAATAAGCACTGTTGCAGGAGATTTTATATTCTTTAAGAACAAAAAATAGTGGAGATTTGATATTCTCTAATTAATAAAATTGTTTTGAACAATACATATATAATCTAGATACTTTTGATTACATAAGATCAGTTCTTTATTTCTATAATTATAACAATATTTTTTATTATTAAAACCAATTTCTTATTTTTATAATTATAACACTTCCTCTCAAGCTGGAGCATATAGTAGGTAATGTGTCCAACTTGCAACAAATATAATCAATCCTTGTTCCTCTTAGAGACTTGGTGAATATGTTAGCCAAGTGTTCATTAAAGTTGAGAAATCTTGTGATGACAATTCACAATGACAATTCACCTCAATCTAGACTCCAGTTTTTCTTTTATGAATGACAATTCACCTCAATATGTTCCTCTTATGAAAGATAGGATTAGAGTTGGCTGATTGTCACATACAAGGTGCATTTGAGAACTTTCTTCAAATTTAAGCTTCTTGAGAAGTTGTTTAAGCCATATGAGTTCATAAGTGACTAATGCTATTGTCCATTATTCTGCTTCTGCACTTGATTTTGCCACAATTTTTTGTTTCTTACTTATCCATGATATTAAGTTATCTCTAACAAGAACACAGTACCTTAAGTGGAGCATCTATCACTTAGTGACCCTGCCTAGCTAGCGTTAGAATACCAAACAATTTGAGGATTTCCCTTATTTTCATAAATGAGACCTTTTTCTATGGCCTTCTTAATATACTTTAGGATTTGTATGACTGCATCCCAATGGTCTCGACAAGGAGAGTTTAGAAATTGACTTATTAGTTCATTGCATATGTGATGTAAGAACAAGTCACAATGAGGTAATTTAACTTACCAACTAACCTTTTGTATCTCTAGGATCAGAATAAGGTTCTCCTTGGTCAGGTACAAGTTTGAATCATGGGTCCATTGGTGTCTATAGACTTGGCATTTATCATGCCTGTTTCTTCTAGAATATTGAGAGCATATGTTCTTTGTGATATGACCAAACCATTCTTGGATTGTGCCACTTCTATACCAAGGAAGTACCTCCAGTGTCCTTGATGATTTTGATTGTGTGGCATCGCAAGAGAGTTTATACTCAATTTAACTCCCCTTATCCACAATTAGGTGAAGACCAAGGGGCGAAAACCCCAAAGGGAAACCTTTCACCATGCCACATGATTCTTTTGTGTAGCACTCCTGCCTCTGCAACCAAAGAGGATTCAAAGAGACTAGGTTACCAAGTGAAAGTGAACAACCCCGAGCAAATCGTATAGAGAGCATACCTGTTGTAGCAAAATAAAAATAAAAATGAACACATCTATAGTTGTGGAAAGTGAAAAAGGTGGTTCTTCGAATGGTTGCTAGTAGTGGTCAAGGATAAGGTACTAGTTTTAGTGGAAGACATTAAGCTTGCATGAGAAATCTGGGAGACTCCATAGAGAATGTATGAGTCAGTGACAATGGTAAACATGAAGTTTCTTCAGCATGTCGGTAGTGGGTAACGCCAAAGAAGATGGTGGTAATGGGATAGTATTGAGAAACTATGTAGGGGGCAAAGGAAAAGGAAGGTAAAAAAGTATAGAAATCTAAAACCATTTAGAGAGGATTGGTAGTAATTGTGTGATTTGAGCACACGAGTCTCTTACTTATGATGAAGAAAAGAATATACAATAATAAGGAAGAAAATAACATCTAATAACAGGAAATATTTGGTTAAGATATTTCTGTATCAAATTATGTCATATCTTCCTATTTATTGCAATCAATTCATATCACATATTTAACAAATTGTAATAATTTCTTTGTGATTTTCTGGATGCAGCAATATTGTTTGCCAGGTAATTGAAGCTGAAGGGGTTTTAGGTCCTTTGGTTAGTATTTTGAAACGGTCAGGGATAGCTGGAACTATTGTGGAAAAGGTATTGTTATTTCTTTTCTGTTAATTAAGTCTGGCAAGGTTCCAGAATAATGAGGTTTGGCTGATGGTCTGATATGCCTCTACAGTCTTTGAGTATACTAGCTCGGATATGTGACCTCAGTAAACAAAAGCAATTGAAGGTTTGTATTGCACATCTTGCAGGAACTTTAGAATTGATTTTTTTTTCTCATTGATTGTCAAGTACATTGATTCCTTTCAGTTTTATGATGGACCAGTTAATGGATCTGAAAATGCATATGGTGGAGCAAAAAGTGACTGTGTTTCAACCAGGTTTAGTAGCACTGAACAAACTGTATCAAAAACATACTCAAAAGGTTTCTAAAGGGACCTGAACCAGATTTTCTAGAAGGGTCCTGGATTTGTTGAAGCTCAATTATTGAGTTCAATATCGATTTTTGTATTGTTTGATCCAGGAACAGGTCCTAAGTGTTCTACTTAGTGGTAGTTAGCACTGACTTTTTGTGTTAAATCTTTCAGGAATGACATACTAGATTCTGTTTTGATTGCACACCTTGTTGAGATTCTGAAGTCCTCTCCTCCTAATTTACAAGAAAAAGCTGCATCTGTGCTTGAGTTTGTGGCATTGATTGACTCCACCCTGTCCCCAATTTTATCTTTGGATATTGAATCTGGTCTCAGTTCTGCTTTTCAGCAAAAGATTTTGAAAATTTCAGGTAAATAATATTTGCATGCGCTCTGTTACAATACAAGTGCATATTATTTTCAGCTGTTTGGTATGTCTTTTATTTTTGTGTGTGGATGTATAACAAGTACATCAAAATGACCAAACATTATTTCTGTTTCAAAATATATGGTTTTAGAGAGATGTAAAAGCAGGGGTAAGAGATGAAATTGGCTCTCCCTTTATAGTTTAACTGCTTTTTATTATCACCAACTATAACTTGAATCTCGTCAACTGGTATAACCAGTGGCATTTGCCATTGTTTATTTTTAACTCTTCTTTTACATGCATTGTGTGTTTTTACTTGTTTCTTATTTTTCTTCATGCTCAAATCCTATCTTATCTAATATCTATTGTCATATTGTTATATACCAGCCACCTTTAATTAATTAGTGAAAAATGAGTCATTATTGATGTTTCTCTTTTATATCTATAAGTTTGACATCATTCTATCACTCTCACACCTTTCCCCACTCTCTTAGAGATAGATATTGTTATGTGCTTTCATTTTGTTGCAGCAAAATATCTTCTCTTTGTTGTCAGCATATGAATGTCAAATTTTGGGTATATCTATAATCAAACACACAAATTGTTTAGCTTGTATCTTATTGGATTTACCATAATTAAAATCTATTAATGTCTGTGAAAGATACAAAAGATGATTGAGCCACTGAGATACTATCCTATATATAGGGCTTTTTATACCGTAGAGCAGTAAAAAAAAAGAAGTTACACAAATATTGCTGGAAAAAAAAACATTTAAGGAGAGGGAATATGCATTCGTTGATGCCTCCAATATGTTTGTCTTTGTGAAAAGAAGTCGTAAGCCCAATATTTGGAAGGGGTAAACATTTGATTAGACATAGAATTCATTGATTCTATTAAAAGTGGACTTTAAGCTTAACTCAAACTTATATAACCGGCTTATGAGGTAATGTTTGCACCCACTTATAAACTATGAAATGTTCTAGTCTCTAGTCAATGTGGGATTTCCAACACAATCCCTTCACGCCGAGGTTACGAACTTGTGCGTGAGACTATATATTATGGATGGTCTGATAACTACCCGATAGCGAGAGACCTAATAAGTCCAACAAACTTTCTTGCTAGAATAAACTCTAAATGACTTTGATACCCTTTTAAGAAGTGGACTTTAAGCCTGACTTATAAGATGAGGTTTGCACTCACTTATAAACTATGAAATGTCCTAATCTCTAGCTAATATGGGATTTCCAACAGATCTCATAGATGATGAGCAATAAAGCATCAAAGTAACCAGATCAAGTTTGTTGTGGGTATTGCTGATTGAAACAATAATAGTATATGGAGGCTGTGTTTGCATATTTGAAACGCACTTGGCCCTGAATGGAACTAAAACTTCAACCTCATCATGACAACATCCAAACTTGCCACTCCAACCATGATTAGATTTGCAAAAATCAACAAATTGGAAGGAGTTATTTTTCATCAGAAGAGAATTGTTGTTGCTGTGTGGACTTTTTATCAGAAGAGGCATTAGATTTGAAGGACCAGATTGTGTAAGATTGAGAAATCATGAAAAAGTGGATTTGGATGAAGACTTGTGATCATTCTGTAGTTGTAGTTCTTGAGCACGGATACGATGTTCAACCTCTTCAATAGTGACCTCATCAGTTTGACTTTTATTTAAGCCAATAATCGAATCAAATTCTTGAGATAAGCCTTCAAGAATTGCACCAAGATTTTCCTTTGGTGCAAGGTTGTCAAACTCGAGAGTCTACGTAGACTTGTGAGAACTCCGGAGACTCAACTCATACTCGTAAGAGATTACTTCATATGAAAGAAATATTTTAATAAAAAAACAGAGCACTCCAAATAAAAAAACAGAACACTCCAAATAAAAAAAAATGTGCACCAAAGTTTCCCCCAATTTAATGCAGCCCAATAAAAAAAACAAAGCAACCCTAATTCCCCAAATATTAAGCATAAACCTGCAATGCACCACTCAAAAGATAACACCATCAACAACCAAAACATAGCAATTGCAGCACCACCTCTAACGGGGATGGAGATGGAGTGTATATATCATATTCAGCTCTTCACATGTATACAAAGTTGTTCTATGTCTGTGCGAACGTACGTCACTGTCCTTCTTTAGACTGTACTGTCTGTACATAAAAAAACAACTCAACATTTTATGCCTATGCAGGGGACATGGAATCTGATGCAGAAGATCAGTTTTATGCAACATATGCAATTGAATTTGAAGAAGCTGGTCTAGCAATATCTGCGGCATCGCGGTTATTGACAATACTACTCGATTGCGAGCAGTTCCGCAACAAAATAAATGCCCCCCATTTCATTGATTTGCTTCGTGGAATCCTCAGGTCTAATATTCCTCTCCACACCAAAGACTGGGTAGCTGCTTGCCTAGTTAAACTGAGTTCTCTCTCTGGCTCCCTCACCAGTTTCTATCCAATAAATGTGGAAGTTACACTTTATGAGACAATCCCAAGACTTCTAGAACAGATCAAAACTTCATTCTCCCCAAAAGCACAAGAAACTGCTGTTGTAGAACTTAATAGAATAATATCTGAAGGAGTGGTGGATTCCACAGACGAAGCTATTATTTCAGAGGGGGCAATAAGTTCATTGGTGAATCTGGTTGAAGAAGGTAGTGACAGGGCTGTTGAAGCAAGCTTGGCAATACTGTACAATCTGAGTATGAACAATGAGAACCATTCAGCACTGGTGGCTGCTGGAGCCGTGCAGGTCTTAAAAAGAATAGTTCTATCAAACAGACCACACTGGGAACGGGCACTTCTTTTACTCAGGATTTTGCAACCGTGATGAGTTCAAGGGTGCAAATCCTGAAACAGTTTCCTCGTTGTATAATCTACTTTTTTTGGTACAATTGTGTAATCTAATAATTTAAATTTGTAAAAGAATTTTTTTACTCTTTCTCATAGACACAACGTATTTGAAAGTTCTGAGTTTTGCTATCTTAAATTTGTAATGCCTGAAGTTGCTTTTATTTTAAAAACAATGCATTGAATAAAAGTATTTATTCTTATTTATTTGTGCCTAATTTAAATAAAGAAACAGTAAATATGATTTCAATGTGCGTATTGTTGATCAAACAAGTTGAGAACTTATAACTTATTTGAGTTTATGTTGGTATTTTAATCTTAATTATTGTTTTAAAGATAACATTTTTGAGATAATGATTAAGAAATTAAAAATAGAAAGATTTTATTGAAAAATACAGTATATAATGTTGCCTATACATTTTGATAATGATTTTATAGTAAATTATTCATTTATTAGTCATAAGGGTGTTTGGTACTAGATCATATATGAAAATAATGATTTATTGAAATTATAATATTTTAGAACTATGATTCCCGTGAATAAAAAAATTTGTTAAGTAGATGAAAAATATTGTTGAAAATATTCACACAAGTTTTTTAAAATTTAAAAAGTAATATTAGTTTTATAAAAAAATCTTAAACTATTACCTCGTTATATAATTTAATGAGAGTAACATAATGTTTTTATTCAGTAAAGATTTATTTCAACTTAAGAAAATTAGATCATTACCTCTTTTATAGCCATGACTAAAACTATTATTGGAAAACATGAAAATGTTGAGGTTTCTTAAAAACTATACATGATTGTCGTTTCATGAAAAAAGAAGAGAAAAGAGTGGTATGTAGCAAAATTTAATTCTTGTTTATTTATTATAAAAATTGATATGATAAAGAAAGAGGAAAGATATTATTATTATGCTTGTTTGGTTTGTAAGGCAATAAGAGATATTTTGAGGGTGGTGTGATCTTATCCGTTTTATATGAAGAGAAGCCGTTGAGAGAAAAGCTGAAAGAAGAAAGCATGTTCTGCATGTGCAATGTAACCAAACCCACACTTGGGAGTGGGAACTTTCCCCAAACCACCGATTCAGATTCCGATTCCGTTCCAATCAAGCGTTTTCCCCGCAGAACCAAGCTTCCGAACGAGCCTCCAAAACCCTCCGTCATGCAGATGCAACGCATAGTCGGCGCCGGAAGCTTCAGAGACACCGAACCCCTTCCTCTGCCGTAGGTTCCTCTCTCCTCTCACTCTTCGCCGAATAGTGCTTGACTTGCTCTTCATTTTGATGAACAGAGGTTCCGACATGCGAAAGACGGTGATGGACCTGTTCCTGGGGCAAGCCATGGAAGGGAGAGTGCAGAAGAAGATGAGGGAGACGGGAGAGTGGGTGGCCGCGAACGCCGAGGCCAAAATCACTTCTTCCAGTACCTTCTCCTCTCACAACTCCAATCTCATTTCGAATTTAACCTAATTTTAACGTGATTCTTGTCTTGTTCTGTTGCAGGAAAAGGAATCTTTCTGTTCATAGTTCAATGGATGCTTCCAATTTGGATAGCATTGTTCCTGATAGCTTCTGGAGCCATCAAATTACCATTCACCAACGCCTTTCTTGACGATCTCCTCCTGTGAGCATACATCCAGAAAATTCTCAGATTACTGAATGAATCGGTAACGCCATAATCCAAAAATGAGAAGTGTGTTCTTGTGCAATGTTTTGGATTGATTATTCCGTAACACTTTTCTCAAATTGAGTGTTGCAAAATCTCTTCACGCACCTCATTCCAAATATACCCTTATTAATATCAGTATATATTTTTTCGTTTTGTTGTGTGTATCAGATTTTGAACGATCATAATATCTCTTTCTCAAAATATTAATGTTGATAATTTTAACTTTTAAAATATATTTAAATAATTTATTTTTAATTTAGTAATAATTTAAATTTTTATTTATATACAAATATTAAAATTCATAAAATTTAAACTGTTTTATTCAAATAAAATATTCAAAAAGTAAAATAATTTAAAATAAATTTAAATATATTTTAATGTTTAGAAGTTATAAAATATTTCGTGGCAAATCCAAACTAAAATTAAATAATAAAAAACTCTATTGCTTAATGCACTTTATTGCCTCAACTTATAAGGATAGGAAAAAATATTTTCATGATTGGTTTTAAAATAATTCTTCCTTATTTTTATAATCATAATAAAATTTTATATAATAAATTTAAGATTTTTAGAAAGTTAATATATTTTTTATTTTTAAAATTGTGTTAGGACCATACTAAAATTGTGAGAAATTTAATAAATAATTTTTGAATTAGACACGACACATGTCCTACAAGTGTTTTATGGGTGTTATCGATGTCTGATACATGTGTTTGACACAAATATAATATTTAAGAGATGTGTCTGAATCGTATAGGACTCAACTTCATTTGGCCAAACACTTTAATATCAAAACAATCTAGATCGCATAGGCTTGTAATTTGTTAAAAAATAAAATTTATTTCATACTCATCTTTTTCTCTATCACTTCTATTTTTCAACCACTTTTAAGAATAAAATATTATATTCAATTAATAAAAATAAAATTTTAAAATAAAATAATAATATTATTAGTTATCAAGTGAGGTATCTAAATATTAGAATATGAAAGTATCATTATCCTTTATTAAATATTCTACACGCTTTATTTTAAGTTATTAAAATACTTTTTATATTGTTAAATAATATAAACTTATTGTTAATATTTTTTATCTTGATTTCCTTTAATATCAAGAACTTTTTTCAATACATAATTTTCATTATCTTGAATCTTTTAACTTGTTTTATATGATCAAGTTTATTCATATATCTCACTCAGCTTTTACAAACACAATAAATTAGATACTTTTCGTAATTGTCACAAAATTTTAATTATAAATAGTTACTTACATTATTTTTATAATTACTTTACACCAATATTACTTTTATTTGATACTTTATTTCAAGATTTATACAAATTTTTATTAATATATTTTCTTTTTATATTAAATCTTTGATAATATTATGTTTTTATGTGATTTTTAATAAAAATAACTTAATTGTTATTTAAGAAAAAAATAATTTGTAATAAAGAGAAAAGAATACAAATCAATGACTAGCTAAATAATTTCCTTTTAAAGATATCTTTTTAGACAACTCATGTTCCCGACTATTTACGTAAATAAAAACTTATTCACAACACAAAAATTAAATATAAAGATTATTTTAATAGTTATTAGAATTTTTTTTGTTTATCCTGTAGGAACTGAAAACTTGTCAAAATATTTACAATAACTTACCCATTCTGCTCAACAAACTGACAAAACTACATTGACTCGGTTAAGTTTAATTAATTAAAAATTTAAACCAAAATTTATTATATTTAACGAAAAAATAAAATTGAGAAATCAGCAAACTACTCACCGACCTCTCTAAATTAAATAAAACACAACAAAACGATTATTACTTAATTATTTTTAAATAAACATTTTAATGTGGATTATATATATTTAGATGGAATGATTAATTTTACTTTCTCTCACTTTCTATTATACACATCTTTTTCTATATAATATAAATACTAACATGAATATTGATACGACACTGACATTACACACGGAGACTTTCTATTATACACCTTTTTTTCTATATAATATAAATACTAACATGAATATTGATACGACACAGACATGTACACACGAAGAAATATGTATAATTTTTAAAATGTAAGACACAAAAATACGTATCTATATATTATATAATTAAAAATTATATAAATTAATTATAATGTTAGAGTTGTAAGATATTTAATAAATATTTGTTGAATTAAACACTTTATCGTATCTCATACATATTCAGCACAGATACTTCATTTAAGAGGAGTGTCGAGCCTCATAATTGATAATGACTTCTCAAAATAAATAATAAAAGGGTATGTTTTTTTTTAAAAAAGTCCATGGACAGTTATTAATTAACTAATTAATTAGTGATTAAAATAATGATAGTCACGCGCACACGCACAGCCAGTGAGTGCAGCCAAAGACCAAAACTCCTTCTTCATGCGGAAAGAAACATTCCATACACCAACAAACTTCCGTTTCAGTTTTATTTTTATTTTTATGAAACTCACACAAACTTCTTCACTTTCTACTTTCATTCGTTCAACACAAAACCAATCGAGGGTTTGAACTCTGAACAAAACCATGGCCACTCTTCAGAGTTGGAGAAAAGCCTATGGCGCTCTCAAAGACTCCACCAAAGTTGGTCTCGCTCATGTCAATAGCTCTTACGCCGTATCGTCTCTCACTTTCAATTCCGTTTTCGTTTTCGTTTTTTCGTTCATTAGTTAAATCGAATGTGATTCAATTTTTCATTGATCGGTTTTTTGTTCATGTTGTTAGGAGTTGGAAGTCGCCGTAGTCAAAGCCACCAACCACGTCGTGTGTCCTCCCAAGGAGAGATACCTTCGAAGTGCGTCTCTCGTAATCGTTATTTATTTTGTTATTTGTGGCTTTGAATTTTGTTTGTTTATTCTAAAATGATGAAACTGCATTTCGCTGTAGAAATTTTGCTCGCAACTTCTGCTGCACGGCCTAGAGCTGATGTTGCTTTCTGCATTCACGCGCTTTCGCGTCGGTTGGCCAAGACGCGAAACTGGACGGTAGTTTTTTTATTTGTGATTTCAGCGTTTTTATGACGTGAAATGATTGTGATTCTTGTGTTTTTTCTTCTAAATATAACCATTTATGGTGTTTTTTTTTTAGAGTTGTTGATTGCTTGCCGCAGAGATGCAGATGTGTAAAGTGTTCTACGATATTTTTCCTAAATTAGTAAAAACTTAAAAAAATTAGGTAGGAATTCAATGCCCACCATATTTTGTGATTTCGATATTTTTCAATCAATGAGTGTGTTCTGTTACTAGAAATTTTCATCACTTATGAGAACGAGAAATTTGGTTGTTGCGTTTCATTTTTTTTCAATTTGAAGTTGTTGCACGCCGTGAAAATTCTGCTTCGTCTTTTACAAATGTGGCTGTTACAAGATGTGAGACCTTTTTTAATTAAAAGTAAATATTTGGAAGTTATGATATTTGTTTTGAGTATTGTTGACTCCTACAGAGATACTGATGTGTGAAGATGTGAAATCTAGAACAGTAATGGCAAAATGAAATTTGTATGGATTTTCAAGCTATAAGTGAATTTTAAATATTGTAGAGTGTAGTTCTCTTTCTCTTTTTTTTTTGTCCAGTAACATCTGACGGGATTTTATTTACTCTGGTAAAATAAATAAGGAGGGGTCAGTATGCAAGAAAATCAGTTTGGTTTTTGTGCTTGGAATGTAGTGAGGTTATGTATGAGGATGCATAGAGTGTTATGGGGATATTAGGGGTATCTGCAATTCTTTCTTAAAAAGTGACGTTGATTGATTGAGGGAGATCTAATGCTTGGGATTCAAAATATGCAGATGAAATAGAGAAATGCAGCAGGCATGATTTTTAGATTGTGTACACAGGGTTGTGATGTAAAGTACCAAAAGAGAGAAAGACACAAGAAAAGATAAGATAGTGAATGGACTTGCTTAGAAGAAAGTAAGTGTTGCCTATGGAGGAGGTTATATAAATTTGCCTGACATGGTTTCAATAAACTATAGTCAGAAATATTGGCAAATGGATGATAGCCCTATTAATAAGGGTGGAGGAAGATTGAAGAAAACTTTTAAGAGAATTTTTTTAAAAGGACCTTGATCTAAGATGTGTCAAATTTTGTGACGAGGACTCATCATTTTGCTTAACATCACTCTTCGTTCTATGGTTGTAAACGTGACCAGCTTCTTTTTCCATGATGTAGTTGGACTTGTGAAACTCAAAAATCAATTGAATTTTGCATCAAATTTGAACTACCGTGATATGAAAGTATTCGTTGATTTTACTGGAGCTTTGACTTCTTGATAACCTCATAATATCTAATATACTTTGACTGCTCGCTGGGTCAAATAGATAATTTGTGTAATGGGTTTTGAAGTTGTTCTTTGCAATACTGTTCTTATGAATTTTTGTGTTTTTTTCTTACATAACTTTCAATAGTTGGTTGCTCTAGTCTAGTTATATAGCTTATAAACTTCTAATGGTTAACAACGCTTATATTTCAATTCTTTTGGTCTTGTTAACAGGTGGCATTGAAAACATTAATCGTCATTCATAGGTTATTGAGAGAGGGTGATCCTACTCTTAGAGAAGAATTTCTTAATTTCGCACAGAGGGGGCGCATACTCCAACTTTCTAATTTCAGAGATGATTCTAGCCCAATAGGTTAATTTTTGACTATGTCTTCATATTTTTAGGTTTGATTTATCTATAGGTCCCTTTCCAGTCTATAAGTTTTTTATTTGATCTCCATGTGTTAAAGCTTATAATTGGGTCCATAGAGTCTTAAGAAATTTCTAATTAGGCCTATTAGATATAAAATCACTCATGAGACGTTCACCTAGAAGCTTATAACCTTCCTATAAACTCTCTTTAATTCATTTCAATACTCTTAACATAGAAGTTTATCAAATAAACTCTTTTTCTTTAGCTTTTCTTAGCAAGTTTCACAGTGAAGCTTTTGAATAATCTCACATTTGATAAGAGCTTGAATAATAACTTAAGTTGTCTCTCATTTGAATAATTACTACCTTAGGTGTCTACATGGAACCGTTGCCTTTTTAGCCGTGTGGAAGGTGCGAAAGAGGGAAAAAAGACGTTGCTGGGTAATGTGAGATCATGTGAGAGATATTTTATGGCAATTTGTTGCTGGCTAATGTGTAAATACCGTTGTGAGCGCTCTTTGAAACTTAAGATTTCTCAACTAACTAAACTTCTTTGTATAAATAAATAAGAAGTTATATTTTAACAGGTGGGCTTGTCCCGTGCATTGTTCACTCTTCAAGCCCAAATGGCTCTTAGGTGCAGGGTGTTTGAGTTGTAAAATACAGTTCAAGCTTTTGGAAAGTTGGTCGGTCCTTTACTTCAAGTTCCTTATTGCTATCATTAGAAATTTCTAATGGTAAGCTAGATTTGATGACCCAAATAGAAAACTTTTAATCGTTGGGGATCCAGTAAATATATAATTGGTTCCCTTAGTTTCACGAAATTTTAAATGGGTCCTTGGATTCAGCATACCATTGACAGTTCTTTAGCAGAACTACAGAAGGGACTCAACTAGAACTTTTGAAATTTACAGACCCAATTAACAACTTACAAAATATAAATACCTTAATGGAAATCCCCAAATATTATAGGGACCTATAGATCAGTTTAATGATTTTTAGCTATGGTTGAAGCTTTAACAAATTATCTTAGATTTGTGTTTTTGTTTCAATAACTTAGTTACATAATTTGACTGTAAGATGGCATTTATTGCAGCTTGGGAATGTTCTGCCTGGGTTCGTACTTATGCATTATATTTGGAAGAAAGACTTGAATGTTTCTGGATTCTGAAGTATGATATTGAAGCTGAGCGTCTACCTAAGCCTGTTGCTGGGCAAGAAAAGGTATTTTTCGCTCTCTCGGATAAAATAAGAGATTTATTGCAATAAAGTGAGTGGCAAGGTAATTCCATTCCATTAAGCTGTGATTACTCTTTTGATATCCAATCCAATCAAGTAAAAAAGCATCATCAATATGACAATTTTTGCCTGGAAAAAAATGATTACAAAAACTACCTTACCTCCTTTAAATGTATAAGTGTATATTTTTAATATTTTATTGCTTGTTCTATAGGTTCTCAGACTTCCATGACTGTTTTAAATATACTCAGAAGTTTGTTAAGTTAGTGTTGTATGTTGTGCTTGCTGACCAGCCTTGCATATATCTGCCACTAGTTATTTAACGTTATAGTTTACTAGTCAAAACGCTTGCTCTAGTGTGACTATTTCATTTTTATCATATTTTATTTTGTTGAGTTAAAATTTAATTGTTGTTATGATTTTTATTATTTTTATTATTAATGGGTATGTTAATTTTAATTTTAATTTTAGTAGATTTTTTAATTCATATTTATTTGTGTAATTTATTTATTTTTATTTGGTTTTGTTTAAATTGAGATATTGTTTAAGAGATTTAAAATTAAGATCAAAGAGATTTGAAGCTATCAAAATCAATTTTTGTGGTTATTTGGAAGATAGGATGAGAGAGAAAGAAAGGAATAAAGTGGTGATACTTAAATTAAAGGGTATATTGAAAAGTAAAATATGTACATAAAGAAAAAAAAATCTCCTTTCTACACTGTTATAGATAAATTACAGCCAAGTTACTTAGCATTATAGTTTATAGAATTCTTATTTAACATGAGACACGGCCATCCTGCTGGATATTTATTTTGTACTCACTATCTTCTGGTGCATTTTCTGTGCATTAGCACTTAATTTGATTCATGACCATTGATATTTGACAAATAAACTAGTTGTATTGTATCAAATTATGTTCCTTTTGAGCTTGTTTCAATTATTATTAAATGAATAATTGGTACTCTGTCTTTTTGCAAGTCATGCAGGACAAGTAAAGCCTGAACATATTACACAATACACGAATGGAAGTAGATAGAAAATAGCAAAGGACGTTTCTGCCTTTTATCTTGTTACCCTGATTTAGTGAATGGTTTTTAAGGAGACTGCAGTACCTATTAATATAAAAAAAAACTATTAATATAAATGCAAAAGTGAGGATTGAAAAAAGAGACTAGGACAGGGACAGGGATTACGAAGGAGAGACAGAATCATAGTATTAATCAATGAGAAAAATTGAAAATTTCAAAATAACGCCTTGTATATAGTGAGCCCCCCCCCCCCCCCCCCCCCCCCCCCCCCCCCCCCCCCCCACAACTTTTTTTTTTTTTTTTTTATTTTTTTTTTTTTGTTTTTTTTTTTTTTTTTTTTTTTTTTTTTTTTTTTTTTTTTTTATATTTTTAATTTTTTTATTATTTTTATTTAAATTTTACTTGAAAGTTTATGATAAACCTTCGTAATATTAAATTGA
>Ga0123342_1003199_pt1 | contig 26484 bp, 11 predicted proteins | sample Turbeawhitnodule_FD_89960 | JGI IMG/M metagenome (GOLD analysis project Ga0123342, IMG submission 89960) | Root nodule microbial communities of legume samples collected from Mexico - Turtle bean Mexico white nodule | ecosystem: Host-associated > Plants > Roots > Nodule | place: Mexico: Nepantla...
GACAAGGGGCCTTCATTACGTCCATAACATGGGACCCTTACCCCAAAATATCTTCATTATTTTGTAAAGTCAGCATTGGTATGCTATTGCATTCACCTAACTACTACGACCACACGTGGAACCAGACTTAGTGTGTGGACCCAACAGTGATGCACGTGTAGTACTAGTAACTATTCTTGTTCTTTGTTCTGGAGAGGTCAGGGAATGTTGAATTCGGCTGAACTGGGCTTTTTGGATTAGGTATGCAGGGAAATGAGTAAAAAGCAGAGTAGGAGCAGAATTATCTCAACAAGGTGTTGTTGATTCATAGGTTTTTGGAGGGTTAATGTGTAGCTGTAGGGACTCCACCAGGAAAATTCTTGTGCCATTTATGATTTTTTCATATATATGTAATATGCAACTTCTACTTTTCAATTCGAAGTAAACAGCTTAATGAAAATTCTTCCATTCAAAGGATGGAAAAGCGGTGCAGCCTATCTTGGTCTCACTGTATACATCTAACACTTCCTCAGATTATATAATATGCTAGTGTAAAAGACTTTATAGACAGAATAGAAACGATGGTATATATAAGAAAAGAACTTGCAGAAAAAATCAAGGCACAAAACAGCTGCCAGTGATATTAATACTAAGTTGATAATGTTTATGGAATTAACCATCATATAAATTGTTGATAATGTTGCTACAATCAAATTTGAATCTGAAAATGTTCAGAATAACATGGGTTGATAATAATTGTACGAAATCTGCCGATTAAGTATAAAATAGAATCAAGAGATGAACTTAATATTTGCATCAATTGCTATGTAAATAAAGGGTCAACTACGTTGTTAGTTAGTGTTAAAAGCTGCTGTAAATTATATCAAATAATATGGTGTTAGTGGATTTCAAAACCCCTGATAAAGTACTATATGTTTTGATTATGACATTAATGAGGAGGATTCAAAAACCGCTCGTAAAATACAAGAGTAGATAGCCGTGACAACTTCTATGGTGTTGTCTACGAGTAAGTTATGCGTTTTTGGGAGTTGGATAAAATCGTCAAAAAAACTACTTTCCATGGATGTTTTTCCAACGGAATGAACAACCACAAGAGAAAAAAATTCTTGGGGTTTTAATGTGTAATCAAACTAATGTGATATGATTTTATATGAGTGGTTACTCAGTACATGTAACCAGTCCGATATATCACGCTAGATCTCTATAAACAATAATAGTCAGGCTAGATCTCTGAATATATTAAACACAACATCTGACTCTCATATTATAAGATGACTTTGTTGTACAAAGTAGGATAATAGCTTCTATTTGATATGATAAAAGAGAAGTAATTGAGTGGAGGAGGTATCTTGTATGTTCAAATGCTGACATCTCTGGATTTTGGAACCCGATCACAATCTGCTGGTGTCCAACCGATCAACTGCTTATCGTTGTCAAATACCATCACTTTGTTTAGCATGGATATGTCTGCATCAACAGGACCAGGGATTTTATAATGCACAGTTCATTAGGTGTGTTTGGAAACCCGTTATGAAGTGAAAAATCACATCAAGAGGTGAAAGTTATAACTATTAGTGTATTGATAAATGTGAAAATTTCATGAAATGTAAAATCAGGCATGCTATATGAGTTTTGGTAACTGCTTACAGGCTAAGAACCTGAATACTACAAGTGATAATATTCATCATCCAGAACCAGCATCAGAAGAAAAAAAAAACAATAACAACATTCCTACCTCCTATTAGGTTCAGATCACCCATCCCTACTTCAGAGCCGTTTAGAATGCCCAAGCAAACATTTCCCATATTCTGGCAGAACAAATTTATTAGTAGTCATACATGAAATGTGTCTGTTACTTTAAAAAAGTTAATCTGGAAGGAATCAACTAGGAGGAACTCACAGATATTATTAGATATCCTTCAGGAGGGATTTCAAACTGAGCTTTATTTCTTCCATTGCTGCTGAAACTAAGCGTGATTGGCTTGAAGTATTTTCTCACTTCATATATGCTTTTGAAAGGTCTTTTGCCATGCCAACAGAGAGGGAGAGTTTGATCACCGGGTGCTTCTTTTAGGGGCTTTCCACCTGATTCCTTCCTCAACTTCAGGTGGAAATTAAACAAAAAGATCCATAAGTAACATGTCAATATTTTCTTGTATAATTACAGAAATAATTTATTTCTATTTTGTCCTTCTTCAGACAACTTAAATTTCGCATGATGAAATTGACATGACTAATCTTTGTAAAACCTCGAGCATTGGAAAATGCTTGAAATAGAAGGATTGTTAGTGAATGTTTTCAACTGACCAAAGAGATTAGTGTTTGGTAAGCATTAGAGTTGAAGTAGGTGTAAGAACTCCCAGTGTCAAAAATAGCATGAAGATTTCCAACCCCAGTCCTCTTTCCTCCAAAAACGAGTTCAGCTGCCCCAGCTGCTGAGTAATGTTTGCTGAGACAGATCACAGAAATGAGATCTCAGTGTTTAGAAAAAATTAGAAATGATGACTATACAAGTGGAAAATGTAACACTAGCATATAACTCATGAAGATCCACTTACTAATCTCTGGATGACATTGGAGTCCATGTTAGTCTAGAAGAATCATAAACTTCTCCGAAAAAGATATACCCTCCTCCCTGTGCACTCAAACAGTGTCCAACCACATTTCGGACCAAACCCTGACTGTTCAGCTGTGATGTCAAGCTAGTTTTTCCCCTGCCAAGGCCAAGCATTCCATCTAACGGGTGATGAGAAGGATCTGGAAAAATCTGATCATATCCGCATCTGCAAAAGGAATAAAAAAAATGTATCAGTACACCAAAGAATTTTTACATTCCAACACAATGCATGTGGTATAATCATCTTGAGTATGCAGAGTTTCCACGATCAAGTGACATTTTAGTCTAAAGCAAGCCAAATAGGGGATCATACAACAATAGTGTTTTCGTTGTGGATAGTTCAGATTCTTAACTAAATTTAAAGCATAAACTAAGGAAGTAAAAATGGTTTGAGATATCATACTAACCCAAGGGCCATACGAACTTTAAGTTGGACTCCATTTGTAAAGTTGAGAGTGTAGACATCATGGAGAAGAACACCAAGCGATGAGTAATGATCTGCATACTCAACTTCATAGTCACATTGATGTGGAACTTCGCAGTCGTAGTTATCAGTGTGGTGCAAGGATGCGCAAAGGGCATGCCTGCATGGCACTAGGTCATTGCTGGGCCTATAAAGTGGATGGGGTGTCTGAAAATAAGCAACAATATTTAAGACTAGTATTAGCAGGATATTGTAATTAATCAAACAAATTAACACTACACATGTATCTATTTGCTAACGTGAGCCTAGCCTCCAATCTGGTCTCATTTGACATGACATGTCTTCAAGAAATAACAAAACGTTATGAATTTGCTATGTGATTCTGAACACACAGTGAGTGAGAATATCCATTCACCTGAGAGCAACGGGAACAAGGGGCATCACATTGAAGCCACGTAAGGTCGCTACCTGTGTCAATATCAAGAAAATATGGCCTTGGTGGTTGCCCGATGTTGAGAGTGACATTATAAAACCTGTGAATGTTGAAAGAAGTTATACTGACTTGTCATGCATGTACATACTTCAAGATGTATAACTTGAAAAAGAAAAAAAAAACTTGCCTGCATATAATATTTGTAGCAGACAAAAAAGGAAAACGGAAAACGCATATACTAATTTAAGCATTCATGAACGTTGTATGATTTATATTTTAAAGGTTTAAATATGTTTTAAGCTTATGAATTTTAAGTTTGTTTCGAGTAATTTTTTTCTTTACTTTCTATAATTAAAAGTTTGTACATTTGATCTAATATTATATGACTATTATGTTATATATTTGTTAGAATGAAATAGTCTTACTCGCCTAAACACACCTTATAAAAAATAGATTGATGCATTATGATTTCTTAACATGGAATCTGCAAAATATTAGTTTGGCTTGGTGCATCGTGATTAGTGTTCATAGATTAGTGAATTAAACAAGTTGATCTATCAAAATATAATTTAAAAAAAGAGGTTATTTTTTAAATTATTTTATATATTTAATAAAATATAATATATTAAATTAAGAATTAAGAATTAAATATTGCATATAATACATAATGCATAAATATTAATTGAAGCTTTAATTTCACCTTATCTTTATAATATTTTATTTTCTTTTCTTTTTAGGTGAGTTGGTGAGTCCACGTATCATACCATTATCTAAGGGTCATATCAATCTAATTTCTTTAATTATTGTAAAAAGATTATATTTTTTATCCAACCTAACTCGAACTCATACTAAGTCGGGTTAATCCAAGTTTGAATCTTTGTTAACAATTTTAGCTTATATGTTGAACAAACTAGTGTGACGATAATATCACATGTGATACCGAAGAAAACTCGTAAAAATTATTAAATAAATATTATTTATATACCTTAAAATGAACATTAGGGACTAAACATAAGAATTTAAAATTTTGAAAAATAAAATCAAAGAAAAATATTTTATAGGAAGTAAAACAAAAATTCACACATTTCATAACCATTGAAACCAATTATTTCAAGATTTATAAGGATGAAAAACAACAACAAAATTTGTAGGAACCCAAATCAAAATTTGATACTTTTATGCAGACTAAAAAATATATTTAAATTTAATTTAAATAATCAATGAGTATTATGAATGTTGAATGAAAATTGGATACTTTACATTTTTAAATACTTATGTGAAGTTAAATTTATTGAAGAAAAATTATTCATTAACTCCAAAATGTGAAATGAAAATGTACTGAAAAAATGTAGGTATTATGAGTATAGATTGTAGGAAGAAGGATAAAAAAAAAGATGATAATTGTTTATTAAGTGCAAAAAAATAAAGAGAGCTCATAAGTTATTAATCTTTGTCAAATAATATGCGAATCATTTAACTTTATTATTTGTACGTGGATCATGTTAAAGATACTCAATGTTGGTTTTAATGTTTATTGGTATTTGTTATAGCTAAGACATCTGAAGATTCTTTTAAATTAGAACACTCAATGTCTTGTCCTTCTCTTGGCTTTGAAAGTCGTATTTGTAATTAATTATTCCCTTTGGGCTTCAAATTACATCCTAAGATTAAGATTTCATGATTCTTAATTTTTGTTTAGTATTTGGTGGATTTTATTACCTATTACCTCAATTTGTTTTATTGTTATTACAAGAATTAGAATTTCCTAAGCTCTTCAAATTTAACTTTATATATAAATGTATTATTCAATAAGAATCTAATCTATGGATCGATTCTACTTCTACCTTCTAAATCAATTCTATTCAAATAATCCTTCAATTTATCTAATATTGTTGATATTAAAGATTTGACCTTAACTTATCGTTACATAACCCTTCACGTTATTAATAATTTTGATTAATCCACTAATAGCAATTTTGATTAATCCACTAAATATAGTTTAGCGATTGAGAGTTTCATAAAAGAATATGGATTCAGTTTTCGTCACTGTTATTACGGAGTAATTAGGGTGTTGGTGTTATAAATTTTTTATAATAATAAAAAATAATAATTAAAATAAAAGTATTACTAAAATTGATATTAAAATTATTAAAAGATATATTAGAAAATAAAAATTACAAAATTAAATCAATCTTATTAACTTTTATAATTTTATTGGATTAGTATTTTTACATACAATAAAATTAATGAAATAAATGAATTAAATTTAAAAGAAAATAATAATAAAAACGTATACCTTGAGCGTTAAAAACGTGTTAAATTTTCTCGCCAACAATTTAAGAGGATACATGGTGGACAAAGAAAGAAAAACGTGACATGAAAAAGAGAAGAAATCAATTTTATGTAACCGTTTGAAATTAATTTCATGAGATTTCTCAGTAACATTTAGAATCATTAAGAATTTCATGAGATTTCTCAGTAAAATGTTTAAATTCATTAAGAATTTCATGAGTCGTGGCTATTTAGTTAGAGAAGAAAGAAAGGCATAAGAGAAAGAGAAGATTCCTGTTACGTACCCGACAGGGTAAACATTGCCGTGAACGGCGAACACCACGGCAGAACCGGAACGGAAACGGTTTAGTAGGAACGGTGATGACGATGACGATGACGATGACGAAGAGGCTTCATCGGAACGAATCCTTCCGCTTGAGCTTGAACTTTTGTGTTTGCTACCGAACCATGCTGAAGAAGTAGAGGAGGTGAAGAAGAGGAGCAGAAGCAGAAATAATCCCCAATTCGCCGATTTCTTCATCTTGGAATTGATATGGAAGCATGTATGGAGGGTAGGTTGCGTGTTTGAGGAAATGCATGAAAGGTTTATATATGATTTGAGATGATGGTGTGGGTCCACAAAAGCATTGCTTCCATGATTCAAACTGGGATTTCTTCAAATGCATTTTTTGTCCCTAACTGCTTATTCCTTTCTTCCTCCTATCAAACCCCACCTCATCAAATTTTCATACCCTTTTCAGTTTTATACATTTATGGTCTTTCTGAAAAATCAAATATTATATGTTACCACTCCAGCAGACACACAAGAAACGTGACTCAACTCAACCAAATCAATTTAGGAAAATAATATTTTAACATTTAAAAAAAAAATTACATCCATTTTACCAATCACTTTAATAATATATTATTCAAATTTTAAATTAAATTAAATAACTATTATTCAAATATTACTATTTTAAGTTATTAAATGAATGTTTTTTTGTTTGATGGGTGTTAAAATATAACCACCAGGTATACATACCACCAAAGGAGAAAGGAAAAGCAAAATAAAAAAATACGAAAAAATACATTTTCAACTTTTATAGAATTGTAGAAGAAATATATAATTATTTTTTATATATATGAAGTAATTTATTTTTAATTTTTTGTTTTTAAATATATTTTTATTAAATATGTAATAATAATATTGTAATGTGATAAATGATTAACTTCAGAGAGGTGGTAGATATTTAAATATTTTTAATATTTAATAGTATTTTATTTTTAACGGAGTATTTTGATCATTGTTTAAATATATTAATTACAAAAAAATTATTTTATCACATAAGTTAAATTATTTTAAAAAAATCACTTATTTATGTTCATTTTCCTCTAATTTCTCGTATTTTAAATAATCTTATTTTTTTTTTTTTTTAATTTATTTTTCCTCTCCCTGGTTTTTCATCCTCTAATCTAAAGAAAAGTTAAAAGATTCATTTTACTTTCAAAGAAGAAATGAATAAACGATAAAAAGTACATTTTATAAAATCAATTTTATAATAACTTAGGGTATAATTGGATAAACCTTATCATAAATATTTTAAGAAAAAAATTATAAACTAAAATTAGTTTATGCATAAGTTAAAGATAACTTCTACACAATTTTTTTTTTCATTTAATTAATGTAAAATTATTTGTAAGTAAATCAAACTAACTTATTTTAAGAAGTTCTAACTTATAAGTTATAAGAATTTTATGGAAGTTATAACTTCTAATTAGTAGTTTATTTAATTTTCTTCGATTATTATCTTATATTTTAATATATCTCATATTTTCATTTAATTAATGCAAAATTATTTGTAAGTAAATCAAACTAACTTATTTTAAGAATTTCTAACTTATAAGTTATAAGAATTTTATGGAAGTTATAACTTCTAATTCGTAGTTTATTTAATTTTCTTCTATTATTGTTAATTTCATTTTACTTATTATTGTCTATTTCAATCTTATAGATACAGTTAATCATTACATTAATATTTTTTTAATATTTGTTGGGTTTTTTTTTATATTTTGTATGCATTTTAAATTAAAAAAATATTTAATATTACAAATTAAAGTAACAAATATCTCATATGAAGTTATGTAAAAATTACACATAAATTGTATAAATGAACTTTAATGTAACTGTAGTTTAAATTAAAAAATTAAAAAAACTTAAAATTCTAAATATTAAATTTGATAAATACTCTTTATGACTTGTTAAAATAAAAAAAACACACACAAATTTTAAAAGATAGATAAAAAAATAAAACTTTTATTAAGAATTTAATTATTTTAAAAAGTTATAGTTATAATTGACATAATAATGTATCTTTATTTAAAGACACAGATTTATTTATGTAATAAAATTTATTGAATTATATTTTGTTATGAGATTTTACAGTTATCTCGTTTACCAATCACTTTTAATTCAATAAATTGGTTTAAAAAAATCATAAACACGTTATTATTTCTTGTAACCATTATAATAATAATAATAATAATAATAATAATAATAATAATATTATTATTATTATTATTATTATTATTATTATTATTATTATTATTTTTTGTATTCATATCTTTTAAATATAAAATATCATTAAGAAAAATTAAGATAGAAATATTTTCTCTCCTTAACTATAAGTTTCAACATTCCATTTTAATAATTAAGTTACACTAAAAAAATATATTTAACAAGTTCAAATTTATACCACAGTGAATCTAATTATATTAAGTCATCTGTTTCATTCTCAAGACTTGTAAATAATTAATTTTGATTTGTTACTAATATAAAACTAAAAAAAAGAAGAATATAATAATAAAAATAAGAAGAATAAAATGAGAAACTCTAGTAACAAACCCTAAGAAAATATTTATTTTCTAATCCCTTTCCTATCCTCCTCAACAATGCATCCATCCTCTGGATATCTACATCAACAATGGCATCAAGATAACTCTGTACCTTAGCAAGAATTTGAATCTTCTGTATGTAAGTAACAGTTTGAGATATTCTGTTTCTTTATCCTTTTCTCTTACGCCTCCACTATAAAAAGCAGAGTAAAAAAAAAAAAATGAAGAGCATTAACAATTAAACAATTAAAATTTATACAACTTGTATGGATTGATCATAACAAATTAAATGATAATGACATTGGATCAATAATAAGAAATATTCATAGAATGAAAAAAAAAAACTAAATTTTATTTACATTCAGTTTTTGGTTTTAGTCTTTTATGACTTTTTGTCAGGAGATTAAAAGTATCAAATCACGCTTCAATTTAAAGTTTTATTTGATTCATTCTTTTCAAATAAATATAATACATATATTTAAAATTTAACATTTAACTTTTTTTTAATTTAAATAATTATAAAATAATAAAATAATCAAAATAAAATAATAAAATAAATTATTAATATAAGAATAAAATATAAGCAAATTTATTTATATATATATATATATAAATATAGATTATTATTATTATGATAATTATCACAATTATTAATACATAATATTACAACTGTCACTATCGTGGTTATTTTTATTATTTTCACTTAACATTTCTTATCAAATATTATTATGTACTATTACTACTACTATTAGTGTTACCACGGCATGATCCCAAGGTGTGGGATCGAGTTATACCTGTTGGGGCTAACTATTGGATACACATTTCTGAAATGCCTTGTCGTATCTTGTTTTATTTTTTTAAAAGTCAATAATATACGAATTGTAATAAGTTAATTTTCATATTATTTAAACTCATTTTTTTATAAAATAAACTCAAACCCGATTTTGATCTATTTAACTTGATTTTTCCCACTAAACTCTATATTATCTATTTTATATATTATTGAATAACATAAAATAATTAAAGATAGTATGTTATTAATTTTTATAGTATTTTTTGAGTTTAATTAAGTTTTAAATTTTTGATAAATTTAAATACTTTCATTTATTTTTTATTAAATAATATACAAAATATTTTTTAATTATTATCGTTTATTTAAAAAAAATAAAAATTGAATGATGTGATTCTTTCTCCTCCGTCATGTTGCTTACCTGTTGTCAGGTACTACCAAATAAAAAAAATTATACAATTAATATAAAATAATATTATAATATAAAATAATGAGATAATCATTTTTTTTTTTGACTTTCACATCAATTATTTGTAACAATTAATAACGAAGACTCAATTGTAAAATACATAAATTAATATTTAATAAATTGTAAAAATTACGAAAAAAATCAATTGAAAACATCAAATTTATCCTAAATTGAAACTTTATCATCATTCTGTCACTAAGTTTTTGGTCGTTCATTCAATTGAAACAACAGCAAGGCCAAGAGACACAACTAGGAAAACAAGTACGATCAAGTTTTAATTGAGCTCATGACACAGATAATTATTTATTTTTGAGTTTTTAATTACTTTTGAAAGAAAGTGAAACAATTCTAAATATAATCTAAATTAATCATTCTAAATAAATATTAATGTAAATATTTTAAAATTAAAATAAATACTAATTTGATAAAAAAATCAATATCTTAATTTCTATGTTTATAAATATAACATAATTGTCTTATTTTATGAGTATTATGTAAAAATAGTTTGTCTAATATTAAGTGAGCTCAAGTTAGGATATTTAAAATTGGGTTCCTTTATTTATTTATAGTGAAAAAATGATTGTTTTTGTAAATCATAGTTAGTTTTTTTAAAATATTCTGAATTTAACTAGTATTATCTAATTTTTAAAGTGTATTTTTCAATCAATTTTAAATATCGTAAACATATACTAGGTAGCCTTATTAAATCTTTCTATTAATAACAAAGAAGTTTATCTAAATAATCGATTTGTGATCATAAAAAAAATAAAATAAAAAATATTAGATCGTCAATTTTCATTATAATATAAATTTTTCTAACTAGTTTATGTTTATGTTCGTTTTTAACATTTTATCAAATTTTCTTATTCAAATTAGTAAATTTGTGTTCAAATTATTCTCTCATTTGGAAAAGCAACACATTAATGTTTTATTAGCTAATGTATCTCAAGCACCATGACCTTTGCAAAGCATAAATAAACAATAAAAGATTGCATCCGAAGTCAAAGGGATATGCATAAATAAGGAAAATCTTACCTATCTTGAAATAAAATACAAAAAAAAGATGTTTGTACTTTATGAAAATATTACTATAAAAAAAGTGAAAAGCATTTTATGTAGCACTTTGAACAGAGGAAGATTTTTTCAAGCAACTATAAAGTATTATATTAAAAAAATAATGCACATATCCATACATATACATTTATATAAAAATTGTTATTTCTTTAATTACAAACTATATATATAAATAAGTGGATATATACGAATATGTGTATTACTTTATTAATACATTAAACTTGGACAAGACACACTATCATAAACATTAACTACCATATTCCTGTATTTTTACATTTGAAAATTACTTCATGTGGTATATTTTTTAATTGGATAAAGAATAAAAAATTTCTTAGAAATAACTTAGGAGAATTTTATATTCTGCCGTAGATGGATTCTAAGTTACGGAGTCAAAGGAATTTTTCATCGTGAAGTTGGAATTCTTTGTGTAAACACATTTTTAAATATAGTATTTCGTCCAACAAACATGTTTCTTTCATCCTTTTCTATATTTCATTCATTGTATTTTGAGAAACAATTTCATATTTCAACTAAACCTACTCTTATCTTACCATCAACACACTTCTACGCCTACCACAAAAGAGAACAATAAAATCATAACTAATAATTTCGAAAGACTTAGAAATCGGAAAATATCACAAAATTTAGAAATTGGATAATTAACTCAATATCTTAGATATGTGTGATAAAGAGGAAGCAAACAGAGATATAAAATTAAGTATATAACCAAAAAAAAAAACCAGAGAAATAAAGTGAACATATATGTGTTTGGTTTAATAAAAAAATAAGAAAGAGAAGAAAAGAGAACCAACATAAGCCATATATTGCAACAAAATCCAACATAATGTGAAACTATGCTGTTTTAACGTTTAAGTTACAAGTTGTTTTCCTTTCCTGCATTTCTTCTTATTTCCTTGCATTTTTCTACACCATACACAATATACAAATTCCTCCCAAATGCCTTGAATTTATCACTCTACCTCCCCTCTCCATTTATCAATCATACGCTAAGATATTGCAAGGGGAGAAAAAAAATTCATTCATTAACTTTAATGATTTGTTTGGAATAAGGAGTGGAAAATTGAGGGTGTGAGAGAGTAAAAGTGTGAAGATTTGACATGTGAAAAAGTTGATATCGCATATCGATTTTATGAGGTTGAATAAGCTTAAAGTCCACTTCTTAATATGGTATCAGAGTCATTTTCGAGCCTATTCTAGCAAGTATTTGTTTGGCTTATCAGACCACCCACTATCAGATCGTTATCATGCACGAGCTGTCACTCTCAGTGTGAGAGTGTGTGTTAGAGATTTCATACTGACTAAGGACATTCATTGTATATAAGTGAGTGCAAACTCACCTTATAAATCTATTTTATAAGATTGAATTAGACTTAAAGTCTACTTCTTAATATGAAGAAAGTTTATTTATTAAAATATGTAAATGATGTATGGTTGTAAGGATATTATAAATTATTAAAATTATATAAATTATAAAATTACAAATTTACCCTTATGTATAAAAAAAGAAATAAATGATAATTAATTTTGTGTACATTTTAATTAATTAAAATAACTTAAAATTTTAATTACAAATAAAAGAATAAATAATGTAAAGTTCAAATAAATAAATAAAATTTAAATATAATTACATTATCTTTAAACAAGAACACAACACAACTCGGAGGAAGAAAAAGTTGTGCCGAAAAACAATATAGATTTGATTAAAAAGGAAAACAAAAATCAGGAAGAATTGAAAAAAATGGAAAAAAATGTGAACATAATCGATTACCCTCTACCTTAAAAATATAACCTAATTGATTATCCAAAGTTTTCAGAAACATAATCAACTATGTCTTTAGTTAAAAATTAAACTTAATCGATTATGCTACAATAACATAATAGTTTAAACTCATATTTACACACCAAACAATCGATTATGCTTTAAAAAAAACACATAATTGATTATGTATTTAATATAATCGATTATCATTTATTTTTTAATAACATAATTAATTAGGTATTGCATTATTTTTCTACAAATCCACTACATAAAAAAAAGAACTAAAGTAAGAATAATATGGTATTTTTGATCTACGAAATGGTCTTTTCCAAGATCTCTCTTTTCTCTTCATTCTTGAAAGAACTACCAAACTCCTCTCCTTTCTCTTCCGTCTAAGTAGAGTCTCACCCCATAACAAAAAAGTGTGTAAATGCAGAAATTCAACATAATAATTAGTCTAATAAAGCTACGGTCCCATATACCACTGAGTCATGTATATAGCACCAATATCTTCCTTGTAAATAGGAGATCTGAGTGCAAAGTATTATTACCTTTCGGTTTGTAATTATAGTATTCGTATTATAGCATGCCTTCATCAATGCATTAGAAAGATGAATTCCAAACACTAACGTAGCAATACTAAGGAGAACAGGACACAAATATTAATTTAATTCCAAAGAGTTGCTTTACCAAAGTCAAGGAAGTAAGTGGGTAGCTGTGAAGATTTGGTGAAAAAAAGAAGAATGAGAAGGACAAGACATGTCTTGTGAGGTGTGACTTATGATTCGTTAAGCCAAGGTAAGGGCACACACACACACAAGGCGAAAGGAAGAAAGAAAAAGAAAGATGCTTCCACTAAAGCTGGTTCGTTCTCTGGTCTTAGGGGAAACCATCAACCACAACCCTCATCACATGCTAACCCAAAATCACCACACCCATGATGATGATGACGATGATAGTGATGTTGTTGTTGATGATGATGATGAAGCCCATGGCACATCCCAACCCCACCATCATACAAGAAGGAGAAGAAGGAGAAGGTACAAAATCCCAGGTTTGATATTTCTGCCAACAAAAGAGATTATTAGAGACACATATAGGCTTGCCACCATTGCAAGGGACTTGGGTTTGGACTTGTACCCTACACCATCACTCTCTCACATCATCTTCTCCAACCCATCATCTTCATCCAAACCCTCATCACTAACCTTCTCTTCTTCTTCCTGTTCCCTCCAAAGCAACGCCGTCCCCATTCCCTTCCCTTCCCTTTCCGCAACCCCACTCACCCACCTCCGCTGCTTCCTCACGCTCTCCCCACGCGCCTTCAAGATCGTTCTTTTCAGCTCCGGCCACCACACTGACGCCGCCGCTGGCGCCGTCAACGCCGGAAACTGGGACTGCGGCTCTTTCTCTCTCTACTCGCGGTTCCTCGGCCATCGGGTCGGCACCATGGAGGAGTTTTGTCGGATTCTCGCCGGCAAAGGTTGGAGCTTTTATAAAACCAAGAAAAACCCTTCTTCCGATCAGCGCCGCGGCGGCGCTTTCTACCTCTTCAGAAGGGTGGATGTGAACCGAGTTCGGGTTGGAGCACAGGTGGATGGGGCATGCAGAGTGAGGGAGTTGAGGCTGCCACACTTGGATTTTGGAAATGCTCCGTTGAGGATTTTGCAGTATATTTTGGTGATGACTGATGACATTTTCTGTTTGGCATGACATTTTTCGTAAGTGTTCTATAAATTTCTGCTTTTTTTAGATTTTAATAGTCTTTTTTAAGATTCTAGTTTTCATGAAATTTTTGTGAGAAATCACCCGACTTTTATAGTTGTTATTATAAAAGTCAGCCATATGGCAATTTTTGTGATTTGGATGATTCATGATGGGTTCACATTGTAATTGGCACTACATTCTGATTAAATAAATTTTTGAAAAAGGAAAATAAGATGCATTGTGTTGAATTGAATTCATTGACTCTGGGGGTTCTTAGATGATAAGAATACATGGGCTACGAAAAGGGCTTATCTGGTTTGGTCTTGTAATGGGTGGTGATGGAAGTGATGTTATATATCTTGTCTTCTATTGCACTGTATTGGATTGGATTCTTGGTGATTGGATTGGATTGGATTATATATCTTGTTTAGTTAATGGTGAAGGGGAGGTGGAAGTGAAAGGTTATCCCATTGGAGAGGTAAATATGTTATAAGTGCTTGAATAATGAGAGGTATACTTAGCTAAAGAGTTCAGTGTTGATTTGGAGAGGCATGTCATTCCAATGACAACAGATTATGTTTTGTTGTTGGTGGAGGAGCCATTATTTCCTCAGTGATTTGAAACGCCACAAAATGTGAGACACCCAAACACGACTATTTTGCAAATTGTTGCCAAACATCTCCTTCAGCAATTGTAGGCAAGAGTGTGCAAAGTATTCATGTTTCACATGTAGTGTTTCGATAAGATGGATTCCTTTATTTTTGCCGATCGATTGGATCAGAACTGGAAGATGGTGTGGTGCCACCTCTGTATGGTCATGTATGAAGGCAGTTACAGCTGCTTAAAGGTTGTGCAAGTTTCTAAGCGAGTGTTACCTTAAGACCTACAACTCCCTTTTTCTTGTTTACTCTAATATAATTGCAGCCACCTATACTCATCCATCTCTGCTTCTTCTGCCAAACAAATGTAGCAAATTTCAATAACTTAAGCGACTATAAGTTAATAATACCATTTCTTCTGTTGAGTTGGTATGAAATTCCAACCATTGATTTCAACAAAAGCGTATGCAATGGCAGAATTGGTTGTTTCCATCTTTGCAGTAGTAATTAAAACACCAAAAACATAATTGCTGTCAACAATACCATGTCTTGCAGTTGATTCCATCTATTCACAGGCAACGCTTGTAAGGGGTCTATAATCACTTGAATTCCCTTAGTTTTATAGATATACATGGAATTTTTTATCCATTTTTTGTTTCATAGCTCCAATCACTTGAGAAGTCTTAATGATTTACTGATAATTGAGTTTTGTCATATTTTTTTGGATCAATAGTGTGTTCTAAGGTTAGATGGTTTTCATGTCCAAGCATCACATCACACGGCAAACAAAACTGTTTTGAATTGAAATGTAATGAGAATGTACCGAATAACAGTTTATTAAGGACAGGCTTATCTGTATTGGGATTTCAACTTGAACCCTTGTGCTTAACCATCCCTCCAAAATGCCACTAACGGTGTCTTTTTCAGTCGATCTCCAACAACAACTTGTACATATGACTTATATGACTATATTTACGTGTGATTCGATAAAGATATAAGATAAATTCTAAGTGATTATAATATCATATTAAAAAGTATGCTTTAAAACCTGTTAGATCTAAAAAATTAGTAATAACTGAACCAGTATAATGCAGCCAAATATGTAATTTACGGTAATACACACAATGGAATCAATCACGTTATCATGAGCATATTATCTATATAATTAAATACGACTACTATCTATTGCATCAATGAAACCTGTAGTGGTAGTTTCTTCTGCAATCTCAAAGGCTTGTGCTTTCAACTCCATGCTCTCATGACAATATCTCCGTCTGTAATTTTAGATAGCACTTGAGACAATTTGATCAATGTTTATCATGTCTATATAAATCAGATTGAGAGGGACTATTATAACTTCAGTTATGGAGAAACCAACAATAGGTGGATCCAAGATTTCACTGCTGCTGTGTTGAAAATGAAAAGGAATGAATCTCTCAACCCAGTGGATACCGCAGCAGAATTGGAGTAGGAAGGGACAGTCCCAAGAAGATTTCTTCCACTAGGCTTCTGGATTATCATAGACAAGATGGGGTAGAAGGAATCGAGTTTACTGAGAAAAATAGGTAGTACAAAGCAATACCTCAATGAGAAATAATATAAAATCACTACAAAAATTGAATAAACTGAAATTGAGAATGCATAACACACACAAGTCACGCATAATTCACAAGTAAATTGAAATTTTCATACCTTAGTGACAGGAAGAGGTTATTGCTTTTCATGTTGTTGAGAAAAAAAACAAGTAATAAAAACTCAATATTTTCATGAAAAAAAATATTAACTGTATTTCTTAAACAGTAACATCTTTTGAGTTTTATTATTATCCTTTTATTAAGAAAATAAAAGCCTAGAGAAACTCGATATTATTTGACATTTGTGACAAGAAAACTGAAGTGTGCATTTATCCGGCATCGATGTAGTTTGCTGTGAACCCAACCAGTAAGTATCAGGAGGGTGATCCCTTGGTAAAATTCCACATTTCTGAAAATTATATTGATTTTTGTAATATTTCTTTTGGTCAGATATTTTTTATGTTTAAGTATCATAGGATAAACGTAATTGTTTGTTTTAAATTGAAATATTACGATAATGTACCAAATACAGATGCTGAAACGTTGAAGGATCGCGTATTGTGTAGGCTACATTCGAAAGACAAGAAACTAGAAAAGGAACAAGCTTGGAACAACAATGTCCCTGTCCATCCTCTTATTTGGAAATTGTTAATATAAATCAAACCAAGTACCACGTTTTCTTTCTAGTTTTTAGTATTAGATTATAAGCTAATTCAGCTAGTAATATTAGCATTGACCGCACGATACCGTTATAACAAAGAAGAAAAGCATAAGATTCCTAAGTTCAACTTTAACCCGAGATTTGAACGGCTTTAACATCAGGCTTCTTGAGCTGTTCCTTGGGAATGGTGACAGTGAGAACCCCATTTTCGATGGAAGCCTTAACTTGATCCACTTTTGCATTTTGTGGCAACCTGAACTTCCTCAAGAACTTACCACTGCTACGCTCCACGCGATGCCACTTATCGTTCTTATCTTCTTTCTCAACGTTTCTCTCTCCGCTTATCTGAAGAATATTGTCATCTTCAATCTCCACCTTCACTTGCTCCTTCTTCAGCCCTGGAATATCAGCCTTCAACACGTGCGCTTCTGGGGTTTCCTTCCAATCCACTCGGGTGTTCACAAATGCAGAATTTTCAGCAGAAAGCGGAGATGGAAAATGAAAATCCTTGAATGGGTCCCACACGTCAAGAGAGAAAGGGTCGAAAACGTTGCTCCTACGACCGCCGAAGAAACTTGGGATAAGCGACATTCTCTCTTCTTTTCTTAGCTGATGTTGTTTTGAACTCTGCAAAATGCTGTGTGAATTGTTAGCAGATAACGAAATTCTTGTTTTTGTTGTCTGAAAGGACGCACGACACAAGGTATTTAAATCAAATCAAGGGTCAATCTCGTATGTTCCAGAAAATGTTCTTTTGGTTTGTAAGTTTGAAGATTCTTTCAGAAAATTCGAAAATCTTCCGGAATTTTCTGTCACCAGCAAGAAGGTTCTAGATACAATTTTATGAGTTCATCGTCAATTGGGCTAGATTATTAAAAGATCATTTCTTTCATCACTCCAAAAATTTCTTCTGCACCCATAAATATAAGGATTCTCATTTTACTTTTTTTAGATTATAAAATGTCTTCTAAATATGTGAATTCAAAAAAGTTTTCAGATTTATACTTTGTAAATTATTTTTCCTTCTAAATTATACAATTTGAAAATTATTTTTTAAAAAAGAAAAATCTGAATTACTAATCTTAAAGACATATAAAAACAAGGATTTTGGGTTGCCCATTTGAAATTCATTTTTCAAATGTATTTTTTTCAAGAAAAAAATTGACTTCCAATAATTTGAAAAAGATAAAATGAAAATTTTTATGTTTACGAGATTACAAAAGAAATGCATGGGGTGGAGAAAGAAATAGTCTTATTAGAAAGCTATAAAGCCCGAATAGTTTGAAATGGGCTAGAGTTAACTTTATTTTTCATGATTGTTTTATGGCAGTCTCTTCCTGCACCCCTACGTTTTTCTTCCTGCACCCCACAATTTAATGCAAAGACAAAAATATCCCTATTTTTTTTTAAAATTTCAAAATAGACATAAGATCCACACTACTCTTTCTTTTTTCGGACAATGCAATTCGGTAATTTTACAGAATAGAAAATCTGCATTTATTTTTTTGCATTCCGGATTGGTGAATCCAATAATCTTCCAGATTGGTGAATCCGGTAATCTTCCGAATCCATCAATCCGTAACAAAAATTAGACTTCTGGATTTAACAATCCAGAAATCAACAAAATGCTTTCGAAACACCCCTTTATTTGAAAAAGAACACGAATCACTTCTGGATTGATGAATCCGTAGCACACTCCTAGATTGAATCCGGTAACCTAAAAAACTCTAGTTTTTTTAAATAAAAGGTGAAGGTTAGTTTTGGGATTTAAAAAATTGTGGGGGTGCAGGAAGAAAAACGTAGGGGTGCAGGTAGAAGAAGCCTTGTTTTATTGAAAATAAAACCATTTAAATCAACGAACACAAGTATATTGTAAGTTTAATTTCTTTTTACTTTTTTCAACACCTCAAGTGTTCTATTTCTTTCACTTTCTACTTTTAGTTTAATTTTTTTTTTAAACTTCGTTTCACTTTCTAATATGTTTTTTTTTTTTATTGTAAAAATTATATTTAATATTTCAATCAATAAAAACGGTTTCTCATTTGTTTTGTAATATACTCATTAAGTATCATATTCATTTATTAAGCATGTTATTAAAAATATTTCATCATTCAAAATATTACCTCATAACTATAAAAAAAATCGAAAATAAAGATATTTTTTAATTTGTAAGTGCTTAATAATATATACAAGGAAATACAATAATTTAAAATTTTGTTTGAAATATGAAATGAGGGCGGAGTTTTAAAAAAAAATCAAAAGTATAAAAACGCATATTGATTTGACTTTTGTTTAAACAAAAATCTAACTGAAAATCAAAATTAACAAAAATACAATAAAATTATAATAACTCTTCCAAAGTTTAACCAATTTTAATTTGTCCCAAAAAATATTATTTTCTAACACTCAACTCTTGATCAAATTTTCAAATGCGAGCTTGTTATTGATGCTGGCAAGTCACATTCATTTACTAATTTGGAGTTGAACTTTTGTTGAAATACTTAATTGATTTTAAATTTATGTTGTTATTTTTTTAATATACTCGTTTTTATTGTTTTAGTTTCTAATTTGTTTTTTTTTTTGTCATTTTAATCCTTGTATAAAATTTAAATTTTTTTATTCATATAATTAGGATCTCGTTCAATTATAATTTGGAAGATTAAATATATTATTTTAATACATATTTTCATATATAATATTATAGTGACTCGAGACATTTGGTATGTGATGTCATTACTCAAAGGCAAGATTTTGATATTGAAGACTAATAAAAATTTATATTACGAAGAGTAAAATAATTAAATAAATGCAATATATAAATAATTTACAAATTTACTATAACATTAATTTACAAATTAATATTTATTTCTTTTTAAAATACTATATCATTTATGCACAAAAATTATTTATTAAAGTAAATAGTTTATAATATTTAATGTTGTACCTAATTTTATATTGATTAATAATTTTAATTATATTAATTTAATGTTTTTATTTCATTAAATAAATAATTAAAATTTCTAAATTATTTTCTATCATAATAATAGGGAATGTAAGGAATGATGCAAATATTTGTTCATTAACCTATTTGTTACTTTTTTCCTTGACACGTGTGAACAAAGTACTTTAAATCACATGTGATTCGTGAAAGATTCATAAATATTTAGAAGAGAAAATATATTATAATAATTTTATATTAAAAATTCAAACTTCTATGAATTATAGTTATTCTTTGCGTATTAATACTTTAAAAGTGCTTATATTTCTCGTGCAACTTTTCTATGTGTATAGTTGGTAGAGTTTAGATCTGAATTTAGGTGAGATATTAATTTTAGAGAGATGTTTCCAATGTCAAATTTTATATTTATTTTTTAAAATATATGATAAAATGTGAAATTTGAAATATATTAAATACATCTTTCAAAAAATATACCTAAACTATTTTTTATAGTGATTTTAACTTGCAAATTCCATAATAAAAAACATTTTTAACTAAATGTATATAATTAACATTAAGACTAATACTTACATTAATTAAATATTGAACATTAATTGTTAAAGAAAAATGTTGGTTATATATAAGTAGAGTAAGTAGAGTTATTTATATTAACTTTAAACTCTTAATCATTGTCACATACTTATAAGAACCGAATATTTCATAAATCATAATATATATTTATAAAGGTTCATTCATATAAATATCATACATAATATATAAGTGAGTCTATTTGTTATAAATGTATGTGTTTATCATATATTAACTCACTACACGTACGTATAAACATTTCGATACCTTCAAATCTCACACTAGAGGCACGTCCTTCAAACGAGTTCTTCATAATCTTGATTTCATGTATAAATGAAGACTTTATTGTTTGAGCAGTATCATATGGTTCAAAAGATATCAACTCCAAAGGAGAAGGAGAATTAATATGGTCTCTCTCTTAAATATTCTCACTCATCCCTTGAATGCCTTTCACTTGAACATTAATGTTTGGATGTCATATTAACAATTGAGTAAAGCTACTTATTGTACTAACAAGTTTCAGAACATAAATAGTATTGTCTCACTAATGCTTGAACAACCATATTAACTCAAACATGGTGCATAGTATCACACATGTTCCAAAACCTCATGTTTCATCGTTACACCTTAACATTTGAGAAATCTCTCATTGCTTAAAGATCACTCACTCCAAAAGAGAGGAAATAACCTTGACCTCTCTTGCTCAAGTTTCAAATCATAGCTTGAGTGATATCCTTTGTTGCTTTTGAGTGTTCATGTTAATCCTTGAACGACATTGAGTGGTGTATGTAATAGTGACTCAACCCTTAGGTGTTGCTTAAGCGATATTTTATTACTTGAGTAATATAAGTCCAAAAACACATCTAACCAACAAAAAGACAACATATCATTTTTTAACACATCAATTTCCAAATCTTTTACATTTTATTAATTTTATGTTTATTTTTAGAACAAATATCTGAGGTCTATTTATATTTGAGTCCCATTTTCCTTTTCCTTCCTTTATGATTTTATAATCTTTGTAAACATAATAAAACGTGTATGCATAAGTGTGTAGAGTAGTGCGTATGTGTGCTAAATAATAGAAAGAGAAATTTCTTTTATTATGAGTGTGTTTTCTTCTTTCCTTGTTTACCTGTAAATCTTCTCTTTTAGTCATGGAAATCATTATGGTATCAGATCAGGCTTGACCCGCTTTAATATGCGTCACTCTGATTTTTCTTCCCTCTTGTCTTCCTCTTCTTGTGTTTCTTGTTTTTCTTTGTTCATCCTCACCATGTCTGCTGAGGATCCCTCACAAAATCTGACAAGCCCTTTCTATCTTCACCCTGGAAAGAATTCAAGAATGGTGTTGGTCACACCGCAACTTGATGGTAGCAATTATCACCCTTGGAGTCGAGCAATAAAAAGGGCTATACTCTCAAAGAATAAATCCAAGTTCATCACTGGGTAGATTCCAGAACTCACACGTAAGAGTCAACAATATGAAGCATGGGAGCAATGTAATGTGATAGTTATAGTGATTTTTTGGATAACGCGAAGCTTAACAACGCAGATAGCGCAAAGCACAATTTACATCGACTATGCAAAAGAATTATGAGAAGACCTGCGGGAAAGATTCTCCAAAAGCAACCACTTTCGCATCTCATATTTCCTTTAAGAAATGAATTCGATTAAGCAAGGAGAAAGAAGCATCTCAGACTATTATACTGATTCCAAGATTCTGTGGGAGGAGCTAGATTATCTACGACCTATACCCACTTGTGTTTGCAACGTGAAATGTGGATGCAAATTATCCAAAACCATTCTTGAGTACAGAGAATCAAAATGGGTAATGTGTTTTTTGAAAGGCCTTGGAGAAACCTATAATAATGTGAAAATCCAAATTCTTCTTATGGAACTTTTGCCTGGCATAAACATAGTCTTCTCTCTCACTTTACAAAAAGAAAGGCAAGAAAAGCACCTCAACAAGACATCAACCATGGAGTCAAAGATCTTGATAAACAACACAAGTCAATCCAACCAACCCACAAGTCAATTCAACCATAAGTACTACAATAGAAATGTTGGTGGATGGAAAGGAACTGGAAGAGGAAAAAGAAAGAATTTTGGGAAGCAATGGTCATACTACAAGATGAATGATACTGCAGATGAATGCTACTCCAAGCATGGACATCCTCCTTGGATAAAGCAGAGAATTAGCCATGCTACAAATGTTGTTGAAAACTTAGAAGATCAAATCAATGAAAGGAGTTCACCTCAAGATAAGTCCTTGAATAATCAAATTGTGAATGCTTTATCCACTGAACAGTTACAGAAAATAGTTGATATCCTTCAAATGAATAATGACAAAGGAAAACCAATAATGATATGACCGATCAATCGCTTAAGAAAGGTAAAACTCATAAAAAATCTTGGATTTTTTTATAGTAGGGCAACTGATCACGTTGCTTGTAATATTTTCATGTTTTTAAGTCATTATGAAATAGAACCTATGAGACCGAGGCTTCCAAATAATGCTCAAATCATTACTAGACATGCAGAAACTGTGATCTTAATTGAAGGATTAATCATACATAGAGTTTTATACATTTATGAGTTTTCTTTAAATATTCTGTCAGTCTAGAAACTTGCCCCTTCTCTAAACTATAAATTTGTTTTTCTCGTGATGATAATAAAGTGATAAAGTAGAATATGCAGATAAGCAATGAGGGACATAAAAATGTATATTTTTTGGAGAGCTCTGGTCTGTAGGATGCAACGTTAGTGTTGACATTGGTAGATCCAAGGCCTAGTAAATATCCCTTGACAAAGTGTCCTTTACATGTTCAACATTAGTATGATGTGTGTTACTTTCTATCAGTTTGTCTCTCACTCTCTTTATTGTCATTTTGTTTGTCACATTATCATCACTTAATGTTGTTCATCCGAATTTAACATAGTGCATCTTTTAACAAAATTTTTTCGTGTAGCTCCAAAAACTCAAAAGAGTTTTCCAAATTTGAATCGCTACATTAAAAACCTCTTTTCTTTTGTAGAAACTTTAGAGAGAAAAAAGAAAAAGTGAGTTTGGCCCTTTAAGATTTTATTCTATTAACTCTACTTCCTCCCTGATTATACTTCTATTTAGAGAAAGTTTAAAGAAAATAAAATAATTGAGAAATAAAATTTTCAATAAAATAGAGATTGAAAGTTTATAATTTATATAATTATTTTTGTTCTTTATACTTTTGAAATTTATCTTTACTAAATTTTAGATTTTTCATCAATATTAATATAGTTTATTTTTAATATGAATCAAAAGTTAGTATTAAATTAATTACTACTTATTTATTTATTTTAATATTTATTTAAATTAAGGTTCACGGTGCCAACTCTAATATTATTTATTTTTAATATTTATATTTATTATAGTCGATGTTGCTAACCACTAATTTAATATAGTTTAAATATCTATTTAAGCTATTACCAATAAAAGTATTAATCTAATTTACTTTTTATGTTTATATTTATTTATGTTAAATTTGACTTAAATAATATTAAAAAATTATTTAAATTTATTTAAGTTAATACTAAATATTTATTTTAATTTATTTAGTTTTAGTATTTGTATTTTTTAAATTAGTATAAATTAATCCACGCCAGTTTTATTTATTTTTATTTCTTATTTAAATTAAAATTGAGATTTACAAATTTATTTATACTTACTTTACTAATTTAAGAATCCAAAATAAATAAATTAAATCGATTTATATTTTTTTTAATTGAATGAACTTAAATCAAACCATTAAAATCGATCGTTGTGATTTACAAATTTAATTAAACTAAACCAAACAAATTATATATGAATTACGTTATTAGTGGTCGTATATAAATTTTCATGGCGCAAATATATTATTTTATTTATCATTTTTATTATAATTTGTTATGATTTAGTTAATGTAATTAAAAAACAATAGAATAGATTTTTTTTATATAATACAAAAAGTATGAAATACAACAATACGTGCATAGGCTTTTATGCTCCTATGACTTGATTTAGTCGAGTAATTTTGTATGAAAAAAGAAGTTATAGAGTCAATTGATTACAATTTTAGAAAATATCAAAATAAGTTCAAATAAACTTTTATTATTAGTTGTATATTAATTTGCATAAACTTTATCTCAATTATTAGAAGAAATACTATAATTGTGCCAAAATTATTGGTGAAATAATTAATTAATTGTCAGAAAATGTTGGATCATAAGATGATAACTTTTTATTGTACTTTATTTGATTTAAATGAAGGGAGGGGAGATTTTAATAAAGTGGTAGAGGAAGAAAAGAGAGGGTCACTTCTTCAGAGTATAAAACACTGTCAGAGAAAATAAAAGTCAAGTACCCTCTTAAAACTTAATGGAGATAGGAATAAAAATAAATTTCTGAATAATTAGTAAATTTTATTTTTTACAGTAATTTAATGAATATAATTAAAAAATCATAAAATGTTTTCTTTTTTAATTTCGTTTATCATTTTCTCTCTCTTTATATATATATATATATATATATATATATATATATATATATATATTGAAAATAACCAATAAACAAAAATCTATTGAAAATATACATATATATATATAGTATATTTAAAAATTAAATTCAAACATATTTTAAATATACATTTATCTCTTAACCCAATAAAATTATTATTATTCTTATCATATCATCAACACATTTTTTTTTATCATTACTATAGTCAATAATATATACTATTAATTAGTATTACGTAATACTATGTTAAATAATAGTATTAACTAGTATTACTATGTTCAATAATAGTATTAATTAGTATTACTGCCTACAACCACCTAATATATCATATCAATTATCATGCTGATCAGGATTGAAATAAGGTAAAGGTGAGTGAAAGTTAAATTATATTAGTCTCAGTTTTTTAATTAAAAATTTTATACATTCTCTTTCTATCTTTATTTCCATTTCTTTTCATAATTTATATCTTATGATCATCTTTATACGAATACTTTTTTAAATATTATTAAATATATTTTTTCAAAAATAATCACAACAAAAGAAACATAATATTATTAAGTATTTAAAATTTAAAAATAAAATTATTGATTTTTTCAAAATTTTAAGAAAAAATTATGAATACGTAAATATTAAAATATATCAAATAAAAATTTGTAATACCGCATAAATACTTCTAACTATAACAATACAAGTTCTAGATATTTCTATACAAGCTTAGAGTTTTTTAAAACATTCCTAATGCATAATTAGAGCTTATAAAAATACAAATATTTACCATATAAGTTTCAAAACAACACTGTAAACTCTCTTTAGATGACACCTGTATTATAAGAAAATTGTATGTAAGAAGATGGAAAGAAGAAAGATGTTTTTATTCTCTTGTGTGTATATTTACATCGTATAAGAGATATATACATGAATACTTTCTCTTTCTCCCAATTACAATCTAATTAGGTAGGGATCCACTAATAATGAGATTCTATCATTATTAAATTAATTACATATAATTGGGTACAATATCATACAATATTGTATACAATAATTGCATAATTACGTATAATTTGATAATTATTATTTTTTTAATATGTATGATTATCTGTTACCGCCATCGCAGTTCAAAAAAAAAAAAAAAA
>Ga0123342_1003200_pt1 | contig 26483 bp, 8 predicted proteins | sample Turbeawhitnodule_FD_89960 | JGI IMG/M metagenome (GOLD analysis project Ga0123342, IMG submission 89960) | Root nodule microbial communities of legume samples collected from Mexico - Turtle bean Mexico white nodule | ecosystem: Host-associated > Plants > Roots > Nodule | place: Mexico: Nepantla...
ATTTATTACTGTTCACCTACCTGAGAGCTGACCACCCGCTTTACTGACTTGAGCGTCGGAGTGCCTTCGCAGGTACCCCCACCATCCGGTGTTCACCCGACGACCGAGTCCCGAGTGCCGAAGGATAAGCAGGAAGACGAGAAAAGTCCTAGTTCATCACCCAGTCACCTGCCCGACCGAAGGAAGGAGAAGAAAACTTCAATAGTTCTCTAGGTCTCATCTCCCTAGCAGGAACAAAGATTGTGAAGTAAATCTTGATGATGAAGTTGATGACAATGGAGATTTGGTTCACTTTGCTTTTCTTACAGAATCAGAACCTGTGAGACTTGTCGATGTCATTCAACACCCCAAATGGCAAAAGGCTATGAATGAAGAATTGATGGCAATTGAGAAAAACAATATCATGACTCAAATTGGGAAGGTTGTTCCAAATCAGAATTAAGGGAGGATGTTGGTTATTAATTATGATTTTATTATTATTCATTCTGATTTTATTATTATTAATTCTGATTTTATTACCCTTAAATTATTTAACTGTTATATTGCATTAATGGTCAGTTTATAGGCTTGTTAGTATTCCTAGTTTATAGCTTCCAGTAATTGTAATTTTATTATATATATGATTAAGTAAATCAAAATGAATAAGATCAGTTTTGCAATTTTGTGCAATTACGTTCAACCAGTTGTTATAACCTTTTGTCTTTTCTTATTTTCTTCCATTAGTCCCTACAGTAATGTGATGTTTACAGTCACTTATATACTGTATTTTTTTATTCTTTCTAGTTAACATGAGATCTCCAACAATCATATAAAAAACATTTCTCTTCGCAATTTTTTTACTCAAATAAGTTTTCAATTTGACATATCAATTAGACTCTTCTAACTCGAGAATAAGTCCCTCCACAAAAAGAAGTATTTGTTTTTATTTTTATTTTGAGTTAATAGTATCACTCTAAACTAAAGTACTTCTGAAAACTAAAGTACTTCTAGTTTAGAAGAGAGGAACCTATACTTTAAAGGTACTTCAAAAGGTCAACTAAGATTTAGCAACTCAATGATAATACCTATCTTTTTCACAACAATCTAAGATAGTTTTGAAGTAAAGTAAAAAAGAAATACAATTTTAATATTAAAATAAAAATTATTTAATAATTTTTAATTTTTAATTTTAAAATTTAAAGAGATTAAAAATTATTTTTTAATGTAATATTGAATAAGAATCTAAATTAGTAAAATTGAATATGGGAATCTAAAATAGTAAAAGAGCTTGAAGCTCATAAAGTTTTTTATTTATTTTAAAGATATTTTATTTATTTTATTTTCATTAATGAAATATTCTTGTTTATTTTTTTTCTTTAAATTGTTTTTCCAGCGAACAAGGAATGATCTGAATTAAATGCTATCCAAGAATAATTCACTAGTCAAAGCTTTATTAATGAATATTTTATCTTGTAGTTAATCGTGTATTTTTTATTTTTTTTTGCATGGTCTAGGTACACAATAGTATAGACAATAACCTTTTTTTTTTTTTTTTTTTTTTTTTTTTATTTTTTTATTTTTTTTATTTTTTTTTTTTTTTTTTTTTTATGTATGTATACTTTTTTGGATTGTATTATAGATTAGGTTTGGGATATGTTAAATATGGGGTGGTTAGCTTCTTGTGTGTAAATGGGTTGGAGCATCCCTCAAATGCTCTCTTTAATTCAATTTATTCTTTGTTGATAAACAAAAAAGGTTTTCCTTTTAGTCACTAATTAGTTTGGGATGTCTTTGTCATAATGATATCCTTTTCTGATTCGGGATGGTGTGTATGTGTAAGAGATATTCCAACATTCAAGTCGGTTAACGATTATTGTCCCAAGCAAACATATTTATAATTATTCATATTGGATATCAAATGAGTCTAGATTAGTACAAATATTGTAAGTAACCTTATATTAGTTCGACAATACGATATGTTTATTAAGTTGATTAAATTAACTATGTGCTTAATTATTTTGTCTATGTTGATTTTCCAAACTGTCTTCAACAAGGCGTTTGAGATCGATGTGATTACTCACTACTATTAGTTGAATGTGTCTATTCTCAGTTATACCGTTCCAGTTATGTATGGTACAAGATTGTTGTGTTTTATTCACATAAATTAATATTAACTAAAAAAATGTTTTTTTTTAAATATTAAACACAAATTATATATTTACTATTCAAACTCGAAGACCTAATTAAATTAAAATAGTTTATATCAATCACTAGTACAAAAGTTTAATGCGGTTTTAGGGTTAGACACTGTCTTTCAAAATGCGGTGGCATTTTTTAACTTAACTTGATTTAAGAAGGCGACTATTGTCGCCTTCTTAAATCATATTTTACCCTAATTTTGAAGCGCACTACTTACGCTTTCATAATTTCTTTCCTCTTGGTGGTTCACGTTTTCTCTCTGTTTCTGCTCTGATGGTCTTTTTTGCGTGCTTCATTATGTTCTCGTGTCATTGTAAGTTTGTTTCGATCAACTCTCTTTCTTCTTCACCAATGGTTTATAAATTTTTTCATTTCATTTATTTGTTTATTTTCTTGCATTGGCGAAGGGTTCTCTGGCGCTTCGTTTTCTCTTATGTTTTTGCTCTCGTCTTCTGCGACCCTTCATTGTCTTCTTTGTGTCATTGTAAGTTCGTTTTGAGCTCTCTTTTTCACCATTGGTTTATATATTTGTTTTGTTTCTCTTATTTGTTTGTTTTCTTGTATTAGCGAAAGTCATCACTACTCTGTCCCTGCTGCCTCCAGAGTTGATGCCTTAGTCTAGGGTTTAGAGTTTTAATTTTTTTAAAACAATAAGAATACGATTATTTATCATAGCTGCATTTCTAAATGACATTTAAGAATGTGGTTAAATAGCCGTCTTCTTATTTCTTGTATTTACGACTACGTGTACAACAAATGCAATTATAAAATCGCCGTTTTAAATAAAAATAACCGCCGTCTTTTAATATTTTTGTATCAGTGAATTATCTTCTTATAGAGTAATTTATGAACCATTGTTCTAAAACATATAAAAACTTTTGTACCCAAGTTTCTTATACCAATAATTAAAAGAAGAAACTTGCATGAAAAACATACAAGTATTTTTATCAGTTGGCAAAAAAGCATCAGATGCATTTCTTTCCAACTGGAAGTTAAAAATTAAACTGAATCTAGTCTTCCTTTTCCACACCAAAGTCATTATTATTCCAAGTGGCCCTTCTTTGATCTTTATAGATTTAGAATCCTTAATGATAAATATTAATCAATGAATCTGCAATTACAAATGTCTCAATCTTGATTTCATCACAGTTTTAGGGTTCCTTTTAGTTAATTAATCATTACAATATCCCTCATGTGTTAGTTCCTATATATGCGCTTGTTAATTAATTAAGTGGTGGCTTCAATTTTATATTGAACAAATCTAGGGTTTGGCTTATTAATTAAGCTTCACAATCTTTTTTTTCCATTTATACAATTATTCTGTTCCTTTATTGGAAATGGCAGTGTCCTGAACTATATTAATCAACAAATATCTGTTGAATATGAATCACGTGGTTATCGTATTTTGACTCAATAATTAAGATTTCTCTTTCATTCTTCTATCTCCTTTCTTGACTAATTGACCACATTCAAAGGTTTTCAACAATAAAATAATTAAATTACATTTTGTGAAAAAATAAACTCCTAAACAGGACCCTTCCAATTGTCTGCAAAAATATCATAATGTTGTGTTCAATTTTCACAAGCATTATTTATAATTTTGAATATTCAAAAACCATAATAAAAGGTAATTCATTTTCTAATTTATATCAATAAAATTGATTTAAAATATTAAAATATATTAAATTTAAATATTAATCAATTTAAAAAATATAAATTAAAAAGCATAAAAATATGTATTAAATTGGTTCTAATTAGTTCCAAAACCAGTGTAATAAGGGAGATATTACATTAGAAAAAAAAATATTTATATATCATCACATTCCTTTATCTTGGTGGATGAAAAAAAAACTATGTATCCTATACGCATAAAGTTAATATATGATTTTAGAACCATTTATTTACCATTTGTTTGCGTAACATTCCGTGAACAAAGTTTTGAAGGTAGTATACAATCAAGAACTACCAAGAGATCTAGTTTGTGATTCTTCAAATATATGTTAGTTGCAGCTGGCTCTGATTTTCAATACAAGAAAATTATTAAATAAAAATTAATTTTAAAAATTAAAATAATTAATTATTATTTGATTAAAATATAGATAATTTTATAAATTAAAAAAAAAATATTGGTATTTGAAGTAGTTTTTATTATTAATAAAAATTTATAAAATAGTTTCTAAATTAGTATATAATCATTATACTAAGATTTTAGCTATTTATTACTATATATTCTAAATTAGTCAGTCTCTATTAGTCTTTTAGAGACTAATTTAGAATTTAAAATATTAGTTACTAAAATTTAGGTATTAGGTAGTTAATTTAGATACAATTTAAAAATAATTTTATAAATTTTTATTAATAATAAAAACCACTTTAGATATAAATATATAATTGTTTAGTCTCTAAATTAGTATGATGATTAATTATTTTTTATTTATAAATTTAGTTACTATTTAATAATTTTTTTGCCGATGTAGAAAAAATAAATACTACAAATGTATCCTGGAACTTCCCTGAATATGTAATGGCAGCTTATATCTAGGGTCAATGCCAAAAAAGGTCATCCTGTTGGTGAACAAATTTGTAGGAATAAAATTGAATCGAACACAGCAAGCTTGTAAGAGTTTGTCTGCAGTTGGTCTCATATCTACACAAGTATATGAACCAACATGGATTTGGTAATGGCATTGTGGTATATTATAACTGTTCTGCTGCTCTAGAAATTAGAAATTATGCAGCGTTGCTGCATTAGAATTAGGCAGAATTTATGCAGCTTTGCTGCAGTAGAAATTATGCAGAGTTGTTGCATAATGCAGCTTTAAAAACCAGTGCCAGTGTACAAGCGTTGGGTTTGGGAGGTGGGAGAGTCTCAAACATATTCGGTTAATTTCGCCTATGTTTTGTTAAGGCAAGATCGTAAGGAGGAGTTGTCTTCAGTGTACAGTAAGCTGTGGAAAAGTAAAGTTTTGCCTTCTATTATTTTCATTGTTTGGAGGGTGTTGGAGAATAAGATTGCTACTACGGTTAACTTGGAAAGGCGAGGTATTATGGTCGACAATCTTTTGTGTTGTTTGTGCGGGAAGGAGGAGGAATCCCATCGTCATCTGTTTTTCAATTGTAGATTTGTTTGGCTTGTTTGGTGTCTTTGTTTTGAGTGGCTTGGCGTGACGACTGTGATCCACATTAATCCCGTGTCAAATTTTTCTCAGTTTGGAATGTGTAATGCTTCAGGTTTGGTTAACGAATTTTGGGGTGCAATATGGGTTGGATTGGTGAGTGAAGTCTGAAAACACATGAATAACGTAATTTTTAATAAGGGTAAGGCTGACGTGTCAAATATGATTGCAATGGTCCAAATTAAGTTTTGGTCTTGGATTTACTCTAAGTCTTGTTTTAGGTCGTTCTCTTATCTTAATTGGTGTTTGAATCCTTTGGCTTGCATGCGGTTGGATTGTTGATGTCCTTCGTAGTTTTTGTGTAGATTTTGTGTTTCTCAGTTTTTGTGGATTTGTCTGTTTTGTATGTTTGGTAGAGATTTCTTGGAAGGGTAGAAGAAGTTAAATTGCAATTATAAAAAGGTTGGATCACCCCTAAAGTGATTCATATTTATTAATTTGTTTTGCTAATAAAAAAATATATTTGTTACTAGGTCTTGAGCTTTGTTACTTGAATAAGAATTAGAACACTCCTTAATTATCCCATTTAATTCATTTATAAAAAAAAAGTTTTAGACTTGCAAATATCCTTATTTCAAAAAATACATATTTATAGTTTAACTTTCAATTGATAGGACGTCATAAAATACGTTTTAATTAATTAAAATGTAAGAAATAAACATAGATAAAAAATTGAATATGAAATAAAAAAAATTATAATTTTAAAATATTAAAGACTAATTTCTCTATTTGAAAATAAAAAACCAAAAATTATAGATTAAATTTAACATATAGACGACAAATATCTTTAATAAAAAAATTTATTTCAATGATGATTCGTATTTTAAAAATTAAAATTATGTCCAATTAAAGCATGACGGGGATGTAACATCACATGCAAATTTAATGGTGTCACACACTGATATTGAACATTTAATACTTACTGATTTTTAGGAATATCTGTTCTTAACATTCACTAAGATTCACATGCAATTTCGCAGAACCTTCCAGTATTGTCAATTTGAGGCATTAGATGCTGAAAAAAATTACTTTATAATTTAGCAACTATAGCATAAGAGATACTAATTAAAGAATAAAAAAGGGTTAATCATGTTTTTTTAATTTTTGAAAAAAGAGCCATTTTTAGTTTTACTTGTTTTTAAAATGAATAGTTCTTTTCCTAATATGGTTATATATAATAACCAAATTTGATTCGTAATGAGTTCTGCTATTGAAATAGAAATAGTAATGGTTTGGCCTATATGGTTTAGAGTAATGATCTTTATCTTCTAAAAATTATTATATTATTTTGAGTATTCACGTTTTACTGGAGATAAAAAACATAACATGAACTATGACAAAGAATTATCGAACATATGAGAAAGTTATATATATATATATATATATATATATATATATATTCATAGAGATTTTTATATTAAGTAGTAAAGATATAACAAATATTATATAAATAATTTGTACAATATAATTAATATTAATATACGGTTAGGCACACTTTATTATTTATATGTTATAAATTTAAATATAGAAGATAATTTCATCTTTTTCAAACATTACTCATTTGTCTGGTTTACGTGGAAATTTAGAAACAATAATGTTTTTAGGAGAGTTATATTCTGGTTCACTTTGGTACGAGTATGTTGAAGTTTTTTTTTTAATCTGACTATGGATGTTTGTCCTATTTATATGGATATTGAAATGTTATAATTGTTATGATTCAGCTAAATTTTTTCATCAACAATAAATAAAATAAACAGAATATTTCAAGAGTGTCTCAACCCTATACCATCAAACTCATATCATTTTGCAGTAACTAAAACTTACCCAACCATATTCCGACACCATATTGTTAATTACCACTTAATATATATAGACAGAACTATCATGTAAAGATTAACCATTGTCGTGTCTAATGAAAAAAAAAAAGTGAATTCACATGCTAGACAACAATTATGCATCATTTACAGTCATAAACAAACCCATTTACTTCATTTAATATTTTTATTTATTATTATTATAAAATATATATAATTTAGTATTAAGTAAAGCAACTCAATAATGCATGTTCTATTAATAACTACAATCATATAAATAAAAATATCATATAATAAGAATTAATGAAAGTTTTCTATTATCTAATCAAATTAAACGTCACCCTAATTTATGAGATTATTATATTATACATTGTATATTGCATAAAATTACTCAATAATTAAGATCAATACTATTAGAAATATATAATATATATAAACTAGAAGACCTTCTCACATACATACAAGTCTCTTCTCACATGTCAAAACATGTATTGTACGTTGTGAAATTTGACGTGTGTTGTGTTGTTGTTAGGGTGACCAATAGCAAAACACGAACATACTTTCTGTTCCAAATTACTCTGATGTACCATCAATAAAGCCCCAACCAAGTGTCTCTTTGTCTTTTTCCACTAAATAATTTCTCTAACAATTAATTAATCAACAGGTTAATTTTCTAGTCATTTCTACTGTTTCTCAAATAGTTTCAATAATTAATAATTCGTGTATTAAGACAGTTATGGTATAATCAACCATGTTATTATTGTGGTAGTTCCATCTTTTTGTGTCATTATCATACCAAAAAGATCGTAATAATTCTTACAATCATCATTTTCTTTAGTTTCTGTCGCTTTCATTCATTTTAAGCCTAAATTTGGGTGTTAATCTTCATCTTTTATGTATTTTTTAAACTAATCAATAAAGTATGCATATTAATCAACAATATTATGAAAATTTAATCTTTTGTCTAAACAGAAAATTTAACTATTAAATCAATATTTATAATTAAATAATATCATAATTTGATCAACTTTTAATATTTAAACCACACATACAGAATCAAATCAGACATATATTAACACTTGATTTTTTAAGTTTCAATAATAGAGTTATATTTTGTGGTTCCACAAACTATAGAGTTTATCATTTACGGATTAAACTAATCAGTCTGATCTTGTTTTCTGAATTATAAGGTTAATTAGATTTTGTATTAATAGTGAAAATTAATAAAAAGAATATTTAAAGGATAATCTAAATGTTAAAAAAAATGTTACAAACCCTATATATATTTTTTAAGTTTTACTTAACTTTATAAAATCGATTTATAAGATAAGGTTTACATTCACTTATATATATTATAAAATGTCATAATCTAAATTCTATGTGCGGTTTCCAACATATCCTTTACATTGAAAGTATCAATTCATATACGGAACTATATATTTATGGATGGTCTGATAGTAGTTAATCTGATAAGTCCAACATTTATTATGATAGATTTAAAATATTTTCATAATATATTATATATTAGTTTTATATTTTTTATTCAGATAAAAGAGAAAAGGAGGAAAAGATATATATATATATATATATATATATATATATATATAATTTACAAAGATGAAAATTATAATAATTGTACTTTGAATTGTGACATGTATAATCAACCAATAACAGAACATGTTGTGTTCAATTATTTATATTATATAGTTTGAAAGTGAAAATAGTGCACATAGTAGTGAGGTGTTCTTCCTTCTTCTTTTTCTCTCTCTCTACACTTCATTCAATTATTTTATTACTTACTTCTTTCTCTCACTCTTTTCTCATGGTGAGGTCATTTAGCACTCTCTTCTTAGTGGTTTTGAATAATTAGAAAAGGAAACAATGGACTTTTGATCTCCTAAATTACACTATCTTCATCCATTCTTTTTCTTTTCTTTGCTTAGATGATGTTGTCTCCTTCATTGGGTTCCTACATGTGTGTGTATATACATATATAGTGATAGAATAAGATGAGTTTTCTTATGATTAATCATGATGCAAAAAGTGACACTTAGAACCAAAAACTTATTCGATCTCGATCCTTCTGGGGACTAATTTATATTACAAAGTATCATGTTTAATAGATTAATTTACAAACCATGATTACTATATGATGCACTTAATCTTATTGGATTTCTTTTCACAAAAAATATTAAAAGCACCAAAGAAAAGCAAGTAGAAAGAAGAGGTCAAATACATCTCTTCTTTGTCTAGAGAATCTAAATTATTTCACACGTTTTTGAAAAACTAGTTTGGCTTCTAATAGTTAACACTATACTTCAAACTTTTACTATATTTAAAAACTATTACATTTTTAAACACCTTGGCTTTGTAATAGTTACACAGTCTAAACTTTTACTAAGTACTATGTTTAAACAGTATTATATTTTTTTTTATCCTCTAAGTCATTATTTCACTAAAAAAATATATATAATTACTCGTTATATTAATTAAATTAAATATCATTTTAAAAACTAAAAAATATTCGTATTTAAAATGATTTTGTATTATAATAAAAATTTAGAAAATAATTTTAAATTGATATCTAAATTAGTTACTAAGATTTTAGTTAATAATATTTTAAATTTTAAATTAGCCTCTAAAAGATTAATAGAGATTAATTTAAAATATAAAGTAGTTAGTAGCTAAAACTTTGGTAATTAATTGTTAGATACCAATTTATAAACTATTTTATAAATTTTTATTAATAATAAAAACTACTTTAAAAATTAATATTTTTTTAATTTATAAAATAATCTTTAATTTAATTAAATAAAATATAATTATTTAATTTCTAAAATTAGTTTTTATTTAATTATTTTCTTATAGTGTTTGTTTCGTTTAATATTAATTCATGATGTGTATACCTATGTTTATGTTTGGGATGTGAAAATTAAAAATTATTTAAAATGGTTTTAATTTGAATGTGAATCATAAATTCGCGTTTATTTGATCCAACACATAAATTCGCGTTTTATATATTTATTGTATACATGATATTTTTAGTTTTAGTATTTAATAATTTTTTGTTTTGATAAGTTAATAAAAAAAAGAAGAATATTTATAAATGGTTTCTAATATGACATTTTTCAAATAATGAAAAAACTGTTGAAATAAATCCTCAATTTAACTTAAGAAAATAAGTAATTTAAATTCTCTTTTAATGTTAATATTCTCACTTTAAATCGTTTACTATTGTTAAAATATAATATTTGAAATACTTTTTATTTAATTACAAAAAAATATTAAATAAAGACTAATTTTAGAAAAAAAAATAGTTATTATATTAATTAAATTAGATATTATTTTAATGGTTTCTAAAGTAGTTTCTATTATTAATAAATAGTTTTTAAGTTGATATTTAATTAGCTACCAACTTTAGAATCTTAATTGATAGTTAAAATTTTGGTAACTAATTAGATATTCATTTAAAAATTATTTATTAATAATAAAACTAATTTAGATATCAATAATTTTTTTTAATTTTTAAAATAATATTTAATTTAATTAATAAATTAATTATTTTTGTTTCTAAAATTAGTCTTTATTTAATGATTTTAAAATTAGTTTTTATTTAATGATTTTTGGTGATGAATATTTAGTGACTTTGACATAGAACAATATAATGAATTATGAAAGAAAATTATTTATAAATTAAACTTTACTTTACTTTAACTATTTGGAAAAACTATTTGAATAAAGCATATACTAAAATTGAATAAACTAATTGTAGTAGTAGGTGAGACATTAAATAGGTGTCAAATAAGAAGACTTCAAAGGTACGCAAAATATAAAGCACAATGATATTTTACATGAGACAATAATACAGGATGCTAAAAACATAGATTTAAACATTTTTTGTACTGATTATTACTAGTTACTACAGTTCTATTAATCAATCATTTGAATATATTAATATTTAGTTCTTAGAATATGCCCATTCTTACATAATAAATATTTCAGAAAAGTAAATAATGTGCTGTATCTTAAACAAGTTGATAACTATATGATTTTGTTCCTGTTTTTTTAACATTAACATCCAAATTAAACTTTGAAATTACCCCAATCCCAATTTAATAAAAATTAAAATATCATAGGTCTAAGATTTTGTTTTTTCTTTTTTTGCTCTATGACAAAGAAGACTAATTTAATGTCTTAAGTATGACAAAAGAACACTAATTTAATGTCTCGTGTGATATCTAAATGCTAATAATAAAAAAATGATTGGGTAATTTTTTAAGTAATGAAATTGGTAACATACAAAAGTATGTTGAGTTTGATGATGACCACTTTAATTTTTCTTAAAAATTAATTTGAGTCACACTATTCTTTAACACTATAACATGTACATAATTAACAATTACATCTCTTTCAAAAAAAATAATTAATCATCACATAATCATATATCAAATGCATATTTTTCAAGTATATAAAAGGACTAAACATTTTAGTTAGAGTCATGCTTACGCAATATGTGCTCTCATAATTCAACTATATAGGTTTTAAAAGAAAAAAATAAATAGAAGCTAGTTGCTATTTTTTAAAAATGTGTTTTTTATTTTTCATATAAATGAAAAAAATGAAAAGGGGATAAAGAGCTGGGCCTGTAAATAAATCATTATTTAAAAAAGAGAAAAAATAATTACGAAAATTCATTTTTGTATTCTATCGTATTAGTTATTTTGTTGACCTATTACCTAACGCAAAAACAATTCGGCACAATAGACTATGAAATAAATGAAATAATTTTTTTATGTTTATCATTGAGATAAATCAAAAAAACTAAAAAAAATTTAAAAAAATCAAACAGACTTAAGAAACTTTTTTTTAATTTTTTTTAAACTAAAAAAAAAGTAATCTTCAATTAGCAAAACTTGGGAGACTAATTCAACAATTTGAAATTGAATAAACCAAAACCTAGTTTGGTGGGGGAAAAATATAGGAACCAAAAACATTTCTTAAAGGAATAAAATTATGAAAAATATAAAAGCGAAAATAATTTTGATTATATTCTTGATTATGCCCTTATTTGTACTTAGTTCTTATATATTTTATATACTTATTATAACGAAATAAATAAAATAGTGGAGGCGTATTAGTTATTTTAGTACAAATGAAGATATTAATGATCTCTTAATTATTATCTTTTAAAAGGGAAATATATGAAGTATTACTTAAAAAAATCATATGAAACATAAATTAATTTTAAAGATAAAAATAATTAATTATTATATTTGTTCCTGTCGGTTGACTCTAATGACAGTCTTAGACCCTTCTATCTCCGTCTGAGAATTGTACTTCCTTGATCAAGAAATCTCTCACCTGCAAAGACAAAGGGGCGCCTTGACGGCCGTTTGCACTCCGACGCTCAAGTCAGTATAAGGGCAAAGAAACACCAAGTATATAAAGTAGTTTCAGTCTTAGAAACTGTGTACCTTGTTAGGATTCTTGGCACCCTTTATATAGGTTGAAACTAGGGTTTACTTTTGTGTTGTTACCCTTGTATAGGGTTCCTTGGGGGAACGTCCTTGCACCGTTATTTACGTGATCTTAGCGTATCTGGCACATAGAACTTCCCTTAACTAGAGTGCAATGAATAACAGAGTGGTCGCCTAGGTACCAACTTGTGCACCTAATCTCTGGCTCCATCTGTTTCTACGGGTGCCCTAAGTATTCACGTGTCATGCATGCAGCTTCCCTTGGAAACCCTAACCCTAATGGTTCTTAGTGCCTCCAAGGATTATTCTCACGTGTCGCGCCTGTATGCGCTATGCACACCACGCGCATGAATCCCTTGTGACTTAGGCTTCCCTCATATGTGATGTTTTAACTAATAACTTAGGATAAGTCTAGGGCCCACCTCACGTGGCCCAACATAACGTTCAAACCACCGATGTCCGATTTCTCCCTTTGTTGGCGAGGTCTGATGTCGATCTCCAACATCGGGACCTTATGGTACCGATGTCCGAAGTCTGACCAATCTCCTGATAGGTGTGTCTGGGACCCACCTCACGTGGCCTCACTGCCGCTATTAGATGTGCTATGTCCGAGGTTAGTCTCCGGAGTCGATGACCGAGGACTGGTCGGGACAATATTAACTAAATTAAATATTATTTTATAGATTAAAAAATTATTTATATTTAAAATAATTTTTATTATTAATAAAATTTAGAAATTAGTATTTAATTGACTACCAAAATTTTAGATATCAATGAATTTATATTATAAAATTGGTAATTAAAACTTCAGTAACTAATTAGATAACATTTAAAAATTAGTTTATAAATTTCATTGAGAATAAAAACTATTTTAAATATCAATAATTTTTTTTAATCTTTATATAGTATCTAATTTAATTAATATAATAATTAATTATTTTTATTTTTAAAATTAATTTTTATTTATAATTTTCAGTAGTGTTAATTGAAACATTCAAATAATTTTATAGGATAATAATAAATCAGTGTTGGGATTTTGTTAAAGAAATATTTTTAGGTAATTAATCTAACTCAATTGGTTGAGTAAGGTATATAAGTTGTTGTAAATTTCATAATGTAATCTAATTTTTATGATAAAAATAGTTTCCTGTTAATTTGAAAGTGATAAATGATGTTTCTTATATTTAGTTTAACTTTTAACATTTTCAAAAAATCATATATAATTTTTCAAAGTTGAAATAAAATATTTAATGAAAAAAATGTTACCTGAATAACATTTTTTTTAAATAACTAAATACAATTTTGTCTTTTTGAAAGTTATAATTCCCAAAACGATTGAGTTGTAAAATAAGTAAAATATATCTTACACAATTTTGGACACAAAATAAAATGAAGAATTCAGTACATTAAGTTTGAATTCATGAAATTGTTATAGATAGGATTTGTGAGATCATGGTAAAAACCTTGTGTCTTCAAAAATGGTGAAACATAGTAAAAAAAAAACTCAAGATTAAAAAAGTCAACTTATTGACACGGTGTGAGACAAAATCGAAAGAGATGATGATAGTTTGACACTTTAAAGTAAAATACATTCATTATACAATTTATAATATTAATATTTTAATTAGATTTCTTTTACTTTTTAACTTAAAATGGTAATATATATTATTATATTGTTAAAATAGTTGTCAAGTGATTCAGTGTAATTTTTGTGGAAAGTGTCAAAGTATAGGTTTCTTAAGTTTAAAGCTATCTGTTAAGATAGAATTATCTTGTGCTAATTAATTCATATAGTTGATGATTAAATACCCTCATTTAGTAAATACTTCAAAACTTTAGTCAAACAAAATTATAAATTAGATATGATTTGTCTAATATTATGGAAATTTGATCCCTTTGAAAAGTTTTTTAAGGCGAAATTAAAGGAAATGATGTGTTTCAATTCATGTATAGTTGAAAAGAGACTTTGTCTGATATGGTATGTGTTTCTAACTTATACGTAATTTACATGATCAAAAGGAGTAGTCTTTGTTCACCTAATTGAACCTTCTTTCACCAAAACAGAGAAAAGAATAATAAACTATGTTGGACAAAATAATAGCAATTGACAACACCCAGATAAAAAAAAATGTAAAAAACTCTTCTTCAACTGGTTATTCTCTGTGCAGAATGCAGTTGCAGTGACTAAACAAGAAGAAAAACTCAGGAGGATATTACTCATTTTCTTTCCTCATTTTTTATTTAATTTTGTGTATTGCTTGAAGTAAACAACCTCTAACACTAATAATTCTCCCAAAAAAGTGACTCCTCAAGCCTAAATCCACTACCAACTGCACACAAATGCCAAGAAGAAGAATAGGAGCAAAGTTGATCAGGGAAAAGATCTGGTAGGTCAAACAAAGTGTCATCATCATTGGTAGAGTGAGAGCTTGAAGATTCTTGTGTGTTGTCCATTGAGAGAGTTGAAGATGAGGCATGTTCTGCTTGGTTTGGTTCTTCTCCTTCTTCTTCATCTTCAATTTGGCAATGCTTAACCAGCTCAAAGGATGTGTTTGCTGCTTTTGCAGCTGCAGCTTGAATGTCCTTAGGTGATGTGGTAGCTGGCCTTGGAAGTTCTTGAGCCAATTCAGGGAAATTGAGGTATGCAGAATGGCCCTTGATGGCTAAGGCAGCCACATCATGAGCTCTAGCAGCCATTTCTGCTGTAGGGTATGTTCCAAGCCAAATTCTTGACTTCTTCCTTGGCTCACGGATTTCAGACACCCATTTGCCCCAGTTCCTCATCCTCACACCCCTATAAGTAGGGTAGTTCTGATTGCTGGGATTCTCCCTCTGCCTCTTCTTGCACCCCTTTGAATCCTTCTCATTTTCCAACGAGGTTAGAGGAGTTGTTGAGTCATCTTGAGGGGTTTTGGAGTGTTCTTTGATGCATGAATCTGAGTTTGAGGTAGAAGATGTGGAGGGTGTTAAAGATGATGATGATGATGATGTGCTGGAAGTGTTGGTGTCAATGAAGATCGAAGGGGTTGTGGTGGTGGTGGTGGTAGAAGTGGAAGTGGAAGTAGAGGAGGATGTGGCAGAGGAATTGAAGAAGTCAGCATCACTTTCCATACTGATACGTTTTCTCATGGTTAATTGGGACCTTGATTGGTGTGGTACAGAAAGAATGAGTGGAGGGTGCACAAAAATAAATAGACCCTGCTAAGGAAGCCTTAGAAATCATTATTATCTTAAAAAAGAAAGGGAAAATAATAACATATAAAAGCAAAAGGAGGAAAAGGAATATAAAAAAAAAAAGCATGGGTTCCATAAGGCACAGTTGTGCTACATTCAGCTAATTTGTTTTCCATGTGGGAATTGAATAATGTGATTAAGCTTAACTCTATAGACCAATGTTGTTTTTTGTAACTTACCTCTGGTTTTTTCTAGTGTCTACATTCTATTGTGGTCATAACTTTCATGTGTTTCCACAGTTCTGTTGTTCTGCTTTCAAGAACAACCCCTCTTTGGGGTCCTTCCCTAAGTGGTAGGACCTTAATTTCACTACCATGATTTTTTCATAATGACCCTTCATTCTAGTTTATCTAAAACTCTCACTATTGGTTTGTGGGGTGGCCAGCTAGGTCCTAAAAAATAGAGCACACCAAACCCCATTAATTCTTTAATACTTTTATCTCAACCTTGTGTGAAGTTTATGACATGGTCTTTCTTTGTTCATGGTGATGCGTATAACTACAAACTTCTATGAACTTTTATACATTCATTCATATTTTTCATCTCAACCTTATTATGCATAATTACAAGTTTTCTGGTATGGATTTATACAATTATTTAACTCAGCAAGACAGTATCAATTCCCCCTTGAAAACAATATTTTATTTGATGAGCTTGTTAGTGTGTCTTCTTCAACTTGGCCTAATTATATATGTCTTAGCCTGATCTGGCCTTCTGCTAGAGATTGGTGTTCCATTTTCAATGTTTTGATTAATTATGCATAAACAATATTTTCTCCAGTTGTTATCACTTGGCACAACCAATGGAATCAGGACTATTGTCTCACAATAGCTGGTGGAAATTCATTCAATTAAACCACCAATTTTTCAATAACAATTTTTTCTGCATTTCACCACTTGAGCAGGCCCACGTGGGTTTTGGTAACGAAGGATAAAGACAAGTCACGCAACACACATAAACAAAACTTTCCATATAAAATCTTGAGATAAAACATCGACTAATATTAGAACATTTTACATTCAACATCCCTTCTAACACATTTTCTTACTTAAAATTTATTACTACCTTGAAAACATCATATTAATTTGGTTTGTTATGTTAATGTGTTTATAGTATTTGTTTTCTGTGAGAGAACAAAAGAGTGACATGTATGATGTTTATATTGCTAACTGTCAATTGTTGTGCATTGATTTAACTATTGACTAAGCTTTATATTGACGTAGGAAAGGTTGATATAGGGATTTACTTTAGCACAAAAACATGGCTTACGTACACATGGTGCACATGCCTGTGGGCCAATGTTGGCTCAAATTCCCTTTTTATTCTGGTCTAAGAGTCAACTATATACGCAAACAGGTCTCTTCGATCTTGTTATTTCTTTTAGGGTTCGATTTTTGTGTAGAAATTCTAAATCTTGGCCAACCCATTCTGAGAATTTGAGTCGTGTGCGTCAAAGAATTGCAAGACGATGATGAAGTTTAATCGTCTGAAGCAACAAATGCTGTGGGAAATTCCTTCTAGAGATCATGTATCTTATATCTTTCATGTCATGTATTCTAGCCTAAGATAGATATGATGATTATGAACAATAATTTCTTCTAGGTATTTAAGGTAGTTGATTTTGAAACTACTAATTCAAAAATCAATGATGATTTATAACATTTCTAATAAACATAAGTAAATCAAATAATGACAAACTTATAAACATGGAAATATTGTATACATTAATTTTAATTTGAAGTGGGATAAAAATATTGTGTTGATTGCAATTTTAGTAGATATTAAAAGCTTTACTAGATATTTATTTTTGTGTTTCGTTGTTTTGACTTCCTCTGTTAGTCTATTTCTTGTGTTCCTTCTTTATTTTCATTTTTTCACTTTCACAACTATTATCACAAGACAATTTGTTTATCATCATAAGACGCCACCATGAAGTTCTTATTGTTCTCACCAGCCATCTTACTCGTCACTTAAACTTTATTAATCATCACTACAAAATATAGTTTAACAAATTACTTATTCATAAGGGTAATCATGAATTAAATTTTTCAAAATATAATCTAAATTCAATCTAGATTCAATAAAATAAACTTTATCTAAAATCCAAATCATTTTAATTAAATCAAATTGAATTAGATTTTTCCAATCCATTTTAATTAAATCAAATTGAATTAGATTTTTCAATCTAAATTAGATTAAATCTAGTTTGAATAATTTTCAAAATTATATTTAAATTGAGATTTGAATCCACCGACTTAGACTCGATATGACAAAGTTTAACCTGAGTTGGGGGCTGACCCACCTAACATAAGCTAGTCTTGACAAGTCTGACTTGAGTCCTACTTGATGTAACCTATCTTTGGTTCGACCCAATTTGGGTTGATGTTTACTCGTTTCGACTCGATCTAACATGGATCAAGGTTGACTCAACCAAACGTGAACACAGGCCGACTCAACCAGTCGTGAACCTAAGCCAACTCAGCTCAACCTAGACAATTGATTGGAAGTGGATCAAGATTACTCAAGTTGATGTAGACCTAGGTTAAATCAACCTAACCTAGACCTAGTTCACGTCAACTTGACTTGTCTTGGCTTCAGTTTGGTGGTGCTAGCTTAGCCCGATTTAGGCCATGCTCATCTTAGTAAGACTTTCGCTTGGCCTAATTCGACTTGACATAAACCTGTCATGAGTGACTCGACCTTACTTGAACTCAGTCTTACTCTATTGACCTAAACCTAGCTCGACCCAACCTAACTTAGACCCAATCCAATCAACTTGACATAGTTTTGACCAAACCTAACTTGACTTGGGTCTGACCCAATCCATATTGGCCTAAGTATACCTTATCCCAACTTTACTTATGTCCAACCTGACTTTATTAGGAAGGGCCTGAGTCGAGCTAGCTTGATATGGGTCTAGCTTAATCTTGCCTAACCTGGATCTGACTAACTCTAGTTTAGTGTGACTTGGTCCAACTTGTACTAAGTTTGCCCGACCCAACACTGAATGACTTGGGTCCAAGTTGGCTCAACCTTAAATGAGTTGTGCCAACCTGATCCTATCATGTCTTACCTAGGCTTGACTTGACTTAACTTTAGCAAATTCTCCCTACTCCTTTATACAATTTTTTATTCCAACAATATCCTTCTAAGTATGGTTGAGAGTGGAGTCTTCATTTTCATTTTCATTTTCAAGTGGTGGTAGTTACTTATAATGGTTGATAGTAAATGTTAGTGGTTGAAATAAGTTTTATGGTGTTTTTTTCTATTGATAAATGGATTTTCGTTCACATATAGATCTTTAAAATCTAAAAAGAATTATCCAATTAAATAGACCGGGCTTAAATCTAAAAATTTAAATATGAACCTAAAGAAATTTATTATTATATATTTGAATAACTACGTACTTGGATTTAAAGATTTAAAGATTTTGAATTTTTTTCAGTCATACTTATTGAAAACTGTAAGTATGCTTGCAACAAATGAAGTGTTTGAATAAATATATATATTAGGTAAGTGTTTAGCGAAAATAAAGAGTTAGGTGGAGAGTAAAACAATGGTGCAGAGTGCGTAGAAAGCAAAACGGATAAGAGAATTTAAACCAAGCCGCAGAAGATAAGTAAGAAGGAAATTGACAATAGAAAGTTAAGTTAATGGGGGTAGGTTCAACCATTAAATCAGTATCAGTAACTTTTCTGCAACAAAATATATCTTTGTTTTTTCTTAATCAATTCGAAAATCATTCTTATTTTTCTACTAAATACCACATTGTCTTTGTTTGTATCCTCTTAACCAGGTATCCACTGCCCTTGGTCCCCATTTTATGTTCCATCCTAAGCAAAATGTGTCTCAACTAAAGCACAACATAATATTCTTCATCTATACTTTCCTAACCCACATATTTAATTGCTTTTATCACTTACTAATTAAACTAACATTTCTCTTTTCATTTCCTAAATCTATAGATTTTACATTTACATATTAACTCTTAAATATAAAACGATTAAGTAATTTTTTTTCTACTAAATATATGTGTGTGTACATGGAGAAAAGGGTGACACATGTACATAAAGTTTATGGCTCCATGTAAAACGTTTATTTGTGTTATTAGTTTTGTAAATAATGATGGTGATTGTGGCATGGAAGTTTATATATGGTAAGACTCCTAAAGCTCAAAACTAAGCATCATAAAAAAATTACTTGTTATTAGTTTTATAAAACAAAACAAAAATTATTCTTCCGAATTGAGGAAGTTTTTTTATCAAGAGATTTTTGAAGTAGTTGTTGTCAAAGTGATTCGGAGTTTTTAAATCTAAAAATGTCAATACAAAAATCTTGATAATATTACTTTGATGGTATATGTGATAGTAAAAATATTATTTTTCCAATTCTGAAAGTTATATAATGAAAATTAATTTTTAAGTATATTCGAATTATTTGTAATTAATTGTCAAGTATATTCGAGTTATTTGTATTTATAGATCGTTCGACTTAACTATCTCAAGTAAATATTATATTTTGAATATTTTTTTATATTAGATAATAAATTAATTTTTTTTCATATAAAATGATACTTTTAGATTGATAAGAAATTGACTTTATGTTAGTGGGTAATTGAGAGGACTCTAATACCTACAACCTTTAACTTATTAAACTTTTTAAATGATTTAATTGTTTTCTTTGTTTGTTGTTTTAATTTAATCAAATACAAAAATCACCAACCAAATCCTTCTTAAATTGAATATTGACTTAGCCACAATCCCATGAAAAAAATGATATTCTTGCTTCCTTACTTTTATGATCTATTCACTTGTCTCCAAATAGTATATGAAGAAAGGACATTGCAACAAAATCAAAAGGGTGCAAAAAGGTTATGGGAACACAAAAAAAAACTCTCATTCAACACTAGATATGAGATGTAGGAAAAATCAAATATCAACTCTCAAAGTTAGAGACAGAGACATTGTTAGTGTAAAAGAGATTGAATAGAAAGTAAAATGTCACTTTTGACTTTATATTCTTTGATGATTGCAATGTGCACTCAATATTTCATTATTTAGACCATTTTTAGTTTTCATTGTTAATGAAGTTTACTTAAAAGTTGGGGTGACAAATAGTTTCACTTCATTATCTAAATTATAGATATTAAACAACCTAATAAAAATAAAACTTAAATCCATCTTTCATTCCTATAAATTAGAAATGTTCAATTTATATTCTTCTAAAATTTTAATTGTAAACTTAATTTTGCAATTTTTCAAGATTTTAGCAATTTTAATCTAATAATATTTGTTCACAAAAATCAATACCTCTTATAATAATATCAACTATTCATTAGGTAAGATAAATGTATATGTTAATATTTTCTTATAATAGTTATATAATATATTAACATTGAATTAGAATTGCTTAAATTTAAAAAAATTTAAAAATCAAATCTACTTAAAATTTATTAAGAACCAAAATTATATATTCACAAACTAAACCATAGAAATTAAAAAAAAAATAAACCTAAACACCACTTAAACATTGAAAATTTCACAACTTAACTCCCACCAAAGTGTACACATGGTGGTGGAGAGCATAAAAATTGTAAACTAGGTTTTGCAATTTACAAATCACATATATAATGTGTTTATAATATTAGAAATATAATTTCCAAAGTTTCAACCAATAAAAATTTTATGAATGATAATTTAGTGAGCTGTTTTCCTTATAACAAAATAACGAATAAAGGTATGTGTAGTGTAAAAGTCAATTAGTGAGGATTTTCACAAGATTTTGTAACCAATGAGAAAGAGATTCCTTTGCAAACAAAGGTGCACCATTAGGGTAAAGATTCTTGCAAAAAGGTCAATGAAAAAAAGTAAAAAGGTACATATATGTATAATCTTTTGTTAAAAAGCTACGTATAATGATTATATATATATATATATATGAGTGTGTGTGTATTTCGATAATCTGTAAAATAAAATATGCAATTAACTATAATGTGCAAATAGTTCCCTTTTCATAAGTTCTATGTTTTTTTTTTCTTAATTTAGTTGAGGTTTTTTTATCTGTTACAAGTTATTATATTATTTACTTTTATTTCAATTTTAAATGCTGCATAAATTTAGATTTTATTTTTATTAAAAAAATATTTATTAAATATCTAAAATTTATTTTATTTTTGTGTAAGTATCTTTTGTTCAATTTTATTATTAATAAATAACTTGGTTATTTCTTTTTTGTAATCTAATTTTCTGGTTAACTCTTTCTCTTTTTTTTTTAAATGTCATTCAAAGACAATAAACAATTATAACTTTTAAATTTTAAACAAAACATTTTAATATAGACTTAATTGAAAATATCAAATTTAAAAACATAATAATTTCAAATGAAAAAATTGACATGACTTTTTTTTTATTTGGATTATAGTTACATGAGTTTCTTTCGAAAATATTTTTAAAATAAAAATTATATTAAAATTTGTTTCTAAATAAATTAAACTAATTTATATATAAAAAAATAAAAATAAAAAATAGATAAATTATAGGATAGAGTTTCTACATTAATTTATATATAAACAAGTATCCAAGATCAATAATAGAAATGACACATGAAATACTGAAAAAAAATGTTTCAGATATGATTCACGTTGTGTTGTCAAATAGAAAAGACATTAGTGATGTTACTTTTAATAATAATTTTTTTTATCAAGTTCAAAGAAAAATTTTATTATACACAACTAAACATTTGAGGAATATAAATATTAAGAATTAAATGGATAACAAGAAGAAGAAGAAAATTGAGAGTTAATAAAAATGATTATATGTATATGATAAAGAAAAATTAGTGAGATATAGGAATTAAAAGAAAAGATGAATAAATTTTGATTAAGTTGATTTCTATTTTTTTTTTTAAAAGTCATTGAAACACATATTTTTACCCATATATAAAAGTATATCGAAATAAACTAAGAAATACATTAATGAAAAATAATCAAAAGAATTCTGATAAATAATATCCAGAAGAATTTACCTTCTAACTGAGTTCAACAATATGATACGTGAAGTTAGGTTATATTTAGACAACTTTCTTCATTTAGAAAAGAAAAACAAAAAGATACAAATTTATTTTTTTCATAAACTAAAATTAATTTATATATAAGATAATTTATAAAAATATATATATAATTTTTCTAAATTCTTATTTTTATAAATTTTAAATTAGGTGAAGAAACGTATATTTCTCATAGCTTTATCCAAACACACATGCTTAATAAAATAAAAAAATATTTGTAATTACCCAAATTATTCATTATTAGTTAATTTTTATTTCTTTTTATTTTGCAAAAGAACTGTGTACTCACATTTAAAAGAGTTCGATCTAACTCTATTCTCTATAGTCTTCTTCTTTTTACTCTTTCATCTAAACATGTGTTTGATAATTTATAAAAATGTTTAAACCAATATAAATATATATATATATATATATATATATATATATATTACTTACAAATATCAAATACATTGTGTCTGGACTCAAAATCTTTGTCATTATGAACCCCATATAGACCCTCACACCCCATCACCAAAGTCCTATGTTGGTAGGTTTATATTCCCTTATTTCCTGTGGACAATGTAAAGTTTTAGGTATCTTAGAAGAAAAACTAAATGCATTTGTATCATTTAAATTTAGAAAGTCATATATATATATATATATATATACCCTTCTTTTTGGAAAATGTTTCTAATTTTTCTGTAGTTGAAACCTAGTTGCAATAGAAAATTATTTTATATATGGGTTGGAACACCTTTAAAATGTTCCTTTTTATTTCAAAGATTCCTTTTTATTCTATTCATTCTTTGTTGATAAATATATATATATATATATATATATATATATATATTATTTTGAAATTGATAAAAATAAAAAACCGTTGAACACTTTGATTAGGTGATATATATTGTTCAAGACTAATTCAATTTCTAAAAAAAATTCTTAGTCTTTATTTAGTGTAATGTTCATTTAACGAAAATTAAACTGATAATATTGTTTTGAATAAATTAAACTGATAATATAAACATTGTGGGTACGATATATTCTATTAATAGTATGATATGTGGATATTATATGATAATCTAACATATTAACATAAGACCTTGTAGATTCAATTATTTGTTTGGTTTTTATAGTGCTTACCAAAAAAAAATTGATTAGTTGTTTTTGTTTTAAGTTCTAGTCCTAGAAAGTTCTAATTGCAAAATTTTCCGAGTAATAATCTTTCTCACACAAACTTGATTTATAATAATAAACTAGTGTTGAAAAATTAAAAAAAAAAACTTAAAATGTTTATAGAACTTTTACTTTAACATACACATTAATAGTTAATAATATATGTACATCCAGCGTATTATGATTTTATCTAGGCACTCGTATAGGTTCGTCCTGCACTTGGCCCATAAAATGTGGGTTGAGTTGGCCCATCTCGCATAAGAGCTGGTCTGCGGGTTTGCGGGTCCGTCTCGCATAAGGATTGGTCCGCAGGTTCGTGGGCCAGACAACATTCAATTTTCTTTTTTTTAGAAATTCAATAATTTTTTTTTACTTTTTCTTTTGAAAAATTGTCATAAAAAACAAAGGCATTAGAATTAATATAGCAATAACATTAATTGAATGTTACATAATCCAAGTATCAATCTTCCAATATTATTGACTTACCCACTACCTAACATATATACTATTATTTATTTTAAATTACATGAAAAATATCATATCCAACATCCAGTATTTTCATCCCAAAACTAGACCAAAAAGGAGTCTTTAGGAAATTATAACTCCAATAACCCTTGTAATTTTCTACCCCAAAATAAAAAAGGAAGAAAAACATAACATTTACTCCACTGTTGCCAAAGTCAATTTTTATTTTTGGTTTGCGGGCTTACGGGCCAGCCTGCCCCGCTGCTAGCCCGCGCGAGGCGGGCTAATGCGGGTTAGCGGGTTGAAAGACCCATCTTACTTTGTCATCCTAACTTTATCTATTGTTAAAATTAAATAATAAAAATATAAATAAAATCAATTCAGTGACTCTCAACTCTTTACAAATTAGTTTAGTTAATAAAAGATTGAGCTAAGTCAAATCACGAATTTTAGATATATTTAAACAAGTTTCTCCGTAAATATATTTAGAAGAAGAAAATAAAAAATATTAATGAAGTTTATTATTATAAACTATTTCGATCTAAGTCCGTTAAAATAACATCTAGGTCAATCACAATATTTGAAGTATTTTTAGTTTTGAAGTTCAAAGTTTCATTACGATTTTGTTCTTAAAAGGTGTCTCAGAGGATTAAGGGAAAAAGATCTATATAAATTGTCTTTGACATCGACTCCTAAGCGATATAGTTGGACGTACTAGAACAAGCTCACAGTCGTCGAGAGTTAAGGGAATGAGGGTTCATCTTTGGAACCACTTTTGCATTCCCTTGGGAAACGACGATTCATCTTTGGAACCTCGTTTCATTTCCACAGACGACATCAATGTTCCGACCTCAAATCTGTTGAGATAGCATCGCTAGGATCAATCACAACGGACTTGAGGTCGAAACATTGGCGTCGTCTGTGGGAATGATATGAGGTTCCAAATACGAATCATCGTCCCCTTAACCCTCGACTAAAGGACTTGTTCCAATACGTTCAATATAGTCTCACATTGCTTAGGAGTTGAGGTTAAAGATAATTTATATACACCTTTCTTCCTTAATCCTTGTGTATTTAAAAAAAAACCGAAATGACTTGAATATAAATTAAAAATAATTTTATGTATATAAGTCAATAAAATTTTAAACAAATTTATAAAAGACCACGAAGCCGTATCCCAATTCCCCCAAGATGTTTCTACGAAACCACCACATAGGAGGGAAATTGCAATGTCATTGCATTAAAAAAACATATTTTAATTATCGTTTAAAATTATTAACACTCATATAATTCATAAAACACACTTTTTATTTCTAAATATATTATACGCATAATTTCATTTATCTTAATATATTATACACGCATTAAAAAATAATTTGCATAGCCTCTTTTTGCCCTTTGTCTTGCACACTTGAAATATGAAGAATCAAAATCCAATTATACTCTTTGGAACAAATACGTATCTAGTCAATCATACACTAACAAATCTTATTTGATTTGTATATTTTATCATTTAACTTGTGTGTGATGCCATCACCTAACTCTTCATTTTTTCTCTTTCTATATAATAACAAAAGATACTCAATTGCTTTTATATGTAGTCTTTGTTTTTGCTTTTCAATTTCAAGCTAACATATAAAAATATACAACACACAAACGTGCTTCTGTTAAGTACAAAATGGCTTAAAGCTTTTCACTTATAAAACCAATCATGATAATCTCCTTCGATTTTTCGATTTTCCTTTTTCGATTTTTCTTTTTCTATGTAATCACTACAAGAAAATTATGAAATAGAAACCAAAATAATTAGTTGCAATAGTAACTAAATTAGAGACCATTTTAGAAACTAAAAAAAAATTTGGTTTCTAAATTAGTTTCTATTATTGTTAAATAGTTTCTAAATTGGTATCTAATTAGCA
>Ga0123342_1003201_pt1 | contig 26481 bp, 18 predicted proteins | sample Turbeawhitnodule_FD_89960 | JGI IMG/M metagenome (GOLD analysis project Ga0123342, IMG submission 89960) | Root nodule microbial communities of legume samples collected from Mexico - Turtle bean Mexico white nodule | ecosystem: Host-associated > Plants > Roots > Nodule | place: Mexico: Nepantla...
CTAGTCTGTTCTTAGAATTCTTTATGAATAGGTATAATCTACCTATGTATCGTTTGTGTTAACATATGGGTTTTGGTCTAGTCCCCCCATATTTTTGTATTTTCTTTCTTTTTTCTTTTTTAAATAATATTTTTTCATGTGATGACAGATGATTGTTGTTACTTGAGGTGTCAGCTTAGCTGAGATGTCAAGTTGCATAGTAATGCCTAACACAAAAACTTTATAAAAATAAAAATAAAAATAAAAAATAAAAAAATGAATAAATAAATAAATGGTTAAGTATCAATCAATAAATATAACATCTCCACCATGCTCCACTTACATTATTTAAAAAAAAAATTCAAAAGTTCGGTAACCGTGAAACTTTAGAAGTATCACGTGATAAAAAAACCTTACTTCCACAACGTGGTTAAGGGGAGTGTTTTTACCTTTTGGGCATCGCTAAATGCACCTCTTTTTCTTTTATAAAGGAAAATCCTGATTGCCTCATGACCACAATGGGAAAGATAATGCACAATTTGAGGTATTGGCACCAGAACAATATCATAAACTAAAAATATTTCACTTCCTCCACCTCCCATTTTTTAATTTGCACCCCTATAATTTTCAAAATGACTATTTTATTCTTTTAAAGTTTATTTTATTTTCAAAAGGTAGGAGGGTGCAGTGCGGGAGAAGTGGACGGATCAATTGAGTCATTTTTACCCAATTTTAGACTCTTTCTTCCTACACCTTCATATGTTCTTCTCTCACCTCTATAAGTTTTTTGTATTTTTAAAAATATCTCTATGTAATATTTTGGATTACATAATTTGGAAGTCTTTTTCAAATTCGTAATTAGTTTTTGAATTACATAAACTGAAAATATTTTTTCAGATGCATAATTAGTCTTCAGATTACATAATCGAGAAGTCTTTTTAGCTTCTAGATTATGTAATTTAGAAGTTTTTTTAGATTAGATAATCCGAAAGTTATTTTATGAGGTGACAAAAAATAAAAAAAAATACATTTTGTATTGAGGTGATGGTAAGAACATAGAACTAAAAGTCCAATTGCAGGGTGCAGGGATTAAAAGCCTAAAAAATTATCCAAGCTTATCCATTACAAATATCCATTATTGTTAGAAAAATATAAGCAGGATAAGAATTCTTGCAAAGCCGTATAGAAGAGGGGAGAAGGACTAAATAAGCAATCATACATCCGCAGAAAACGGATTATGCTATTAAGTATCACTGACAAGATGTTCTGTTCTGTCCCACAGGAACACTTCATTATGACATGTCTCTTTTAAAAGTGCCAACCTCGAACTATAGAAGTTTCCAAATGAACAAACACAAAGTCATCTCCTCTGGCTGGTCTACCATCATGAATAGTCTCCGGATTCAATTTCCAAGCTCCATACCTTGCCAATTCAGGTGGAACAGGACTATTACTTTGAACAGGCATGTGATATTTTGGTCTTGATGGAGGCAAGTTACGTGAAGTCTTATCAGAAAGATGACCCTTCAGGTTTCAACCCCTGAATTTTTGGTAAAATTAACTTGCATACACTCCACCGTCACAAAAACATCAGTTTCCTAAAGAATTAAGAATGTAGAAGCCACCTTGATACGATGTGTGTGTGATCATTTCAACATTCACATGCTTGTCATGGTTTGGTTTTATGGTATGAGCCACATCAGAAACGGCAACATAAGTTGTAACATCTCTTGCTACTAAATCCTTCGACATTAATCTCCTCTTATTCGTGAGCATGAATCACGTGTTACCCTTAATCCAAAGCAGAGGCAACCATATCTGAATTTTTTCATTTTTTCATTTTGTTCAGTGTTCATCAATGCAATAGCTGTCATTTCATTTAGTTCATAAACCAAACACTCCTTTCCTTTGTTCATATTAAACCAATAACTTTACCATAAGTCATTTCTTACCTTCCTTGGATGCACATATTGGGCCTTGGGCCCTCTGTGTGATATTGTATCCAAATGGGATCCTAGCCACATTAAACTTTTTCAACACAGAGAAGTGTCTTGTGGATGAAAAAAGAAAAAAGAAAAGAGAAGAAGGGTGTTGTGTTTTGTCTCATTTTGAGGAATATTCTCACGCTGTGCTCTGTCATAATAATTGACTTCTTACACTCCCGCATCCCTCGGCTGTGGCACCAATCAATAATCATGCAGGTTTGATGCCGTTCTACCCTTACTTACTTCACATGCTGTCAAACTATATTTTACATGCCATATCTTATACTAACAACTTTCAACTTGACTCCTCCATCACTCAACCTTGCTGTTAAAATTCCATCATTCCAATGTAAAAGATAAGAACACCTATAAACTCACTAATCAACTTTCATCATAATTGGTCCACATATTTTTCTCTGTCCAGACAGTTTACAGGTCAAATAGGATGTGAGTGATGATAAGTGTGAGAAAGGGGTTCCAAGGAAAAAGTTGGACCGTTTAGCCATGCCAAAACCTTGAGTTGTGCCTTGTTAATAGGTTACAGGCTCACAGTAGCAGTCAAATTTTTATCCAACCAATGGCAAAAGCCAAAAATTTTAACACTTCCTTTGGTGTTGTAGATTTTGACATCAAAAGAAACTAAAAAGTAAAGCTAAAAGTGAAGCTAGCAGCCAAATCCTACATATCCAATGCTTTTCTTAAATGCTTTTTCTGCTAGGTGAGACTATCAAACTCTGAATCATCAGAGTCTCCGCTTGAAGGAATATATTCCTTCTACCAGTAAAACAAAAAACAATTCAAACTTTGTAGTGACCCAATTTCTTTTTTTTTTAAATAACTATATATGTAAATTATGTTGAGGGGCCCAAGACTCACATGCATGCCACATGTCAAAATCTGATTGTACTGCTGCTTCCATTTGGTAGCTGCTCTTATAATATCAGTGTCTCAGTAATATTTAATCATAGAAAGTATAATAATGAGTTTAATATGAATGAGGAGTTGTGAGGACCACTGCATCAAACTGCTAGTTTTGATTCAAAATACAGATAGAGCTGCATGTGGGCATGTAGCTCGCAACTCTATGCATGGGGACTCAGATCTGCTTTGTTTTTTCTCTTATACTTAATTTTTCAGCTTATGCATTCTTTGTATTATTCCCATATATTGTTTCATTGCCTCAAGGGAAAATTGAAAGCAGTGTAAGTAGAAACTTATGCAAAGATTTCCTCAACTGGTTTAGAAGGTCACAAATATTGCCCTAAAAAGGTCAAAAAGTGTTATATAGTTGTTTACAGTGTTATCTCTAAAGACCATGTATGTTTCTGAGGTTGTGATCGATTCCGTGGATTGATTGTTAATTCTCAATTAAGAACAAATCTTAACCTGTTACTCATAATTTCATTGTAGGAACAATTAAAGCTTTATTTATTTTTTTTGGTTGAATTTGACTGAAATTTCAATTCCTATGAATAAAAGAGAAAGATGACTACTGCCTAAGTTTCACTACTATTCATTCTTCAGTCTCTACATTGAAATTCATGAACTTGTTATACAGCAACCAAGTTTCAAAACTTTCTAGAACAGTGAGTTAATATAGATTTCTGTAGCTGGAGTTGATAACTTTGACTAGAATAAACAAAACCAAATAGTTCAATCAATCAATATTACCTTTAAAAGAAATAATTTTGAAATGAAATGTATAAATTCATGCAACTTAAAATACAAAAGCTGACACTATTTTTATAAATGAGAAAAGGTGTCTTAGTTTGGTTCCACTCACTCTCAAGACACCACACGTTTCTAAGCCTAGAAAAATAAAAGGCAAGAAAAATCTTATCATGATTCAACATTTTTCACAAACAAAAAAAGCCTAGACACAAAAAGATAAAACTCCCCTAAATAATAAAGTTTGGTTTGACCCAGAAAAAATATTTTTAGGGGGAAGGGTCTATAGAAAAGAGGAAAGCAACTGAGGAAACAAAGTGTCTGTTTGAGAGGAGAAAAGGACCAAAGAAGCGTGGAGTGCTTTTATTCTGGGACCAAACTTAGGTAATATATTGTGGAATAAAACTCCAAATCACACTAATCTTAATGTTAATTCACAACCTTCTTTTTATTGCCCCCATGTGGCTATTGCTGAATGACTCTAGACAAGACACAAACCAAGAAAGTTGTCCACTACACCAGCAATCAAACAAAACCATGGTAAAAAAATAAGTCACACTTCAAAGTTCATTTATTGTCGTTTTTAGACACTTAGATTCTCAGTTACGTGTTCAGATTTTTCCAATTTGGTGAGCAATTTCCCATACGTAACTAGCATCTGAAAAACATTATAGCAGGAAAAAAAATACAAGATATATTAAAGAAAAAAGTGGAGAAAGAAAAAGAAACTTTGTTGATGTTTGAAGTGGACATTTTTGGTCATATCCTAGATAAAATGTTATACTAGGGCCATGTAGATGTAGTATGTACTATAACTGACAAGTGTCAATTTTGTGATGGTTATTTAAGGGAAGACTTATAGTGATAGCTCTCAATAAACTTACACTCTTTTAAGAATCCTTGATCCAAATTTTTTGAGGAGGGGGTTAAAACATCAGTTCCTCATATTTGGACAGATGAATGAGTACTTGTTTGCTTGGCTCTGGTGCTTGCACATCTCACTGTGCTTGTGGATGTGCCAGGAATATCTGGATGCTGCTTTTGGGAAAGAGAGATATTTGGATTACATGAATCACAGAAAGAAGATTAAGGTTAATTGTTTATTATTTGAAGGGTGTTCATACATTTGAAAATGAATTCCAACCACCTCCATTGGTATTCTTTATGAGATTTCATACTCTCAGTTGGGACCTTATACAGTTGTACACTTGCAAATTCACTCATTTCCAGAAAAATAAACACCTACTTGCACACACCAATGAAGTCAATTTGAGGCAAAAGTTATTAATTAATGCAACCTGTGTGTGTATATATATATATATATATTTCTCTGTCTGAATTGGTGACATAAAGAAGAGAAAAGGGGTTAAGTGATCCTTGGGTGATCCCTTGTCCCATCATAGGAATTGCATTCAGAAATTGGGCCCTGCTTGGCAAGTATTATTACAAACCTGCAATGAATATTATTATAAGTCATATTTGAAGAATTGTAGAATGAGATTAAAAGAGTTGTTCTGGTATTGGTATATACATAATATATATGATTCATAATATGTATGAGGTGAGTGATTGAGTGTGGTCCACCAAAGTTATTATAGGGTGGATGATTCAGTAATACACCTCTATTCCTCATTGGATCACCCAAACATTCCATGAACCGTTGGTCCATTACTTGGTGATTTTATTGACTGCAGGGGAAAGTAGCACCCATTTTAGGTAACCAAAAATCTTCATGTCGGCTTAAGTGATGGGAATTTGTATTTCCATCAAATGAACAATACCAACATAATCATAATAACAATTATTGTCTATAGGAAAACTATTTAGTCCCTTCATTTTGTTTTTCATTTCTTTTTTTTAATATTTTAGTTTAATTTAAATGTAAATTTTATCACTTATTTATTAACATTTACAATTTTTATCCCTTATTTTTTTTATATATTTTGCCATCAAAATTTCCCATTTTTACAATTTTTTTTCACTTTTTAAGCAAACTAATAACGTGTTAGGGTGTTTTTTATAACATGATTTTATAAATATTAGTAATGCACAATATTGTTTACATTTTCTTGTAACATGTCATTATTTTGTTACAAATTTAATGAGTTAGTTAACTTTATGGAAATTGATTTTTTTTACCTTAAACAGAACAAATACCTGTTGAAAATAAAAAATAATATAATTAAATTTAAAAATTCTTGTAAAAGTAAATATTTTTAAACGAGTCATTATTTATTTTGTTAGCTTTTCATAAATTTTATACTTGTTTTATACTTTGTTATTGAATAAAGTAAGTAATGTGACTATTTAGTTTGTGCAACATGATGCACTTGGTAAGGTATTATTCCGATTAATATATAACTACAAAATTGAATATAAAAATTAATTAAAAATATATAATTTAGATATTCAACAAAATAAAATATTTAAATTAGAAAAAAATTAAAAGTTAATTAAGTGAAATTATAATGAAAAATTAAGCCTTTTTTAGTTGTTAAAATAAGAAATATAGGATGGCAACACTTTGAGAGGTTATTAGATTCTCCCAACAATAACTAAGTTGTCATCTTCTTCAACCTGCTCATACTTTCTTCCTCAACAAACATGTGAACTCTTAGTTTTTAAAATGTAAATATTCCAATTATTAATATTTAACTAATATTCTAGTTCGAAATTTGTGCTGAATATTTCATAAAAATTCGTGTTAAGATTCAACTCATTATTTTTATTCTACTCACAGCTGTCAAATAAGTTTTAAAAAAACATTTTTTTTAAAATTATCACCAAAATTCGATTTACAATAATGTAATGAACTATTTAATCGAAATATTAAGAAAATGAATTGAACATTTTGACTTTCATAATATTTAAATTAGTTATTATATTTTTTTTATTATTTGAAAAACCTGTTTAAATTTTTAAAGTTGTGATGATAAATATGTTTAAAGTAGATTGTACTGCTGTTATAAGTATATTAATAAAATGTTCTTAAAGTAGATTGTGAACAAAATTTAATGTTATTTTAAGATGTATTTTTTACAAAAAAAAAATCATTTTTTTTTATATTATGGTTTCTTTCTGTCATAGTAACCATTAAATTTATAGTTTACTTTTTTTTTTTAATAAAGTATATTTCATCACACCTTAAAATATTTTAACCAATGTAAAAATAAACACATTAAAAGTTACCAATTAACTAAGAAAGTGTTTGATGTTAGAGAATTTTGTTGTGTTTAAAATTCATGAATTTTAGAAAACTTATTTTTTTAATTGCAAGTAATATTTTATAATTTTAAAAATTAAAAAGTAAATTGTTGATTTCACTATAAACTGTAATTGTTCACTACAGTGAATAATTTAATAACAGTGACATGATGTTTTTCTTCCAGTGAAATATTTTCTTAACTAGTATTATCTTATTTTCTATGAAAATAATTTTTTTGTAAAAAAGTAATTATAAACATTTATGAAAAAAATATGATAAATGAAATGTATGGCTTAACACTACAAGAAAATCATGAAATAGAAACCAATTTTTAAATACCAAAATAATTAGTTACAATAGGAACTAAAATAGAGACCATTTTAAAAACTAAAAGAAAAAATTGGTTTCTAAATTAGTTTCTATTATTGTTAAATTCTAAATTGGTATCTAATTAGCAACTAAGGTTTTAACTACCAATTATTTAATTTCTAAATTTTGTAGCAAAAACCTTGATTGTTAATTAAATATCAATTTAAAAACTATTTAACAATAATAGAAAATAATAAAAACTAATTTAAAAACCAATTTTTTTTTTAGTTTCAAAAATAATCTCTAATTTAGTTACTATTGCAACTAATTATTTTGATTTTTACAAATTGATTTTTATTTTATAATTTTCTTGTAATGTAAGATTTTCATAAAAAAATATATATTGTACCAAATATTTCTTAAGTGTATTGTGTATTTTAAATTTAATTAAGAATATTTTAAAAGTTTGTATAAGGTTGATGATAAAATTTAAATTTTATAATAATTAATCTGTAAATAAAATTACAAGACTTTAAAGTTTATTAAAAAATACATTATAAACAATCTAAAACATATATGTATAAAATTAAATTAATTTTGATATAAAATATTATTTTGATACACCATTTCATATTTATAGATTAACATATCAATTTACTAAGTCCATATAATTCAATTATCAAACAAGTTTTCAACTCCAATTAACTTTTGAATTCCTATATAACTTTTCAACCTTAACTAACTAACTAACTAACGAACTTTTCAGCTGTATCTAGTTTTTGCCTTATTTATTCATATCTATTTTTCAATTCTATCATATACATGTAAGATTATATAGTTTATATTAATAATATACACAAAACATCATAAAAAAAAAATATGTTTAAAAGGATTTTTTTAAAGAACATTTTTTGAAACACTGGGTATAAATTTGTAAATAAAAATATGAACATTATATTGAGATGTATTAAAATTTATGAATACATTGAGAATATTTCTTAATAAAAATAAATTGGAATTTTCTATTAGTACCATAGTTTGAATTTGTGCTATAGTTCAATACAAGAAATAAATGATAAAAAGATATTTAAAAGGTTTGAATAATTTGCATAAAATATGAAAACAATTTATACATTAGTATTGAGTGAGAAATAAATAAAAAAGAATACTAGAATATAAAAGGAGAAGAAAAGAAAAAAAGAGATAAAATGAAAAGGATAAAAGAATTATTTGGGCAAAGGCATGACAGACAGGTGCAAGACCTCAGAACTGTTTAGTGATTTGGACCTCTCTTGGTTTTGGCGACAAAAACCCTTTGAAATTATTGAATCAAGAAAAAAGCTTTGCTTTACCTTTGACCCCTCTCTCTCTCCTCTCTCTCTCTCTCTCTCTCTCCCCAAGCTACCACCAGCTCCCTATCTACAGTGCTATCTCTCTCTGCTAAAGCAACGAAGCTGTGTTCTGATCCTTCAAATTAGGTACTCTTTTGTTCTCTTCTTACTTTAGTCTCTTCCAATTCTTCACTTCTCATTTCCTTTTCGCCATAGACCTTCAAGTTTAACTCCTTTTCCATCTGGGTTTCTCTCTCCCCCTTCCGATCTGCTTCAGATTCCACTCCAAACCACTTTTCTTCTTCAAGATCCATTTTTTATACAATTCTCTCAGGATCACTTTCTTCCACCTGCTTCTGGTAATTTCCCTCTCACCCAATATCCTTTTTCTCTCAAAATATGGTTCCCCGTTTTTGCCGGCAAATTTGACCTTTTTACTTTACTCTTCTTTTGGTCTTCTAAGTTCAACCCTTTGTTCTTCTTCTCTGATTTTTTGTGTTTTTTGGTTGATTATTGTCTTGTTGGTGTTCTCGTGAGTGTTCTGCTTTACTAATTGGATCGTGCTCTGCATGCAGCTTTGTTAGGGATGTAGATATATGGTATCTCTTCTTGTTAAACTTGGTCTTAGGGTTATGTCCACTGTTTGTTCATGGATAATATGGGATGGGGTTCACCACTCTGGTGCAGTCTGAGGTATTGGTTGGTTAATTATCTTGTTGTGTTTTGGTTAGGTTGTGATGTACTTGTGTTGTTATGTGTCGAGTGGAGGAACTGTTTTGGTTTTATTTGTTAAAAGGATCTATTTGTCTGATTCTGAGTGTGAGGAAATTATGTTGTGATTTTATTCATATTTGAAGCTTTTGTTTTGTGGATTGGTTCATGAATATCTGTTAACACCACCCGCCAAACCAGCTTGTTTTTCATACTGTGGCATGGCTGACTGATTTTTTATGATGTTGATGGCTTTTGATAGGTTGTTTGTTGTTCTTGGAGACATAGATGGATGCTGAGCCAGGGGTTTGGTCAATTTGATCTTGATTGAAACTTTTTAGTATTTCTGATGGACTCAAAAACTAGTTCTAGATCTCTCCCAAAACACCATCAGAAGACGGCTGGAATTCAAACCCTTGAGGTAAAAGACAACCGGTCTTCAGGGAATCCAGCTTCCCTGAAAACAGGGAAAACTGAGCTGGCTGGTCCAGAGGATTTATCCAAGTCTGTAGGGAGCGTGTCCAAGCAGAATACTGAGGAAACTGCTGAAAACAAGAAGTTAGGAGTTTCAATCCAAAAGGGGTCTGCTGATTCCTTGTGCAATAAAAGTAGTTCTGGTGCTTCTTCATCTGTTTTCGACAAGGCTGATCAAGCTGTTAATGAGAAAATAGGCTCACAGGAAAGCTCTATTGAACAAGACAAAAAGACATCGGAATATGGAAGTGTGAAAAATAGTTCTGTTTCTGCCAAAGTTAGTGATGGGGCCAGCAGTCTTGCAAAGACAAGTGGAAGTGCCAAGATTAGTGACAGAGCTGATTTTGTTGAGAGTGGTAAGAGCAGTATTTACAGAGGAAGCACAAGCAGTGATGTGAGTGATGAGAGTACTTGTAGTAGCTTTAGTAGCAGCATAAACAAACCTCACAAGGCAAATGACTTGAGATGGGAAGCCATTCAAGCAGTTCGCAGTAGAGATGGGGCTTTGGGTTTAGGTCACTTTAGACTACTGAAGAGGCTGGGTTGTGGGGATATAGGCAGTGTTTATCTCTCTGAGTTGAGTGGAACTAAATGTTACTTTGCAATGAAGGTAATGGACAAAGGGTCTCTAGCGAGTCGCAAAAAACTACTTCGAGCCCAGACAGAACGAGAAATCCTGCAGTCTCTTGACCACCCATTTCTCCCAACTTTGTACACTCATTTTGAGACTGAGAAATTCTCATGTTTGGTAATGGAATTCTGCCCAGGTGGTGACCTCCATACTCTTAGACAGAAGCAACCAGGGAAGCACTTTCCTGAGCAGGCAGTAAAGTATGTTTAAATTACAACTTAATTTTGGTTCATTCATACTGATTATTATACTCACTGTATTTCTCCTTTTGAGTTCCTCCATTTTCTTATACTACTTTTGAGCAAAAACTGGATCGAATTTCAGATACATTGTTTTACTGGCTTGTTATATTGTCTACTGGTAAAGAAACTAGATTTGAGTCTTCTCAGGGTGTTGTAATGACAACTACATCATTTATCTTTTAATTTCTTTTCAAAATTGTCCCTGGATAATCTCTTAGTTTTAATGTAGGCGGTTCCAGTGCTCATCCTTATTTCTGCTTATTGATCTAATTGCTGCAACAACCTAATTCTAATGCTTTGATCACTTTATCCTTGTATGCAGATCCTGTTTACCAAGCATCTGTGATAATTTAATTGCTTAATATGTAAAGAACATCAAATTTTAAGAATAGAATCTTCCTCTCATGCATGCATGAAAAGTATAGGTGGAGGTTGTGATACGAGTTCTTTTACATGTGGGTTTGCATGTTTTACTTTTCAAATGTGTATGATGCTTCTGGTTGGTTTATTCAAGTCGTATATGAAATCAAATACTGTATTCCAGACAATTTCAGATATCGATTGTGGGTTTGATGTCTGTTTTATTTTTCCAAATCTACAAATCAATACATAACTTCCCTCAACCAGAGTAAAAGTGAATCTCTGCAAACTTGTTGGTGGGAAGATAAATTAAGTGGAAATCTTAACTGTCATAAATTTATCAAAAACAGCTCCAGGGCATCTGTTTATTTTCCTCTGCAAATGCCTTTTGATCATGCTCAGAGACCTTTTGATATTCTATAAATTCAGCGAAAAATGAGATGTCTGAATGCTCCTTAAGCCTCTTAGTCATGATTTTTTTCATGCTTTTTTCATTTTTGGGTATTTTGTCTGGTTTGGCAGTTATGTTAATATGTTCTGATGGTATTCATTGATAATTTCCTTTGAACTTTGCAGATTTTATGTAGCAGAGGTCCTTCTGGCATTAGAGTACCTCCACATGCTTGGGATTGTCTACCGTGACCTTAAGCCAGAAAATGTCCTTGTTAGGGACGACGGACATATTATGCTCTCTGACTTTGATCTTTCCCTCCGATGTGCCGTCAGTCCGACCCTTGTGAAAACTTCAAACACGGATTCTGAGCCTTTAAGAAAGAACTCTGCTTACTGTGTCCAACCTGCATGTATTGAGCCACCTTCCTGCATCCAACCATCCTGTGTTGCCCCTACCACATGCTTTTCACCCCGGCTCTTCTCTAGCAAATCAAAGAAAGACCGGAAGGCGAAAACTGAAATTGGTAACCAAGTGAGTCCATTACCTGAGCTGATTGCAGAGCCTACTGATGCTCGGTCCATGTCATTTGTTGGAACTCATGAATACTTGGCACCTGAGATTATTAAGGGAGAAGGTCATGGGAGTGCAGTTGATTGGTGGACCTTTGGGATCTTTCTATACGAGCTGTTGTTTGGTAAAACTCCCTTCAAAGGATCCGGTAACCGAGCCACACTGTTTAACGTTGTTGGACAGCCGCTGCGATTTCCAGAAGCACCTGTTGTGAGTTTTGCAGCAAGGGATCTTATAAGGGGGTTGCTTGTGAAAGAACCTCAGCACAGATTGGCATATAAAAGAGGGGCAACTGAGATCAAGCAACACCCCTTTTTTGAAGGTGTGAACTGGGCATTGATCAGATGTGCTACCCCACCTGAGATCCCAAAGACTGTAGAGTTTGAGAAGATACCCTCCCCAGCCTCATCAGGTGCTGGTGAAAAGGCTGTTAACCACATGTCAATAGCTAATCAGAAAGGTTCTGATAATTATCTGGAGTTTGATTTCTTCTAGAGGTAGAGACAATATTGATTGCAAATGGTTTCTGTTAAGAGGGGAGGAACTTTTTTTCAATGTTTCAGAAAACAGACCATGAGGAATTGTATGTTTGTTTTTTGTTGGCTATTTGCAGTTTCAAATTTGTATGGCACAATTAATGCATGGCTTCTCTGTCATCTCAAAAAAGTCATATAAAAAGAACATTTATTCACTACCTGCCAATGCACCACTAGGAATTCCAACCAGCCAATGATGCTCTAAGGTCCCCAATGATACTATTGGTGAGTATGCAAGAGTGGATAGTGGAGCACATGTGCATCAACCAACACCCTCATTTTAATCTTTACACTATTTCTTTCAAAACAACTCTCATCTCCTCAAAAACTGTGCTTACAAACTCACCAATACCATTGCCTCAAAGCCCTGTCATACCTCTAAAATTCTAAATCAGTCAAATGCAACTAAATGTTTTTGTTTTATCTAAATATTTCAATATTAAAAGTCAAGTAAATGTATTTATTTTATTAGATGAGGTGGATTGTAATTTTGTTATAATATATTCAGTTTCTAGCGCAATTTCAGCTATTTATTGTTATGCTTGTGTATCAACTTTATACTTCAGGATCTACTATTTCACTGGAGCTGTGCCTGATGCTAAAATAATAATATTGCATCAGTCGTATTTTTATTTTTATTCAGTTTATAATTACTTTTATAAATAATAAAATTAAAGAGTGACAAATGAAAAAAAAAATGTTGGGTATAGTCATGTGAAGAAAAATAAATAAATTAACGTTAAAACATAACAGTCTTAAATATATCCACATTTTTAAAAAAAATATATGATTCTTAATTTGTTTGAATATAGATTAGACTGTGCAAAAGTTTAAGTTTAATGTTAAATAAATTCATTTTCTTTCGGTATAAATTATTTAAATTTGAATTGAAGAACCTTTATTAAAAATTTGGTGCATTGCCTACAAAAGAGAATGCGGCTTCTACTTTTTAAAAAGGAAGTTGTATCTATCAACTAACTTTTTAAAAGAGAGAAAAATTACAATTTATTTTACACTTTTATTCCTGGTTGATTTAAATGGAAAGTTCACATATAAAAAAAATAACACAAATTCTTAGTAGATTTCAACAAATACTTTTGTTAATAATATTTTTGTACTGACTAGTCTAAATATTCAGTTTATACTATTCAGCCTCTTTTCTAGGCCCAATTATTGAGTTTATTCATTTAAAAGAAAACTGGTGGGTTACTAATTCCATAACTTCACTTTATATATATTAAAAAAATAAAAATTATATTGCTCACTTAATTTAATCAATCTATACTCTAAAATTAAAATCACATTATCATTATAAAATATTTAATATTCCTAAACAAATAAAATTCATAACAACACAGGTTCTTGTTTCAGACCTAAGTACCTGATATCTAAAATATGAATTAAACAATTAAAGTCTATAACATTACTAGAACATAACCAATAAACGACTAACGTTTTTAATAAAAAGTAAAATTAATAACAAAAATGTTAAAAATAAAATAATAGTTCAACTTAGATCGAATCACATGACCTAGGGTTTTAGTTGAACATTAAAACTGTCGATTTTGAGGTTGGAAATTTAGTTTGGAAGGTTGAGATGTCAAAGTCAAAAGCATTTTTGAGCTAGCCACGTGCTCCATTTTGCTACAAAGCAAATCTTATAAAGTGCTTTTAAATCCTAATTATGTTAACTATACAATACTAATTAATAAATAATGTTTTAATCTCTTAATTTCGACATTAGTAAATTACCTTTATGAAACTAAAATATGAGTTAGTCAAATTACATGCAACTGAGTCGAGTATCATTTATCTATATAGATTTGTATAACAAATAATTATATATAAATATGTTTGTAGTACTTGGAGTACAATTGAATTTTTCTTTTATTTGCTATATTTAAAAAAATGAATTTTATAAAATTAATTAGTTGATTTTGGTCCCATAAAATATTTTTTTAGTTCTTATAATATTTTTTTTATCTCGAATAAATCCCTGAAAAGTATTAATTAAAGCACAACAAAAAAAAAAAAACTATAAAGACATACCTTAAATTAGATTTGGTGATTCCAATCACTAATTTTCTTATATCAAGATCTCTAACTAGATTTGTCATTACTTTGACAACGTTGTCATCCTCTACAATCATCTCTTCCATCTTAACCTATTTGGTGTGTTACATATATACAATCATTTCAAAAGTTGATTTCTCAAAAGAAAATATCACTTGAAGATATAATTAGACTCTTAAATATATCACTAAACAGTTTGTCAAGATTACAAAGTTAAGACACTTCAGTCTTTCAGTTATTTTTTCTATTTTTAATACATAATTAGCCTCTAAAAAAGTATTGGTGCATCAATTTCATTCTTAATAAACTATTACAGACTCTAATTAGTTCAAAAACATACTAAGATAGATGAATAACTAAATTGTCAATAGATAATTTTTTTTATATCTTAAATTTCATGAAAGTGATATTTTTCAACTATCGAATTGTGTATTGTTTTTGTGCAAAAGGAATTTCTTTATCTTTGAATCAAGGCAGAAGTCAATGAACTATTAAAGGAGCAACTGTATCTTGTCTTTCTGTTGAGTCAAGTGTAAGTTAACATGCTTTGAATCTACAAGACTCCTTGGAAATTTTCCAACTGCTATCAAACATCAAAAACAACAATCAAGACCACAAAGTCATAGCTTAATTAATGACTTTAAATGGAAACAACCACCTCATTCATTCGTTGTCTTCAACATTTTTATTAATCAAAATGGTTACAACCATCTTATTCAATCCTTGAATCACACCACCAACAAATAACTTGTTGTCTTGTACCACTATATATTTATATTTCCAACCAATTTTTTCATGGTGAATAATCAAAATTTTCAACTTATGAAAAATAACTAATAATTCATAATTTGTATTAGGTGAAAATTAGTATGGACCATGTGATGATGATGACATATATGTAACAATATCTCTTTATACAAACTTAAAGAAGATGACTCACATGGACTTGAGATAAGCTTGATTTCAGAAAAAATGTATATGAGATAAACTTGATTTCAGGAAAAATGTATATGAGATAGACAATGGTAAAGGGTGTGACAACATGCTTCAAATTTCATGAAAGATCTTCCATGCTTGATTCCCCAACGTGGTCTAGTGCCACATGAACAATATCTTTGTCGTTGTTCTTGTGAATGTCAAAAGAGAACATACTGTCGATCTTCATCGTAGTGCAAACAATCATGTCTCGTTTCCCTGACACCATTGGTAGGAACAAGTTTACATCAACTTGGTTTGTCTTATAAGTTTTGTAGAATTTTTGATTAAAAATTTTAAGAATAACTTTTCTGACTAGATTAGACTTTCATTGTTTTAAGTATAGTTAAAACGAAACTTCAATGAATATGTGGTTTATGAACAAATTTTATTTTTTTATGTTATTGGTATTTTTTTTTTTTTTTTCAAACTAGACAAAAATATTAAGAGGAAATATTTTACATACTAATGCCTATTCATATTTAAAACTTGAACCTAATGTTCTTGAAATTAAGTTAAAATAACTTCAAGTGAGTCGACATGCATTTTCAATGATACATAAAAGGAGGATTTTAATTAGTAAGAAAGTGCTACGAAGATGACAAGAAATATTCTTTAAAAAAATAAAAAAGACAAATTAATGAAGATGGAGTTAGGGACCGTAAAACCTTTTGTGATGAGGAAAAATTAGGAGTTTAAAGTCAAATCATTGGGACATGTTAATATATATTATATGATTATCTCGTCTCTTTCAAATGGAAGATTAGATAGTGACTACATTGGACATTTGTGTTAATTAATTAAAAATTAAATTAATAAATTAATTGTTGATATAACAAGTAGCTAGTAGGGTTTTTATTGGTTGATTTTCTTTTCCTATAGTAAATAGAATTATAATTTCAATATTATTAGTTCTTTATATTTGAATATATATATATATATACCACAAATTTGAATTGGTTAATAATTATAGTTTGTAGTCTCTAATAAAAAAATAATGATAAATAAGTTTAAGGATTTAAAATGAAAAATTGATTCATTGGCCACAATAGAAAAAAAAAATAAAGATAACGGATAATAATGTAATAATAATGAAAATTATAATTACTATTTTAATATGGTAGATAAATAATATAATAATGGAGTTAAAGAGAATAATTATTATAATAATAATAATAATAGTAATAATAATATATACTTCAATATTATGAGTTAGATAAACTAATACTAGGAGTTAGATATATATTTTTAACTTATAATGAGAAATTCTTAATCAAGCATGCAATACAAGGTTTAAGATGAATATAAGATCTTTTTATTCAGTCCTATCATACAATAAGTTCCATCTTATGTAATTGTTCATTTTTAGCATTGTGCCTTCGAAAATCTCATTATACAACTTCATTTGTGATTGTATGTATGGTTGGAATTTAAGTTAAAAAATACGTAAAAGAAATATGGCCTATAGATTTATTAAAAATATAAAATGAATCAATTTTTTTAAAAGTTAAAATCAATTTATATATTCAATTATTTTTAAAACTTTCTTCTAACTTAAAAAAAATTATGTGATGCTTTAAAATAAATAAATAAAGTCCAATACATTGAAAAACCAATTCAAACCGAGTCACATCTCTTTTAGTCTACTTTTTTTTACTAAGTAATATTATACAGGAAAAAAAAATTGTTTTAGTTGTCAAAATTGTGAAAAATGATGAACTTACCCGTAACACTAACATGAAGCAAATAAATTTTAAATATAGTTTTAATCCTTAGATCAAATTTTGATTTTGTTCTTATAAATTTTTTATTTATTTTTCATTCATGTAAAATTTAAAATTATTATTTTTAATCCTTATAAAAAATAGAATGTTGATTCTACTTCTTGTAATATATCTTCTATTTTCCATTCTTTCAAAATTAAATCACTAATTTTAGTCTTTTAACATTCCTTTTAGAATAAACAAATAACATCTACTTTATATAGTTTAGAAATTATTTTTAAAGATGTTATTTTTTGACGTCGTATCATATCACTGAAAATTATCATCTGACTTTTGTTCAACACATAAATAATTAATAAGTGTCACATTGTATTATAAATAAATAATAGTAATTTTAAGAGAAATTAAAATATTATTACTTTTATCTGAACCAAAATAAATTATTGTACATGAGTTAATAACATATTTAAATAAATAAATAAAGTCTACAAAAACAAAAACAAAAAAACACATAAACAAAAATTCACAAAAACTGTGTGGATTAAGATCGGCCCACAAATTGCTGGATACGTGCATTCTTGATCAGCTTGAACCAACAAAATATAATCAATTTAAACACATCAATTTTTTTTCAAAAAATTGAATTGATCATTAAACTAAAAAAATACCAGTTAATATTTTATTAATTTAATTACAGTTAAATTAATATATATTTTAATATTAATATTTTTTTTGAAAACTCTTATGAACTGTTAATTGTAGTAAATTCACATTAATATGTACTTTAAAATGAATGATAGATATATTCTTGTTGATTTTGAAGATAAATTCTCTTCAAGAATGGTATCCTCTATTTTTCCATCATTTTGATAGTCTATGGTAAATAAGAAAATCTACATATATACTACATTCTTAAACCAATCCACACCTCTACATAATAAAATAATCACTTTTGCAAATATGAAAATCTCCTTTTATACTTTTTGGATTCGTGGTATTATTATTAGAATATTTTTACGTATAATTCAAACATCATACTGCAACATCTGAATATATCACATTTTTTTTCATAGAGAAAGCTAAGTTAAACATTCCACATCACATCTCTTGTTGGTTGCACTTAGATGAGTTTGTAAAACAAGATATTCATTTAGGGAACTATTCCCTATGCTGAAATTCAGTGACTGATACACAGTGCTTATGAAAAGCTTTGACTTTAAAAGTTGAAACAAACACATGAAACAGAAGCATTTTGCTGATGCTTGTTTTTCTGGGACATGGAAGTATCAGTGGCAATGGCACCAGCTATCTGTTCATTTACTTCCTTTCCTTCACATACAATACTCACATCGCAACCTTCTGGAGCATTCTGCAGTATCTGATCAGCTATGCCACTCCCTTTCCTTGATCTCATTTTTCTGTGTAACCAAAATGTTAAGTGGTTCAAATATAAGACTAAATTATCTATTCTTTTCTGAAGAATGCTTATATAGCCCAAACTGAAATTGGAGTGTGATACATTGATAGTGTGGCATTCTACCTTATTTGGGATTTGCTGGCTCCAATCACTAGTTTTCTTATTTGAAGAATAGGAATCAGGTCATTGATAGCCTTTGCAATCAAGTCACTCTCAATCAAGATGGTGTCCACCTTAACCTGCTTCATAGTTTTCTTACTTCAAATCTTTGATTTTGGGTGCAATTTGGAAAATACTTCCATTTGTAGAATTAGTACCTTGGAAGCAGAACATAATTGGAGGAATTTGTTGAGGAGCTCTCTTCTCTTGCCTCTTTCTTGGGCCATGTAGCTCTCTACCTGCTCAGGACTCACTTGGTTCTTTGGAATCATTCCCACTCCCACTGTCAATACCAGAAGCACAGTGGCAAGTTAGACACATTCACAAACTCACAAATGCATATATGCTTAAATTTGGCTAATTGGAATCTTCAACTTGAGAAAATTCTTATTTGCATTCCCACAAGAAAAATCAGAAAAATTCAACAAACGAGCTTTGACTTTATGTACTTGAAATTCACATTCCTTTATTTCAATCATGTAGGACATGAGGACTCTATCATTAGTCCACATTTTGTACTCATGGATTATCATATTTTCTAAGCCCTCAAAATTGATTCCCGGGTTATACTGAAGAAAACCGAATGAAAAAAAAAAGAAAAAAGAAAAAAAGTAATCATGTTGACCTTTCAAACTGTCAACCATCTTATACATATCTCTTGCTGATCTTGGAAGCCATTAATAATTATTTTGTGGTCTTAAAAACAGCATGGTGGTTAAGACCTCAACCTCACAGGTAGGCCAAGGGTGTGAACAACTTGCACCTATCTACCACAGAGACAGAAGAGAAAGAATGATTTAAAAACTACAATCCAAATTCCAAAACAACAAAATAAATAAAGAAATAAACAAAAGGGACATGAGAAATCTGGAAGAAAAGTTACAGGGATTTGGAAGGAGGTGGATCTCTGGGAAAACGTGTATGAGATAGAGCATGGTAGATGGAGTGGTGAAGTTGTTTAGGGTCCATGACAAGGCTTCGATGCTACTCTGGCTCTTTCCCACGGCCACATAGACAGTGTCTTCCTCCTCCTTCTCGTCTTCACCAATGGTAACCATAGGTTTAGGAGCATGATTGTTGAAGGGGAAGTCTGAGGAGTTATCTTCCTCTATCTCACTCACGCTGCTGCTTCTTCCACAGTAGTTGTCCTCCACCTTCAGGGACACAGCTTCATCTGAAGGGTGCAAGGTCTGAGTTAAGGTTTCAGACATTTATATGACTGAAGACGTGTTGTTGTGTGTTCTTGGCTTTGGTGAAAGGGCAATAATAGTTGTCTTTAGAAGAGAGTTGAAGGTGTAAATGAAGACAGAAAGTGTGGTGTAAATGAGAGAGAGAGAGAGAGAGTTGAATTAATAGTAGCACCGGCCTCAGGGACAATTTTGATTTGAGGGTGTGAAAAGCCATGTGGTAGACTAAGAAATTTAGAGTTTGAATATAAACTTTGACTTTTATTTTTGACCTACACAAATGTGTTGTATAAGATATTTTGGAACTAAAACAGTAGTCTCTTTTTGCAAATTTATGACTTTCTTTTTATTTTTTTTGTTTTATAATTATTTATATATTCAGAAACTAAAATTATTAAGGTTTTTTAATTAAAAATTTACTTTTAATTTTTTTATTATAGTGGTGTTATTTTATATTTAATAATAATAATATTTTGGTATTTATTTTAAGATGTAGTTAATTTACCTTTTTTGGATGATAAATTTTTGTATAGTATTTTTTGGTTAAGCCTTGGGTTTTGTTTATTTAATTTAAAAGGGGAAAACAATTATGGTAAATATTTTAAATAAAGTAGAAAAAATATCTAATACATAAAATAAGATTTTTAATGAAATGGTGTAGTACATTTATTTATGAGAGTTTGTCTCATGAGTTAGTCATTTACTTTTTCTTTTCAAGTTTTTGGTATGGTTCTTATTGGGTAAGTCTGTTGTATATAGGTAAAAGTGATTGAACTTCTCATGCCATATTATGACCTATCATTGTCATGTGTTTATAAGCATAATGGGCTTGTAACAATTTATGAATGGTGTTGGATGATATGTTGATGGTGTTGCATCAAAGAGCTCACAAATATATTTGAAGAAGTTGAAAAATATTATGTGTACAAAAATTGTTGTAATGTGAGTTAACCGAGATGAGTTGTGATGCTCATTTGAACAAATGATAAGTTTGATGACTAAAGTGATCAACGAAATATTATTGATGTTGGTGTTATTTAAAGAAGATTGAAAATATAATTAAAAAATAATAATTTTAGTTACAAAACATAATTAATTACTATATTACTTAAATTATAAATTATTTTATAAATTTAAAGTAATTTTATTTTTATTTAATCATTAGTTACCAGAGTTTTAACTATTAACTATTTTTTATTTTTAAATTAATTTTTACTAATTTTTTAAAGAGTAATTTAAACTCTATAAATATTAATAGTTAAAATTTTAATAATTATTTTAAATATAATTTAGAAATTATTTCATAAATTTAGATACTAATAATTTTTTAATCTTTAAAATATATATAATTTGATTAATATAATAATTAATTAGTTTTTATCTTTAAATTTAGTTGTTATAATTTAGGTTTTGGTTGCTTCACTTCACTTCTGTATCATAATGTTGGAAGCAAATGTAAGATAAGTCCAACATATAAATATTGAAACAAGTATAAGTTTATAGACTTACATCAAATAAGAATTTAATTTTTAAAAAATCTAAAATTATAATTACATAATAATATATATTTTTCTTAAAAATATAAAATTTATTTATATAATAAAACATCAATAGTTATATTATTTATGTTATTTTTTTATCAACTAGTTTATCAATTTGATTAAGACGTGATGCGATAATTTTTATGTTTATAAATTTGGGTTGATGTTGTGAGTGGAATTTGGAGACATAGGAACTCGGTGACCTTTGACAGGGGTGTGGTATATGCGCTCGAGATATTTGCACGGATACATGTAAATGTTTGGTCTTGGATTTTTGCAAAGTCCTGTTGGAATTCCTGTACGTACCCCCAACTGGGTTTTGAACCTAGTGGATTGTATGAGACTGGTTGTTTAATGCTTTCTTGAGTTGTTTTGGTTGTTCCTTATTTAAGTTGGAACATCTTCAACAGGAAGGTGTTCCTTGGTTGGAGGTTGGTAAGGCGCTAGCTATTTATGTATAAAGGTTGGACCACCCCGAAGTGGTTCCCATTTATTTATTTTTTATTGCTGATAAAAAAAAATCACACATCCTTCTATGCATCTTTCACATATTTGTATAATTTTAATATCTATAACGTTACTATATATATAATTGAATTGAAGAGAAGATTAATACATAATATTATATTTAGTTAGCAGAAGTCAACTATTTAATAACATAAAAATTGTTTATATTTGCACTATTTTTATAAAATTGTCTTAAATTTAACTTATGAAAAGACAATTGTAGTGATAGATGGAGTTTTAGTTTTTTAAATTAAACTTTTTAAATCTATAATATTTACAAGAGAGAAAAATACTTAAAGGAATTTTGGTCAATTTTTTTTTTTATAAAACAATTAATTTTTTTATAAAAAAAATAAAATAAAAAATCGTGTCTAATATTTAGGGTGACTAAGTCTAATTGAGAAATAGCATTATATTTAAAGTAAGTTAATCTAATTAAGAAATAGCATTACATTTAGTGTGACTAAGTCTAATTAAGAAATACCATACCTAACTAAAAGATATCTTAAGAGTTTAAAAAACACTACTTTTGTCTTCAATGACTACATTTTAAAAAAAATTAAAATAATCGTGGTTGTCTTTAAAAAAAGAAAAAGCTACTAATTAATCCAATTCTGAAAATAAGTTAAAGTGGTTTATATTTTCAACTTTATAGAATGAAAAATTATTTGACTTTTTAAAGATTCAGGTTCAATGGATTTCACATTTTTAAAGTAGTGTTTCACTCGTATTTAAATGTTCTATCTGGTTTTATATAGCAAGAAACTCAAAACATGTTACAATATGACAAAGTCCAATCAATCCCTCATTTTATTAAAAAATGTTAATATTTAAATTATAAATTTGATTAAAAAATCTTAGTACATAATTATATATTAATTTAAATATAATTAGATATTAATTTAAAAATTATTTATCAATAATAAAATTAATTTAAAAATTAATAATTTTTTAATCTATAAAATAGTACCTAATTTAGTCAATATAGTAATTAATTATTTTTTCAATCTAAAATTAATTTCTATTAAATAACTTTTTTAGTAATAATATTTTTTGTGTTATTAAATTAACCCAACTAATATTCTAAAAGTTTGCTAAACTTTTAATTAACTAACTAACGTGATCATATCAACAAATTAGGTAGTGCCTAATTATCACAAATCAATAGTTTTCAGAGTTATTTTTTAAATTTATCTTTGATTAGGAATTTATGTATTAATTAAATATATAATATTTGTAGAGTAATATTTGATTTTTTAAATTCGGTGTGAAGATTAATATATATTAATATATATATATATATATATATATATATATATATATATTATATTCGTTCTCATAGTTTTCTGTATTTTAAATTATTAAAACAGATTCAATTTATTAAGTAATTTAAAAAATATATTTTAAGTTTTTTTTAAACTTATTTTTAGGTTATTTATATTATTATCTTAACCTTTTCTATAATTATTTGATACCTCTTATTCTATATTTTTTTATAATTATAATTGTTTCTTAATATTTGATATTAGAGAAAAAAATATATATCATTTTGATATTGAATACAATATAATATTATAATGTTTTTTATTGTGAATTTATTTTTTTTATGAATTTTTTAATTAATATTTAAAATAGTAAAGATGTAAGTAAGAGTATATTTGTTCTCTTATAATAATGAAGACAAGACACAAAATTTATACATATTGATGAATTTTTATTTCAAAAACCAGGATAAGATAATCAACCCCATTATTATCCTTGTGAGAATTATTTATAATTTTTATTATTATAACCTTTTGTATATATATAAATTATTAAAATAGTTATTAATATTTATATTTATATATAATATTAGCGTAATTTTATATTTTCAATATTTATACATGTCAAATTGTATGTTTGTAAGAGATATCAATTACTTTATGTTATTTTGCAAACAACAACGTAATAAATAAGTTTTGTCAAATAATGACGTTGAACTAGTTAAACTTTAGTCAAAATACGTGCATAGGCTTGACGAACCATCTACAAGCCTAGACTAGGGATACACCCAAGCAGAATAAAATTTGGAATGGAATATATTAAGTTCAAAATTATTCAAAAAGTCTTTTAAATCTAATATGTTTAACTTGTTTAAGTAAACATAAATAATTTGTTGTTAATACTATTATTTAAAATAATATATATTTAAATAAGTTATTATGAATGTAATTAAGATGAAATCTTTTTTGTTAACATATGAGTTTTGGTCTAGTCTTCCATATTTTTGTATTTTCTTTTTTTTAATAATATTTTTTTTCATATGATGACAGATGATTGTTATTACTTGATGTATCAGTTTAACTGAGATGTCAAGATGCATAGTGATGCCTACATGAAAACTTTTTATAAAAAAAAAATTAAGATGAGATCTTAAAATAAGTTTATATTTTATTAACATTCAGAAATTCTTAGAACGTTAACCTATATTTATTTCCATTTATGTTCCATGTCTTGAATGAGTGATTGTAATCATGATAATTTATAACTTGTTTTATATAAATATTTTGTTAATTGAGTATTGAATTATTAGCTTGTTTAGGTAAGTTAAACGAGCCTAAACTTTAATATGGAAACAAATTTTTAAATGAGCTAACAAAGCAGGTCATACTTTTTTAAAATAACACATATAAAGCCAAAAAAAAAAGTCTATAGCGCGTAACATGTTTGATTCCTAAACCTATTAATTTAAGAAAAACTTGTCCGATCCAATCTATTTTCATCCAATAAAAACAACTGTTTGATTTTCTGATCACATTTTAATTAAATAATTTTATCTGGGTCTATTATTATATCGTAAATTTCATGTTTTACTTAAGGTGAAATAAATAATATTTAATATGAATAAATTAATGTTACAATAGTCTCACAAAAAAAATGTAAGTATTACGGTAAAAGTATGAACCTAATAACCAGAATAAACTAATATATCTTAATTGAATTGATTTGGGTTGAGTTAAATAAACTTTTTAAAACCAAATTGTACATTTTTTTTTGTTTCTTGTTGAATAAAACCAAAATCCAATTTGTAAGCACTGAACCAATACACTGGAAATGGAGTCCCTTTCATGTTAATAAGGTGGAAGGATGACATTTTTGAAAGGTATAATAGTTAAAGAATTAAAGGGTTAATTTTTTTTATTAAAACTTTTGTTAATATGCTTTTTTCATGAAATTTGAATGTGATTTTAATAATAAAAAATGATTTCCTTTTTGTAAGATCCTTTGTGAAAAGTAAAAGCTGCATTACGTAGAGTTATCATGATACGTGGTGCTTTATATTTATATGAGATATGTTCCTGAGTGCAACTTTCTTTTTAGAGAAAAAGCGCAACCTTCTAATTGTATTTACTTTCATAATCCGATAGTTAATAAGGTAATTACTTGTTTTGTGGTTTAAGTTTACTTAAATTAAATTTTGTTATTAATTATGATATAGATCAAAATTGGATATGACCTGCTAAGAACTTGGTTTATTTAAATTATGATGACTCACTCGGCTTACTAATCTAATCTATGATAAAAAAAAAAACTCAATATAGTCTAACATAATTAAAAAAATAGAATAAAATAAATATACATGATACACGCGTTTTCTGTTGTGCTCTCGAGTTATTTAGATTTTATTTATATATTATTTATATTTAGCATTTTGTGTTTGTCTTTGGTATGTTTGTTAATATGATATTTAGAATTATCATTTACAAGTATTATTATTATTATATATTAATGTCGTGATCATTATATATGCATAAATTTATTTTATTATATATATATATTTAACACATGATATGGTAATAATATGATAATGATTTTTTTTATCATGATTATTCTAGTAATTTAAAATTTGATTAACTCGTGGTGAATTGATACAAATTGAATATTTTGTTTTCACAAATTTACAGGTATACATCAAAGTTAGTACGTGACAATGATCATCCATTCGATTTAGAGATGATATGAAAAATACTTTTATACAATTCAAATAAATATATCTTTGTTTACGCATTAATACTATCATAATAAAAAACATATTTTTTTATGTAGTTATTATAATATCAAACTGCTATTTTTATCTTGATTTTTGGAATTAAACAACTGTACTGACTTATTTTAATATTGAAAACAAATGAAAAACATTAATAACTTTTGCATAGTTGTTTAAAAAATATTTCTTAGTAATTTCTTAATAATGGAAAAATTATTTTATAGAAATATTAAACATATCCAAAATGGCTATTCATATTAAACATATTTTAAACGAAGATTATACCTATTCATAAAGAATTCTAAGAACAGACTAGCAGGGAGTCTATTATACCAATGAAAAGATTCTCTATAAATAAATCCTAAATTAGCCAACTTATCAGCACACACATTCCCTTCACGAAAAATATGAGTTACCCTAAACCTGATTGTCCCACAAAAATTAAGACAAGTATTCCATCGATTCTGAAGCATCCA
>Ga0123342_1003202_pt1 | contig 26473 bp, 18 predicted proteins | sample Turbeawhitnodule_FD_89960 | JGI IMG/M metagenome (GOLD analysis project Ga0123342, IMG submission 89960) | Root nodule microbial communities of legume samples collected from Mexico - Turtle bean Mexico white nodule | ecosystem: Host-associated > Plants > Roots > Nodule | place: Mexico: Nepantla...
CACTATTCCAGCATACACAACTCTTCAAGAAACCCTATCAAGAAGAGTCTTACAATCACACTTTACAAAGAATTGAAAGATGAAATGAATACACCTGGAAAGAGAATGCAGAAATCTGACTTACACCAGTAGAACAACTTGCACACACAGTCAACACCTCTAACCAAACCTTAGAACCAAGCAAGAACAAGCATAGTTTCTGGTTTTGAAAACCTTTCAAGAGCACGTGCTTATTCAATGAAAAACTCCTTAATCTTTGTTGTAAAACTTGTTTTTCTCAACCTTACTTTCAAGACAGAACACACTCTCTTTTTATAAGAAACATTTTATAACTGACTTTTTAAAAAAGCCAATTAAAGCAGTTATTAAAAGAACATATTGAAAATAAAATAAACATATTTATTTTCAAAGGCAAAGAAAGTTTTGGAAAAGATGTAGCTTGTTTACAAGAGACCTGAGCCAAGCTTCTTGGTGCAAACCAAAAGATGTGAAAAACACTTAAGTACCTGGCACCAGACTAAAAAGAATTTATTCATTTAAGGAAGAACAAATTCATTTTCAAAAAGATAACTGGAGATATTTGAACAGATGAAACACAATCATTTTTTATAGCATGAAAAGTGAGTCAAGATACTTGATATATAAAACAAGGTTATTCAAAAATTTAAACAAGACATCAGTTTAATAAAGAATCTATTCATTTAAGAAAGAACAGATTCATTTTCAGTGCAGTAAAGAGTATTATGGCAAAACCTGTGAAAACATTTTTAGAAAACATTTGTGCTTGCTCTTATCACATGGTTAAGGGTTAAGAGATGGGTCATGATGCAAAAAGCTCACTTTAAACAACTCTAATCTAACCCTAAGACAATCCCTAAAAACAAACTTAAACAAAAAAGCAAAATACACATTTGGCTTCATCAAACACATTGTCTTGAAGAGAGCAACAACCATCTTCAACAATAAAGACGTGGAATGTGATCATGATGGTGGGGATGATGATGGTGGGAATGTGTCAGGATATTCTTTTGGTTAAGGGAAGTTGAATTTATTGAAGGTGAAGTTGAAGTTCTGAGTGAGGGTATTAGAGATAAGGGTGAGGGTGAGGGTACTACAGATAAGGGTGAGGGTGAGGGTACTAAAGATAAGGGTAAGGGTGAGGGTGAGAGTACTACAAATAAGGGTTAGGGTCAGGGTCAGGGTACTAGAGATAAGGGTAAGGGTAGGCAGAGGGGCATAAGTAAAAGGACGGTTAGTAATCCCATAGAAGGTTTAGAACCAAATTGTGCAGATGATTTGCAAAATTTAAGTGTCAATGATGATGAAAGTGAAGGAACATTTGTGCATGGTAGATGGTTGTTGGATACAAAGCGAAATTTAGACAACATGGACGAAGTTGAAGATGGTGAGGAGGACATCAGTACTGCTGGTAAATTTCCACCCTTTCAAATGCCGAAAAACATGGCAGATTTTTTCTGGGATCTTGGTACCTATTTTACAGACAAGGAAACATTTAAAGATGCCATCAAAATTTATGTTGTCCATTCAGGGAGGAACTTGAAATTAGTAAAAGATGATAATACCATAGTTCGTGTGTGATTTATTGGAGCACAAGGACAATGCCAATGGTATGCATATTGTGGGTTCTTACCCTCAATAAGTTGTTGGCAGTTAAGAAAAATAAATGATGTACATACCTGTGCTGAGAACTTTAAGGTTGATTTGTTGAGTACTAAATGGTTGAGTGGGAGGTTGGATTCTTCTTTAAGTCAGAATCCCAAAATGAGAAGTAATGATGTAAGGAAGAAAGCTGTTAAAAAATGGAACACCAGTATAAGTAAGTCAAAGGCTCAACGGGAAATGGCTATGACGTTAAAGAATTCTCAAAAACAAAATTAAAAACTTTAATGTGGAGGGCAGCCAACAGCACATACATCTGATTATAAAGAAAGTCAATGATGAGGCTTTCAAACATCTGATTGCACAACCTCCCAGGCGCTTTCATAAAGCATATACTTGTACTCACATACATCATTGCACTTATACTCACATCATCTTAGTTGATTGGTCTGGTATTTTTGTTATTGATGTGTTGGTACTTTTGTTATTGATGTGCTTCATACATGCCTCTTATATATTTACTCCTTGATGGATGATTATATATTTAAAATGATAGTGTTTGTGTTTTAATTTATAGAAAAGACTTATCTTTAATCTTATACATTCCACTAGTTTTGTGCAATAATTATGATGCAATACGAATGTTATATGACTCATTTGTGTAGTAGTTTTTTTTTTCAGTTTGTCAAGTCATAAAAGAAATATAAAATTATTTATTTTTCTTTACTAGGTTTTGGTCCACATCAAGGTTCACATTCACTCTAAAATGTGACTCACTCTAAAGAGTGTGCTTGTAGTTGTACGTGCAAAACCCATCATTACCATGCTAGAAGATATCAGGTCTTATATAATGCAAAGATGGGCAAAGAACATATTGAAAATTGCCTCATTTAAAGGATCCATATGTCCAAAGATTTTAAGCAGATTACAAAAGGAAGCAAATCAAACTCGATATTGGATACCTAGGTTAGATGACAACATTCATACAGTATTTTAAAAAGTTATTGTGTTAGTTATTAGATATGTCTAACCAATTCGATCATCAAAGGTCTTCTACAGATCACCCATTTGAAGTGAGGCATGTGTCTATCATTGGAGAAAAAGTTGTGGTTAACTTAGACATACATTATTGTAGCTGCCTGAAATGGATGTTGACTGGAATACCTTGTTGTCATGCACTTTCTGCAATGAAATTTGTGAATGTGGATCCAGTTAACTTAATTTCATTTTGGTTCAAGAAGGCAACATATGTAGAGGTGTACAACTCAATTATTTATCCAGTGAACGGTGAACCGGTGTAGGACAAAATGAAATGCCAGATGTCGTGCCACCTCCCACAAAGATGTTTGGAAGACCAAAATAGAAGAGAAGGTTGGAGGTATAGGAGGTAATGAAGAACAACAGTCAGTTAGGCCAAACTAGATTAAAGAAAAAATGCGGGGTCTGTCATAAGTTTGGCTACAACAGAAAGTCTTGCATTGAAAAACCATCTCAACAAGCTCCAAGTGAGGCATGTCCATCTCACCCAAGGCCATCTCAGCAAGCTCCAAGTGAGGAAGGTCCATCTACACTAGGGTAATCTCAACAAGGTCCAAGTCAGGCAACTCCAAGTGCATCAGGGCCATCTCACCAAGCTCCATGTCAGACAACTCCAACTACATCCCCTCCAGCATCTCCCCCTACTTAACCAACAGTTTCACAACCATCTTAGCCAGCTCAAAGGACAACAAGATCAAGTGAAAAATTTGTCAGACCCAACACCAGGCTTAAGTTACAATTCATGAGAGGTCTGTTTTGGAAGCGATGACGGCTTTTGGACCCCAGTAATTTCACTTTATAGTTGTGTATTTTGAAAAACAATTATTGTAGGCTTCTGTTAATGTATTTTGGAATGACATTTGTGTTCTTGTAGCCAATGTATTTGGTAATTTTTGCAGTACATTAATGTTATCAAGTTCTATGATAATTAAGTTTGTTTCATTCCAGGTGCATATGCTTATTTCATTTTCTTCAAGGTTAAATTTTATAATATATAGCACATTACTTGATACTGAAATAGAAATTAAAATTTTAATTCAGTTTAAAATTTCATTTTGGTTTATTTTACTTGATACTGAAGTATTATACAACAGATCAAATATTTGGTTCATTCAAATTCATTTTGCATTGATATAGATTTCAAGATAACCTGGACAAATTGAACTCAACACACTAATACATATTACATTAACTCATTCAATCATAATCCCAAAATAACACACATACGTCACTGATGGGAATTTTAAGAAAATAGTCAACATAACATTGTTTATTACAACTACAGACAACCCTACTAATAACATCTTAATCCACTTTCTTAACATCTTCAGACATTTTTTCAAACTGCAAATCTTGTTTGTTTGTCTAGCAATAATCCCATCTCTGTCATCTCAGTGTCTTCAATGCACCATCTGAAGAAATTGAATTCCATGCTTACGTCACTCCTACTCTGTGTTAGGCAAAACGTTAACCATAACAATCAATACCAATGCATACTTCTTCATACAACACAGTTCAATACATATCACCTTGTACTTTGGACACCCCCAAAATTGTCTCCCGTCATTTTTAACCGTTGTTGTTGTTCTCAAAACCACAAATTTCCCACAATTGCAAATGAGAGCAACCAATGTAGTCCTACTCCCACCACCATGGCTACAATTAGATTGGTCTGCACTTCCATCTGATTACATGTGCATGATGATACAGATGCAGACCTATCGGCGGATGTCCCGACCAGTCCTCGGTCATCGACCCGGAGACTGACATCAGACATCGCGCACTGATGCTTGGTGATGGAAGGGGGGCTACGAGGTGGACCCCAGACGCACCCACCAGGGGGAATGGTTAGTCTTTGGACATTGGTATTCTAAGCCCGATGTTGAAGATCGATGTCGGACCTCACCAGTAGAGAGAGAAGATCGGACATCGGTCTTCAGGACATTGTTAAGGGCCACGTAAGGTGGGCCTTAGAGTTTCGCTAAGATAGCAAGTTAAAGACAAGAGATATGTGGGAAGCCTAAATCACGAGGGATTCGTGCACGTGGTGTATATGATGCATGTAGGCACAACACGTGAGGATAATCCTGGGAGGCGTTAAAACTCATTAGGTTTAGGGTTCCTAGGGATGCTGCATGCATGGCATGTGAAAACTTAGGGCACCCACGAAGCAAATGGCGTTAGAGAATAGGTGCACAAGTTGGTACCCAAGCCGCCACTCTGTCATTCGTTGCACTCTAGTTAAGGGAAGTTCATGTGCCAGATACGCTAAGATTCTATGAATAGCGGTGCAAGGACATTCTCCAAGGAACCTTAGTCAAGGGTAACGATGCAAAGGTAAACCTTAGTTTCAGCCTATATAAAGGGTGCCCAAAACCCTAGTAAGGTACGCAGTTTCTAAGACTGAAGCTAATATACACACTTGGTGTTTCTTTGCCCTAATACTGACTTGAGCGTCGGAGTGCAAACAGACGCCAGGGCGCCCCTTTGTCTTTTGTAGGTGAGTGGTTTCTTGATCAAGAAGGCACGTTTCTCAGGCTAGATCGAAGGGCCAAAGCAGCTGTTGGAGTCAACCGGCGGAGCGAGTCAACAGGCAGGAACAGCGGACATTCCCACTCAAGGAAACAACAAACAATAATGAATCTAGGAACCAATCACAAAAGTCAACTCCTTCCTCCCACCAACGAATCCACAACACCGAACTCCACCACAAACAACCTTCGTATCTGTGAAGAAACCACCATCCAAAAACGTTAACAAGAAGAAGAAACCCTAACCCCCACACTTTATTAATTTATGTCTAATCCAATCTCATGCCACCTCACACAACACCCAATCTGATGTGTCTTTAAATTGATAGTCCACATGAACACTTCTCTCTGCCACAAAAGCAACACTTGATGTCATAAGGTGAGACTTAACAGACCAATTTGAATACATTTTAAAAAACATAAGGACTAAATTGATATTTTTTAAAACCACGGTACTAAATTGAATATTAACCCTTGTAGGGACGAATACGATAATTACACCTTATATTTATTATATTTCTTTCTTTCTTAAATAATTTACATTTTATGTTTTACTAAGTTACTTATTATATTTTTTATCTTTTTCTTCTATCTTTTCTTTTTTTTTTCTCACTCAAAATAATATATACACGAGATATGAAAATATTTTTAGTAAATATTATTATTCACTCAATAAATAATAATAAATACAGTCGATCTAATTTAATTCATATTTATTTATCTTGAATATTTGGTTTATATATTAAGTTTATGTTTGATAGAAAATTTCATAATTTGAGATATTCAAATATATTGAATTTAAATTGACTTTCTATCAAATTGTTTTATTTTAGATATTTTGTTTGGATAAGATAATTTAAATTCAGTAAATATTACTTTTCTCGTCAAGATAAAATATTTTAATCATCATCAAATATAAAAAAAAAAATCAAATAATTATTAATAATTTAAAAATACTTAGTCAATCTTAGTTAATATTATTTTTCAATCATTTTGTATAATTTTTTTTAAATTGATCAGGATTATTTTTATTTTTTATGATACTGATAGTTGGGAGGGGGCTTTGTTGTCTTTCTCATCAACATTGATTGAACTTGAACATTGGTAAGAAAAAATCATTGTTGATGTTGGATGAATGTTTTCCCAATTAACATTAAAAAATTATAGGATACTATACCTCAATTGAAAAAAAATATATAATTTACATAAAAATATAATCTCTTCAACATTTTTCATAAAATCCTTACTAATATTCGAATAAGAAATAATATTGTCATGCAACAACTTTTTTTCTACCAATCACAAAATAATTTGTAACAATATTAATAGAAAAATTAGTGGACATCAACTCAACAGTAATAATCTTGACAATAGTTTTAGACAAACCAATAAACCAAAATTAAAGGAGAATATATGAAAAGAGAAAAAAAATGTGAATTTAAGAATATGAAGAATTCAAATTCTTACTTTACTAGTTAAATTTTAAATTTTATAATTTTATTAATATAATTACTTGAATGAAGTTATATAATTAATTTTTAAAAAAAATTCTTAGCAAACAACATATTTTTACATAAAATATTTCAAATTTCCTAGACAAATATATTATAAAGGAAATTAATTGTACGTTTATTTCTTGAACCTACACACTTGATATTTAAGATAAAAAAAATATTAATAAACTAAGTTTAATTGAAAATTATTAAAACTTTAATTGGAATAGAGAGTATGAAAGATCTTATTATAAATACGTAATTAAGTTTTAATTTTCTCATAAGTTTGATATTTTTAATTGAGTTCTATCAAAAACAATTTTTTTAATAACTATTAATTTTTTTATATTTTTTAACCGAGTTCCTATCTGTTTGATTTTGCCAATGTAATTATTAATTTATGTTGTCATTGTTTAAGTGTTTGTACATAAAAATTAAATAAAAATTTAATTAAGTTTTAAATCTTACATAAATTTGAGGATTGTATTTTCAATTGAATTTCTATTAAAAAAATTATATTCTATTAAGCGTTTGTAATCTTTATATTTTTTTAATTAAATTACTGATTAAACTACGTATTTATATAATTTTGCAATCTTACCTAGATTTAAAATTTTGAAATCCTAATTATATTAAAAAAAAAGTGCTATGTATCCATAATTTTACATTTCATAGTAACAATTTATATTTATTTATGAGAAAACCATTTTTCCTCAAATGTTTCTTAATTTTCTTCTTTAAGTCCCCTCGATTAATCAGAAAAATATTAATTTAACATATTATAAAATAAAATAAATTATTCATTAGTCCCTATAAGAAAATAGTATCTGCACTTAAAACATTTTCTCTAGTCTTTACGTGTAGATTTTTTTATTCTTTTTAGTTCTTGCACATATCACATTAATTTCTTTAGTTAGTTAAAATAACTCTCTTTCTCTCTATATATATAGATAAACTCCCTCTCTCTCATATATCTTTCAAACACAAAGACTCAAAGGAAAACTTTTTCCAACAAAAAATACATATTAAAGAAGTTTTAAATTATTTTTAATTCATTCTATATTATGCACAGATAATATTTATATATATAAGCAACACGTATTATTAGGTTCGAACACTCTTCTTAATAATGGTGTGTTCGTATCGAACATTCACATTCGAAAGACACTTGTAGGACACGTATCGTTTAAGTATCAAATTCAAAAAATACTTGTTGAATTTCTGAAAATTCTAGTATGATTCTAACATAATTTTTAAAAAAAGAGAAACACATCAATTTTCTAAAACTCAAACTTATTGTATGAATTTTTAGTATAATTATAAAAATAAGGAACAAATCATTTTTGAACTAGCTATGAAAAATATCTTTCGGCTTAAAAAAAACATAAACATACTTGTTCATATAAATCTTTATTGTTAATTTATATAATTCATAATTATATAATATACAAATCTTTGTCTCCGGATCCTACATTTAAGAGGAATTATACTTATTTTCGTATCATCGTATTTGTATCATATGAGTGTTCGTATCAATATTTGTGTTACCTAGAACACATCCACATAAAATAATCTTGATTTTTCTACACTCTGTTTTGTACTACTTTATAGCACCTCTGTATTTCTTGTTACATAGTTCTATCTCCTTTTCTTTTTCTGTCTCAAGAAATTTCATGTACACGACTGGTTGGGTTGGTCTAAAAAGATGGGAAGAAAAAGGAACATACGAAGCCTTTTGCCATTTAAGGTTTAGACCTTCCCGAGGTATAATTGGAATCGAATCTACTTCAAAATCTAAAAAAATACTTATCTTGCAAGAGAGAACATACGAAGTTAAAAAATGTTGAAATCCCAGGTTGCATGTTTCTTTGCTGAGTTACTTGTTCATTCCACATTCTCATTTTCTTTTGGGGAATCCATTTGTCTTATCTGTCATATAATTTCTTTGCTTCCTCCAACTGCTTCCTCTTGCTTGCAGTTCTCTGAAGATTCATGCAATTAAAAAAATATAATAATCTGCAAAAGTTGTGGTATATAACACAATTTTTGGTAGGTAAACCAAGTGGTTATGATTTATCGAAACATTGAGCATAGCTCAGAAAAAAAAATGACTGAGATAGTTGAGATTGAAAGTTTGTTTAATTATGCGATGAAGGGACAGTGGAGAGAAGTGTTGGAGGTGTACAAGAACAACCCTGGAGCATTGGAAGCTAAAGTCACAAAAGCAGAAGACAGTGTGTTACACATAGCCGTGTATGTGGGCCAAACCAATTTTTTGACGACCCTTCTTGAGAACATTAACGAAAATGTTTCTCTTGCTATCCTCAGCATACCAAACTCAAAGGGAAACACTCCTTTGCATCTAGCAGCAGAGCTTGGGAATGTGGATATTTGCAACACCATAGCCAAAAGAGATCCCAAACTCATTTTCTATCAAAATTTTGAAGGTGAGACCCCTCTTTACTTGGCGGCAATTCATGGTTCCAAAGATGCCTTTTTCTGTCTCCATGCTCACCTACAAAACAAACATGATTACTCGCCATGTATTAAGACCAACGGGGACACAATTCTTCACCATACCATCTCCAATGAATACTTTGGTTAGTGTCAGTGCTGCAATATATTTTATGCCAAAATTGTTTCAGATTTAATGTATTTCGTTCAAGTACTTAGTTTGATGTATTTTGTAGGTTTGGCAGTTCAAATAATTCGATTGTACCCAAATCTTGCTGATGCTGTCAACCAGGATGGCTTTTCTCCTCTTCATATTCTTGCTATGAAGCCTAATTGTTTCCAAAGCAGCACAAGGATGGAGTTCATGGACCGTATGATCTATAACTGTAAGAATACTTCTTATCAACAAGACAGTTTTGCAACATTTTTTTTAAAAAAAAAATTTACCTTCGTTCATGTAAGATTTTTAATTTTAACTGTTTTGAAAACTAAGGGATTTTTAATAGATGACATGGTAAAAAAATTAAATGACATATGGCTTTTCTGTTACCGACCTTGCAGATGACATATTCTAGTTTTATAATAGTACTACTACTGATATTTTACCTGCATTGTGAGTTAATTAAATTACTTTGATTTAAATATAGTTTTAGTGGTTTAAATTTTGAATTACAACCTACTTTCATTTTACACATATCTGGCACGTTTCTGAGAAACGGTTATGGCAGGTTTGCTTGTTGATGAGCTGAAGGAAGAGACAGAGGAGGACCAAAGTAGTAAGAAAGGAGACACAAAGATTCTTAACCATCCAATGAACTGTGAAACATGCCTCAGCTTCTTATATTTATTGAAGAATGCTGTTAAAGTTATAAGTGCGTTCACGTTAATCCCTTTTCATATTTTCTTTTTGCTTTACCATTTCATATACACATCACCATCCTATATATGAAACTCTTCAATCGTACGTTACAGCAATAGGCACAAAGGATAGTAAAGCTGGAACTGATGATGGTGATGAAGAGAAACTCCAAAGATCATCCAACATCAAATTTGGTAAAAATCCATTGTTAGAAAACCATGATGTTAGTGCATTCATTATACTTTATAATTATTTCTACTCCTAGCTGAGCCAATTTCTAATGCTCATGCATGCTAGCTGCTACTGTAAATGGTCATTTAGAGTCTTCTGAATAGTCAACAATACACAATTTCTGACACATTCTATGTTTTACACAGTGGAAGAGCGAGCAAAGAAAGAAAAGAAACTATATCGATTTCCTCCAAATTGGGAAGTGCTCATCCGATTTCTAATCATTGTGATGAAGGCCTTGCTAATACCTTTTGGTGTGGGTAAGTAAGCACATCACCACGTATCATTTATACGTTTACCCTGCTAAATTGAGTGACACAAACGTGTAACAGGAGCATCTTGGATAGACAAAATCCAACGAAGGAAGGAAAAACACATGTGGGCTAACAAAGTGATGGATGAATTGATTGAGCGAGCTTCTTTGTACAAGTATGACTACACTGAAAATAATTCCTTTGTTCTTCAGCGTGACAATGATATTGAAAGCAGTGAAAATCATAAGAAAAAACAAAGTGTTGAGAAAAGGAAAAGGGTATCACCAATTTTAATTGCTGCAAAGATGGGAGTGAATGAAATGGTAGAAAAGATCCTCGATACCTTCCCTGTGGCTATCCAAGATGTGGATTCTGACAACAAGAATGTTGTTCTTTTAGCTATAGAGAACAGACAGCCTCGTGTCTACAAGATGCTCACTAAGAGGAATTTGGTAAAGGAAAGTGCATTTCGTCACATAGACAATCAAGGTAACAGTGCATTGCACCTTGCTGCCAGGTATAAGGAACATAGGCCCTGGCGCGTCCCTGGTGCTGCCATGCAAATGCAGTGGGAATATAAGTGGTACAAGGTACATGTTCTTCGTATCAATCTCATAATTTTAGCATGTTAACAAGTGTTTTGTGAAAGAGAACATAGGCTTCGTACCATCAAAGACATTGTGTGTAATCTTAAATATCATATATACAATGATGAGTACTAATAAGTTGATAGTGCAAACGTTTTTTATAATACACAGTAATTGAACTCAGACAAAATGAGCTATGCACTTGTAGAAAGGACATGTGTATCAGATGTTCACATTTAGTTTCTGACAATGCTTTTAAAAGTATTACCTCTATGAGAAGGAACATGTGGGAAGAAGAAAAAGTTTAGAAATATTTGCAAATTATAGAGGGGGGTAAATATAAGTTTTGTTTTTCTTTGCTCACAATTTTTGTGCCATTTCAGCTTGTTAAGAATTCTATGCCAGCAAATTTCTATGCACGTTACAATAACAAGGGGCAAACAGCTAAACAGGTTTTCATCACCAGTCACGAACCACTTGTGAAAGAGGGGAGGAAATGGCTGTCGAAAACCTCAGACTCGTGCACACTAGTTGCAGCACTTGTGGCAACAGTTGCATTCACAACCTCAACAGCAATACCAGGGGGTTCCAGTGAGGAAACTGGTGTGGCAGTGTTGAATGGACAACCTGGTTTCAAAGTGTTTGCTGTGGCATCACTTGTGGCACTGTGCTCCTCAGTGACAGCCCTTGTTCTGTTTCTTTCAATACTGACATCTCGGTTCCAAGAAAAGGATGTTGCTATGCACTTGCCAAAAAAGCTTCTCCTCGGAATGATTTCACTGTGGACATCTATAGCATCAATATTGGTTTCATTTTGTGCAGGACACTACTTTATCATTGAAGATGGAATGAAATCTTCAGTATATCTGATATATGGTTTGACATGTTTGCCAGTATCATTTTTTGTGTTGGTTCAACTCCCTCTTTACTTGGATCTCACGTTGGGTATATTTCGGAAGGTTCCTCAACGCGTTTATAAGGTCTTTTCCCATTAGTTGCTTTACTCTCTTTTCTTAATTAATTCCACTTTTTATTCACCATTTCATAACTTTGCTTTCTCAACTATTTAGAACCTTCCTTCTTAATTCCACTTCTCATTATCTCTTATTCATGCCCACATGGTCCTAGTAAATAGTTGTACATGGTAACTCACATGGCGTCATCAATAGGAAAAGACCCATCTAAAAAACTTACACATCTGGAAAAGAATAATCGGGATAAGAAACTTGTAACTCTTTAAAAGAATCATGAATCTCTGTGTAGAACCATTGTTCCTGATTATTACACATTTTCTTCTTTCCTTTAGTCTTGGGCTTCTTCATCTTTTTCAAGTTTTTGGTTTCTCAAAGCATCATTTTCCTTTCTCAAATAAGTAAATGTCAAGTTTGTCATATTTTAATATTATATATAAATGATAAAACTGGAAAAAAAATATGTCCACAAAATATGTACACTAAAATAAAATAATAATAAAATAAAATATATTGATGAGGGTAAAATTGATAAAAAAAAAGTGTTCACTAAAACAGCCGTTACAAAAGAATAATCATCATTGTAATTTGATTTTAATAGTAAATCAAAAGTTTAAGAGTAGCTAATAGGACCAAAATAACATTTATTAAATATTAAATATAAAAAAAATAAATGTTTTTGGAAATATCAATTCTATTTCGGACCAATTTTGGAAATATCATAAACTCATTTAGCCTAAAATAATATAAAAAAGAGTGTTACGATAGATAATGTGTTCAAAAGAGTGAATTAGAAAGTGTACTTTCTTTCAATAAAATAAATCAGAATTCTTTCATAAATTAAAGCTAATAATGCTAAAAGAATGTAGATTGAAGTGCTCTAACACTAAATGTTCAATTCAAGCATGGAGTACCGTGCAAGGGCCAACTTGCAATGGCAGTTCTGCATAGCTCTTTAGGAACGTCCAAGGATATTATTATATACTTAATGAGAAGAGAGCAATTGTGCACAACATCATCCAAAGATGGGGAGACAAAGTCTCACATAATGTTTCTTTTGAGATTAGCCTTCATGATATAAAACCACTGCCGTTTTCTAATACAGTTCGGATAGCTTTTGTTAAATGGATATAATTACTCTTCTTTTCTATGGTTTATTTCTGCTTCATAAAAAAGATAGAGAACTACTATAAAAAATCAAAGTACATAAATTGATTGATGAAAAACAAATAAGTCCACTTTTGTGCATTTGATTTGCTTTTTCATGTACATTTTAAATACTTAAAATCATTCATTGAAAAACGCAGAAAGATAGGGAGAGAAGAGTTATATTTGCCATGTTCATTGCTGAAAGTTCCTCCAAAGTACCTTAAGAAATCCAGTGGCATACAAGGCAGTTATAGTCTTTCGCTGCTACAAAGACGTCCAACTAAGTGATGAAGAAAAGATAACATGACTTTTACATGTAAAGACAAAAGAGAGTGCACCGATATGCAGTGAGTATTTCTGCTAAACCTCACACCTGTAGTATTTCGCAGCCTACCACTAACAATAACAAAAAGTTACTACACATCTTAAGGGTGCATCATATCATACCCTACTGCACTAGGTTCATCTAATCTAATTAAAAGAAAACCGAGTCTCCAATTTCGCTCCCAGGCAAAAGGGATATTCAGTCACCCTCGCTCGTTCATCTCAAGCCATAACAATGAATTGGGAGGGCACCCGGATCAAGTTCCCAGAAGTCTCTCAGTTTTCCATGCTCTTCTGTCAGTTTGAAAGCTGGGATTTGGTGGGAGAACCTAAGCAACTCTTTTTTTGGTATTCTCAGGTTGACAGATGATCCTTCATTTGATTTGCCCCTGTAAACGGAACTAAACCCACTGACAAACTCCAGAACTACAACATTAATGAACAAATCAGTTTCTTCAATAACTTCCACTATGTCATACTCCCATTTTTTCAACTCAGAACATTTCATTTTATTTGTCCATTTTCTATATAACGCCCAAACTTCACCTTTCCTCGGAAAGATGGCATAATTCTTATTCTTTCCAACAGCATCAGCATGCACTTGATGTGAAACAGAAGAGGTAGTACTATAAATACTGAGAAATTCATCTGTTTTATTAACTTTGTATCGGCCGCATGAAATAAGCATACCCATATCTTTGTCCTCCCATTCAGTGGTATTCTCTGGTAGCCAGTAGCAAGTAAGCCAGGAAACGTGTAATTCAAGATCTGGACTTGTCACAATCTTATTAATGTGGCCGTAGTATTTTGGCAATCCATCCTCGTCACTGTAAAATGCCCAAATTTGACCAATCTGAAACTTCTCAAGGGACCTCCCAGCATCAAAATTAAAGAATTGAGTATCAGGAATTTCAATTGTTTTAGATCTGGGTGCTGGAGGAGCACAACAATCATCGCTGTCATCTACAGAATCCTTGTTCTCTCTCACCAAACTGCTTCCTTCCAAATTATCCTTGGGAATGGAACTACCTCTCTCAGATGTCTTCAAGGGTTCTGCTCTATCTGAAGTCCCTGTATTCTCACCACCAGATGCACCGTGAGCAACCTTCTCTTCAAAATTTACTGGCAAAGCTCCAGGATCAAGTTCATAAGATCCTGTAGGTACACCAGCCCTTTCCTCACCAGTCATTTTGAAAGATGGAACCCTGTGAGAGAATCTAAATAACTCCAGTGGTGGAATTTGAAATGATTTTTTGGCTTCCTTTATACTTTGAAGGAAGAGACTTACAAAACCTTTCAACTTAGTCAAGTAAACAACATATACACCCTCATCTTCATCATAATCTGTCAAGATTTCAACAAACTCATATTCATACCGCTGGTGAGATTTCACATCCATGTACCACTTAATATCCCAATTTTTAAAAAGGGCCCAAGTTTCTCCCTTTCTAGGATACACTTTAAAAGTAGTACGGCTAACTTTTTCACACAAAACAAGATGAGAGAACATCAGATGATCTTCAGTGACGTCAGTGTCACCAAGTTTATATTTCCCACAAGCAACAGGCAATTCCTCGTTCACCCACTTGATTTCATCCTTCCAGTCAGGATGTGATTCAAACCATGTTATCTGCAGTTTGAATCCAGGAGACAGAACTTTCCTGATTAAAGCATAGAATCTAGGCATACCTTCTGCTGTGTCATAAACAGCCCATATCTGCCCAGCAGCAAAACATTCTTTTCTCTTATCTTTGTCATAATCACCGAACTCTGCATCAGGGAAGACATAAACATTTGGTTGATTTGATACTTTGGAGGTTAAATCTGGAGAATGATCTGAGGTTTCATCCACCTGCTTCGACCCTCCCACAACATCTTTTCCCTTAGACATGTTAGTTTCCTCATTCCTTTCCGAATACAAGTGTTGCTTCTGATTTACTTCTTTGTGTGCAGCAGCTAAACCATTCTGATCATTCATTTTACTTTTCTCACCATGGGCCTCACCATCACCACATCGTTCTGAGAACCCATCATCATTGTTGTTCACATTCTCCTTGTAGGAAACTTGATGCCTCTTTCGGGTAGATCTGCGTGGCTGCCCTTCTCTAGAAATTGAATGGTTTTCTACACTGGAATAACCACCCTTTCCAGCAACTTTATCTTTTTCTGAATCACTTTCGCTCAAAGGATCAGAATTTTCACTGGATTCTGCCACCTGCTTCCTTTTTCTCTTTCCATTAAGTTTTCCAGAAACACTAGCAGGTTCCTTTTTATCAGTTGACCGTGTATTAGACTTCTCAGCATGTGAATTGCCTTGAGATGCAGCACCTACCTTGAAAGAACCATGATTCAAAACACCTTTCTGCTGGTCAGAACTTTCACTGGATTCTGCTACCTGCTTCCTTTTTCTCCTTCCATTAAGTTCTTCAGAAACACTAGCAGGTCCCTTCTTATCAGATGACCCTGTATTGGACTTCTCAGCATGTGAATTTCCTTGAGATCCAGCACCTACCTTAGAAGAACCTTGATTCAAACCACCTTTCTGCTGGTCATAAGCTTTCTGAGTTGAATTAGTTGCTGGTGATGGTGTACCTTGTTTTTCCACTTCATATGCAACAAAGGGCCTTTTACAATTTTGACAGCGAAGAGTTTTATTTAAAATTTCTTTGTAATATTGATACCTAACTGAACAAAATGGGCAGACTGTCCAAAAAGTAGGGCGTACACCATTTTGCTGCTGCTGCATTGACTGCCTAGATTGCTGCTGCTGCATTGGCTGCCTAGATTGCTGCTGCATTGGCTGCCTAGATTGCTGCTGCTGCTGAGAAGTTGAGCTTGTAAAGTTGGGCCTAACATTCCTACACACCGTAGTACTAAAATGTGATGTAGCAGGTTTGTTCACTGTAACTCCTCGCTTCATGTCAAAATGATAACGTTTTTCTCTGTCCAAAAGTACTCTTTGAGCTTCCCCAATCAGCTTAAATGCGGCTTCAGCACCAGCAAACTTGTTTTTGTCAGGATGGAGTTGGAGGGCGAACTTTTTATATTGCTTCTTAATTAGTGCATCAACAGCTGTCTGTTCAACCTGAAGAATTTCATACCAATCCATCTCATTACCAAACAATTTCTTCTCAGCACAGCAGTGCACATCACAAACAACAAGCATTTGAGCAATATTTTCCAGATCAGGGTACAGCTGCTGAGCCTTTAGAGCAATTTTACGGGCCCCCACAAAATCCCTGTTTTCCATCTTCTTTTCAGCAATATCCTTGGCCCTCAAGGCCTCTTCTTTATTGCAGTCCATCAAAAATCCACATCCCAGAACCTTTTAGTGAGTGTTGTGGCCAAGTGAAATGGCAAAAAAGGCAATATTCAATCCAACTTTCAGGAGTAGCTAGACCAATATTAAAATGCAGAGAGTGAACCTTCCAACATCCCACCAGTCCACCAATCAATATATAGAAGCCAAATTCATACTTACCCTGCACATTTTAAATAACTTCCAACAATTAGATCCTAGATCATTGATGCTGAAGTATGTAGATTAGTCTTGGATTGTAGATTCGTTGATGTTCAAAAAAATTTATAAAAATAATATCAACGCAGGTATATAAGTTTTGGATTGGTGATTCCATTATAACAAGAGCAGTACAATCAGAATAAAACCAACATCAGAAACTGTATATGATCATGTCTCGCTGTATGTGAACTTTTCTCAGACACAAAACAAGCAGAATATCTACAGAATAACAGGGGTGTAGAGAAAACCAAACAACCGATCAAAATGCTTGAATTCAACAACTACATCAAAAAGCGATCAGAAAAGTAAAGACCCTTCAACATCATCACCAAATTAAAACATGCAAACAAACGCATTTGACAATAAACTCCAAAACCATAACATATGCAAAAAATAGGTAAAAACCCTAACTATTTCGGGAAAATAGCTGGAAAAAATATTTGTAGAAATAATTTAAAATAATAAAGAAACCGTTACGTTATGCGTGAACGAAGACATTAGTTTTCAACTTCATGGCAGGGAATGGTCTTAACAATTTGAACATGCATTAACGTAATTACAAAGGGGACAACGAAGTGAATGCAAAATAAAATACCTTAGAGCATTAACTGAAAAAGAAAGGGAAAAACAAAAAGGGATTGTAAAAGGTCAGGCAATGGAGTTGAACGGACCTTCGGAAGAAGGGAAAGGAAACGAAAGGGCGATGACTTCTCACTTCTGAAAGCGACAGACAGAAAAACAGGGAGACATGGACACCCTCTTAAATAATCACAATGTTGGGGCCTTCAATTTGTATTTGGGTGTTTTTTCCTGAACCCTATCATTCTTTTTTCTTCACCCATAAAAAAACGTTAAATGACAAAAATGACCTTAAAAGGTTTTAAATAAATTCCACAGTGCATCCCTCCCTCTCCTCGTGTGATTTTCATGGGCTTTAAATGGTTTGTTGTATGACAAATTCTCCATACACCAGATCATTTCGCACTATATTCAATATGCGCAAGTGAGAATATCAAAATATCTTTAATTAAATGAAAATTAGAGTTTAGGTAAAATGTGCACTCAATCCAGCAGCATTTTACCCTTCATTGTTTTGTGGTCATTGCGAGGCAGCGCAGAAGTTTGGAAACTTAAACAAAGAGCAACCCAAGCACGTTCATTCTTGTCGTGACTGTAGCAGTGACAGAACTCGAAAGCAGCGTTGAGGCACCACAGCCACAACAAATGAAGCCACCGAAGAAGGAGACGCATTGCAGAAGGTCAGTTTTGATGTTGCCTGTGGATTCCACATTTTTTCATCCAGAAGTGTGTTGTGTGTTGCAGATATTTTTATCTGAAAGTCTGTTTATGGGTCCGGATGCATATGTCCGGAAGCGTTGTACAATGCTTTGTTCCGGATATTGATATCCATAATGTATTTATTATGATCGTTTTTATGTGTCCTCAATGATGTTCCTACTATCTTTGCCCTTAAAATTGGTCTTATAAGTTATAATATTAACGGTTAGTTCCTCAAAGTACCTTTAACATGATGTCTGTTTTTTGGAGGAACAATTTTATTTTTTATTTGATGTATTTTTATGAATAGTAAGATGGTGATGACTAGAGGTGGAGGATCTTCTAATTCGGACCGTGTGCAACCAATTGCATCTGTGAGAAGAAGGCGGGGTGGTCTTAGTACTTCAGTTCCAAATGAGGACTTTGAAGATTATATTGAACAATAAAAAGTTCAAATTGATGATGAAGGCTACCCAAGAGGGCCAGTGGATAAGTCTTTATTGATTAATTATTAAGATCATGTGGCCAGACAATTATGAGATGGTTTGGTAAGTAATGAACATTGATTGAGTGTCTCTAGTATGTATGTATTTATTGATTATATGTGTTGATTATTGTAGGATCGTGATGAGATGAAGGTTGTTTCTCATGGGAGAAAGATGAATATGTTAGGAGAACCTCATGACTGCATACATGATGTTGTACAAATGTCTGGCTTAGGTGATCTGGTTCATGTTAGTTATCAAAATTTAGATTGAGGATTGCCCTATGCTTTTATAGAGAGGTGGCATGCAGAGACAAACAAATTTCATTTACTTGTCAGAGAGATGACCATCACTCTTGATGATGCGTTAAATTTGTTGCATTTTCCCATTGTCGATCAATTTTACACGCACCAGACCTTAAATGCAAATTCGGCAAATGATTTATTGGTAGAATCCCTCCATGTTGACCATGGAGTTGCATTTGAAGAGATAAGACACTACCGGGAATCGCATGTGCGCCTCAGTTGGTTAAGAGATGTGTATGAGGACGCATGCTTAAGGAGGCAGTGGATTGTAGCTACCATAGCTTATTTACTTCACCTTGTTGATTGCACTATCTTCACCGACAAGAGTGCTACTTCAGTTAGTATGAATTATCTTGGATTTTTTGTCAATTTGAGTGTGACCGGGGGATATTCTTGGGTGGCAGCTGCTTTAACTCACATGTATGAGCAGCTAGGAGATTGTAGTTATGTAAAGACTAGGCAACTAGCTGGTTATGAGACATTGTTGCAGGGGTGGATTTATGAGCACTTCCTGTCTATAGGCAACTAGCTAGTATTCTGAAGACCAACCTCGGTGTAGAATGTATGAACCAATAAAACTTACTTCAATTGGTGTTGTTCGATTGTAGCTAGATAATTAACACCAGGTTCCATTCGGGTTTCCTCATACGAAGAGCACGGGGAAGAACGTCCATATGAGTGGATATTGTTATTCTTTGATTATTTGAGGCTAGAAAATTGCACACAATTGCACATGCCATAACGTGTTCTCCGTCAGTATGGATATGCGCAGATCATCCCTCGACACCCATATGTAATTTGAGATGGCGGTCCTACTATAGATGAAATGGATCGGCGATGGTTACATTTCAATGATTATGTCATACATGATATGGACGTAGCATCTTATCCTATTGTTTGTGTTCAACAGTACATGGAGTGGTTTCGATCTGTATCACATTTGTTCTTGTTGGTTGACCTGCTCGTCGGTTGACTATGACAACAAGCTCTAGCTCCGTCTGTCTCTTCACGAATCTGTCCCTTACTCTTGTTGCTCTGAACATAACTCCGTTGAAACAGAGGGGACCCTACCTACTGAGTGCAATCCAACGATCAAGTCAGTAAAGGGCTTACCAAAAACCAAGAAGTATTTAGTTTCAGTCTTAGAAACAACGTACCTTTACCTGGAGTCTCAAGCCCCTTTTATAGCTTACCTCTTGTAACAACTTTCTATCACGAGAATCTAATCTCAACTGAAAGCATACTCAATAGGAGAAAATCCATTATGTTCCAAGGCACCTTCTCTCAAGGTGCTACAACAGAAGAGAATCTTACCTGCCAAGAGTGCATAAAATAATAATAGAATAATCATCAGGGCACCAACTCATGTGCCAACATCAAGGCTACATTCTACTTACATGGACACCCTACTCATGGTGCTACGTTATCTTTTACTATACATGCAACTTAACCTCTACGTGCCCTAAAACACATGGGCTTAAGTTTGAAAGGAAACATTTAATTAACCTAGACCTCATGAGCGTCAAACACACCCCTAGGTCTACATATATCCTTTGTTAACCCCCTTGCCTTTATGTACAAAAGGTTTCCTAAATTATACCAATACGGGTTTACTTGTCCAACCGGAGCTCAATCACATGGCCCAACAACCGAGCTGACTTGCATGTGCCATACACCAAGACCTGACTACCAAGCACTGAGCTCTGAAAGCTTTGGTCCAGTACACAAGCCCCCTAGGCTCGAGCTGAGCTTGCTTCAGCAAAAAGACTACTCGCGTGCTCTGGTGGCATACGTGTCAATCTCTCAATGAGCAGGTGTAGCACAACACACAAAACGTTTCGGAGGTGACATTTCACCATACTTAATTGGGAGCGTACACGTGGCCTCTTCATCGACGGTGGAAAGGCGTTGCTGCTTGTCATTCCCTCATTTGCTTAAGTTAACACTTACTGTTTCATTTCTTTCATATTCACGAAGCTTTCACGCCCCTCTCAAACTCTCTACGCCTCCTTCACCAACCTGGGAAACCACCTCGCCCTCAATTTCTCCCTGAAACAAGGTACTTTCTCTCACCCAAACCATTACTTCGTGCTTGCATGATGACCTGTTCGAAATATTCGCTGCAATCATACTGCCTGAGCTGGGTCTGTTTTGGATTTATCTTTTTCTGCTTACACTTGTCATTATCTTTGCTAATAGCTTCGCTTGAATCTGAAATGCAACTTTGAGTGTGGTTTTCTTGGCCTGAATGTGTGTTTGCATTTTCTTGTTGTTTGTATTTCTAGATACTTTGTATGATGGATTAGCAAGCTATGTACCCCTGGGCATCCGAGAACCTATTAGAAGAAGTCTCGATATACACCTCTCACGAACAAATATTGGCCTATATGAAAAGCAAACACCAAAAGAAATGCCTTTTTGGTAGAGAGAACGATAGAGTCATTAGGGTAATCCTGATGGTCCTTTTTGTTATTTTTATGCCACCGTCTTCAAAAGGATTCTCCTTCGTTTACCCTTGTTCAATTTCAAAAATGAACTTCTCACAGAGATTAACGTGGCCCCAGTCCAGCCACATCCAAATAACTGGGCATTCTTTCGGGGTTTCTCTATTCTTTGCACACAGTTTGGCCTTTTGCCATCTGTGGAAGTTTTTCTACATTTCTTTGAGGCCAAACGTTTAGGCCGCCAACTTTGGGATTCATTCAATGGAGTGGCTGGGAGAGCATTGTTATTGCTCTTCCAGCAGTCTTATAAAGGTTTTAAGGGTAAATTCTTGAAGATATGCTACAACAAGAGGGGTCTAACTCTTCTAGATGGGTTTCCTTTATATTGGACCAAGAAACCAACCTTTCAAGGTGCTCGATGCCTGGAAAACATGCCACAGTGCGACTAGGAGGTTTGCCATTTCTTCTCCAGCTTAAAGGTGGTTTTTGACACAACCACTCTCAAAAGTCAAGAGTTCTCCCTTGGGGGACTAAAAGCGTACATTGGTACCTTTCATTCTTTTACTCTAAATGACGCTGACTTGATTATTGTTGTTGAATTTCCCGTCTTTTTTGCAGAAAGCATGTTGGCCCAAATCAACAAGAAGGATCTGGCAAAAAGGGCCAAGAAGATGATAGTAGTTGCCCAAGCGCCCCCAGCTCAGGATCTCAAACTCAAAGTTGTTTTCATCATAGCTCCAACCCCTACTGATGACGACGAGGAAACGTACTCTGAACCAGTCTTTAAAAGGAAGAGGAAGACTACAGCTACCCCTTCTGAGATATCTACCTCAGACGGACATGCTCCCTCCCAACAAGCTCCTCCGCCAAGCCCATCCCCACCTCGTGACATGGTAGTGGTGCAGGAAGACGAGGGAATGTGATACAAACCTAAGCAAACAACGGATGACTAAGGAAAAATCAAGCACCTCACAAAAAGGTCAGTCATCTCAATATACAAAGTCGGGCCCCACCAAACCTCGAGGAAGCATCAACAGAAGAAGATGCTACAAACCAGAATATCAGAAGTTCTTCCTACTGGTCTTTTTAAATGTTTAGAAAATGTTGTAAATAAGTTGGGCTCATTTGAGGGGTCCAAATAGTAGAAATAAGCTAGAATAAAGTGTCTTTAGCATAATAGGGGTGTGAGTAGCATTTTAGCTTGTTCCTAGCCCTTTTGGAAGACATTTTGACCTAGTTTCTAGAAGGACAAGCCAAGGATGCGAGATTGACTTAGTCAAACCCTAAGGCTGCCCATTTTTTTCCTTTTCCCATCTTACCCCTTTAGCTTATTCTCCAAGGATCCTTCATCTATAAATAGGAGGCACATTTTATTGTGAGTTGTGAGTGAGTCATCTCCTCCTAAATTGGTCTTATCTTGTGATATATGAAACTCTCAAATGGCGGCCTCCTTTCACTCATCTTGGTGATTCCACCCCATCAAGTGGCGTGATTCCTCCTAACTTCACCATTCCTAAGTTCTTCTTTCATCATCTCTTCCATTTTTCCATTCCTATTATGTTTGTGTCAATTTGGTTTTCCTATTCTTGTTCTTAGTTTTATTTCTTTGTTTTACAATTTGGTTCATCCTTTGTTCTTGTATTGGTTGTTCATTTTTTGCCCATACTTGTCATCATAATGACCTTTCAATTGTGTTTTTCTCTTTACCTTATGGAAATGAACATTCACATCTACTTAACCACTTGGTTAAGTTAATGTCCAGTGGGAATTTTCCTTAGGTTATCACCTATAATTGTTTTAAAATCCAATTCTAAGTAAAGTGTCACCATACAAATGAACAATCCTAAAATCAACTCACATCGGCATGAGTGTCCAGGAAGAAGGACTATGGGACCCAAGCTTGGACGCTCCTTCTTTTCTAGAGAAGGTCCTTCTGTCCAGTAAGACTAAGAAGAAGTTGATTGGCATCGAGGAGGATCGGGGGAGGCCATGAGGCAACTGGGGCAGGCACTGGCTACAAGTTGCCTGACCATCTCCAAACTGAAAGAATGGAAGGGGTCTGATGTGAGTTGATTTTAGATTTAGCCATTTTTAGATGTGACACTTTACTTAGGATTGAGATTTTAGCAATTAATGGTGAGAACCTAAGGAAGATTCCCACTGAACACAAACTTAACCAAATGTTTAAGTAAGTGTGAAGGTCCACTTCACAAAGGCAAAGATAGAAAAAACAAGATATGGTGAATATGGAATGCAATTGCGGAAATGAAATGGGAACAAGGTAAGCATCAACGGTGGTCATTGCCAAACCAAATGATGAACCATAAGCATTTAGCAAAAGCAAAACAAAGACATATATAAAATGGAAATGAATTGAAAAGAGTGTAAAAAAAGTAGCTTATGGAGTGGTTATGAGGGGGGTTCACGCCACTTGGAATGTGGTAGCCACCAAGATGAGTGAAGGGTCGCCACTTGAGAATCTCACACCACTCAAGATAAGACCTAACCAAGAGGATTCAAACCTCACACACTTGTCACACAATTTGTGCAGAGTAACTTTTCTCTTCAAAATTAACATGTAAAAATACAAGGAGTATGACACCCTATTTATAGGAGATGGAACCTTGGAAAAAAAGAAGTTAGGGTAAAATGGGAAACCTAAAAATGGGGTTGCCTTTAGGATTTGACTAAGTAAAAAATGCACCCTAGGCTTAATGTTCTAGAAACTAGGTCAACTTTCCTTCCTAAAGGGCTACAAACAAGCTAAAATAAAGGCACCTTATTCTATCATATCTTGTTATTTGGACCCCTAAAGAGAGCCCAAATTACTTACAACATATTTGTATCTTATAAGAAGACCAAAAGGAAGAATAGTTGGTGTGCTGGTTTATGCCCAACTCCTCTGGTGAGGTCCATGTGATCCTTGGTGGGATCTTGAATTGTTCGCTGAGATGACTGTTCACCATGTGTTTTGTCTTTTGCTTCCTTGGTGATCTTTGTAGCTACTTGGGTTGTATCAGGGTCGGCTGAGGAGAAGACCCATGAGGTTACTGAGCTTCTTTAACAAGTTGGAAACCTCAAGCAAGAAACCCCGAAGCTTCATGAGGAATTCCAGCAATCGCAACAAAAAGCTAAGGATCTCCTTACTGAGAAGTCCAAGGAGGCCTTAGACTTATCTGAAAAGAATGTAAAACTCTTGGTTGAGGTGGAGAGGCTTAAAAACGAACTGGTGCAAAAGGATGAGGAGTTGGTTAAGGAGAGGGAAACCCTCACCAATGACGCTGCTCACTCATACCTAGCGGGCTTTGAAGATGCAGTCGCATAAGCCTAAGGAATTTATCCTGAGATGGACTTCTCTCAGCTTGGCCCAGGCAAAACCGTGGTAGATGGGCAGCTCGTGGAAGAGTAATGTTTTTTATGTAACTTACTACCTTTAGTAACACTCTAAACAATCTTAACTTATTAAGTACTCTTATGTATTATTCTAGAAATAGCCTTTCATTTATCTAACTTTTTAGCTTTGGTAAACTTCGACTAGTGTATCAATAATGCATATCTCATTACTTGCTTTAATGAAACACAATTAGCATGGACTTACCATCTAGCAATGGTATAAAAACTACGTACCAAAATAACAGTAAACGTAATGCACTAATCAAGTATGGAAAATCACAATGATCTAGAAGAGCTAACCTGTGGGTGACTCATATCCTCTGGCCGCAAAGAATCTCTTAACCCGCTTGAGTGCTATTTGACTACTTAAGCAGGGATCACGTATCTCGGCATCAGGAAGGCCACTAAACCACTACAACGTTGTACCTGTGAATGTACCCATGAACATCTTGCAATGTATGGCGTTTGTCCCTCCCGAGATGATCATCTGGACGTTGAACGTTGTAAGATGGCTCTCGGGGTTTTCTACACTCGTAAAAACAATCTTGGGCGTTATGTAATTAGCTAGTATGACAACGTCCATAATCGCCTGCGAAAATGGTTTAGGCGAGCTCTTAGTTGAGCAATCAAGCTTCCCTCCCTTGCGAAGCGTTCGACAAGCTGTTGTAAATTGTTATGCAGTTCCTCATTGGCCTTGCACAACTCCTCATTGCTCACTCGTGACACGTCTATTTCCGCCATCAATTGGCCTTGTCTGAGCAGCTGCTCAACTCGAGGTTCTGCCATGAGTCTTTCCTATTCAGCTTTGGCCACTGCCATTGCTTCTTGGAGAGCACTCACAGTTTCCATCAATTGTTGTATGGTGGGGGTGTCATTCCCTTCAGATCCCAGTGGACCCTACCTCATGTTCCTCAACACGTGTGAAAACTATAGCACAATTATGGGTGGGACCAGGTTTTATCGGGCCCCACATTGGGCGCCAAATGTTCTTGTCGGTTGACTCTAACGACAAGCTCTAGCTTCGTCTGTCACTTTTCAAATCCGTCCCTTACTCTTGCTGCTATGGAACGTAGCTTCGTTGAAACAAATGGGAGCCTACTTGTTGATTGCACTTCGACGATCAAGTTAATAAAGGGCTTATTAAAAACCAAGAAGTATTTAGTTTCAGTCTTAGAAACTGTTAGAATGGATGGCTTTAAACTAGAGGGGGGTGAATTGTTTAAAGAGGGTTTTCTCAAACTTTTAAAACGAGAATGAAATTATCTCAGGAAACAATTGATAAGAAATTCAGTTTGCCAAAACAGCAATAAAAAACATCAGTACCAGAAATACAATCGGTTGTTTCACAGAAACAATCGGTTGTTTATACCAACAAACAACAAAAAAAACTGAATTTAAAGAGTTAGGGATAGAAAGATTGCACACAGATGTTTATACTGGTTCACTCCAAATCCAGAGCTACATCCAGTCTTCTCAAAAACCCTGAGGAAATCCACTAAGCAATCACACCTTGATCACTTACACCACAACCAAGAAA
>Ga0123342_1003203_pt1 | contig 26461 bp, 15 predicted proteins | sample Turbeawhitnodule_FD_89960 | JGI IMG/M metagenome (GOLD analysis project Ga0123342, IMG submission 89960) | Root nodule microbial communities of legume samples collected from Mexico - Turtle bean Mexico white nodule | ecosystem: Host-associated > Plants > Roots > Nodule | place: Mexico: Nepantla...
AAAAAGATTCCAATATGACAGAAGATCACACACTATTAAAATATTAAGATTTTTTCAGAGTTATACGATGCGTACGTTGTCAAAAATCCGGATCCTTTAAAAAATTGGATTGGTTTTCGTACTCACCAACTTTCCTATAATTAATTCTGCATTGCTGATTTCGATATTTTTGTTGTCAAATTTTCCATGTCTTTCGTTTTCTGTCAAATTAATTCTACTGTCCCTGTCTTTTTTTTAATACAGTTTGACAATTAAATATATATAATAAAGACTAACTTTGAAATTAAATAATATAAAAAAATATTTATATCTATATATAATTTTTTTATTATAATCGATTTTTAGTGTATAATTTATTTTATCTTTATTTAATATACCTCATTTTATTAATATAATTAAATATTTTATTATTTTATATAAATTAATTAAAAATTAAAACTATTTTTTATTTTAATATTATTGCATATGCACATCTCCTACTCTTTTCTTAATTTTAAGACAAAAGAAAAAAATAAAACATACTATCAAGTTTCTACATAAAATTTCAAATAACAAATAAAATAACATTTATTTTCAATTACTCATTTCACTTCTTTCAAACAATTATATTTTTTTATAAAATCATTATCATCATTATACTCTCTCATCCCAAAACTATGGAAGAAGAGTAAAAACTTGAAAAAAAAAAAACTCAAATTGAAAAAGAACATAAATATTTTTTAAGTAATATTTTTTATATATTTAATGTTAAATTTTTATGAAATTTAACATAAAAATTGAATAAAATAATAAAATACGGATGTATAGATGTTTAAAATAATAGTATTGAAGTGATATATTATTCTATAAAAATGTGTATGTTCGTCACATCATTACACTTGTTTCTTTCTTCTTCTCTTGATTTCAAAGTGGACTTCTCAAGTCTCTAGTGATCGTTTTCGTGTTAGAATTAAGTTGCAAAATGGAGAAGGTGGTGTGTGTCACCGGCGGCAGCGGCGCCATCGCTTCCTGGCTCGTCCACCTCCTTCTGGACCGCGGCTACACCGTTCACGCCACCGTCCGAAATCTCAGTTAGTACATTCCACACTCTCATTATTCATTCGTTTCATCCCAATATATACTTACACAGCACAACACAACTTTTCTAACAGACGATGAGGCCGAGACAAAGCATCTAAAAGCCTTGGATGGAGCGTCGGAGCGCCTCCGCCTCTTCCAGATGGAGCTCCTCCACTACGACTCCGTGCTCGCAGCCATGCGCGGCTGCGCCGGCGTATTCCACATCGCCTCTCCCTGCATTGTTGATGAAGTCCAGGACCCCCAGGTTTTGTTCTCTCGATCTTCTTGCAAATTTTCAATCTTTAGGGTTTTTGCATCATCCCATTTGGGTCTTCATGCAGAAGGATCTTCTGGACCCGGCTGTAAAGGGCACCGTGAACGTGCTAACGGCAGCGAAAGAAGCTGGAGTGCGTCGCGTGGTGGTGACGTCCTCCATCACCGCGATTGTTCCGAGCCCCAATTGGCCCGGTGATGTTCCAAAGAAGGAGGAGTGCTGGACTGACGTTGAATTTTGCAAGGAAAAAGCGGTTAGAAAGGGTTTTCATTTTTTGAATTTTGTGTTTGTTTTTGTTATGTGTTGGGGTGTGAAGTGTTTGTGTGTGCAACAGTTGTGGTATCCATTGTCGAAGACATTGGCCGAGAAAGCAGCGTGGGATTTGGCAAAGGAGAGTGAGTTGGATGTTGTTGTAGTGAATCCTGGGATGGTGTTGGGTCCGGTTATTGCACCGAGGCTTAATGCAAGCATGCTCATGCTTTTGCACCTTCTTCAAGGTAGAGACTATTTTATTATTATTATTTTATATTTCTTTATTGTTTGACTACTTATTATTATTACATTGTATTATATTGTATAATTAATTATGTTTAGAATAAAAATACAAATATTAATCAATTAATAATATCACTAAAAAAAACATCAAATAGAAAATTATGTTAAGAGAAAAAAAAATATTTAGTTGATATAGTGACTAAATTATAAATCATTTTAGAGATAAAAAAAACTTTGGTTTCTAAATTAGTTTGTATTATTATTAAATGATTTCTAAATTGGTATTGAATTAGCAACCAAAGTTTTTACGACCAAATTTAGAAATTAAATAATTAGGAATTAAAACCTTGGTAGCTAATTAAATACAAATTATAAAACTATTTAATAATAATATAAACTAATTTAAAAATCATTTTTTTTAGTTTTTAAAATAATTTCTAATTTAGTTATTATAACAACTAATTATTTTTTTTACTTTATTTATATTTTTTTTAGTGTATATATATAATATAATAATTATATAAAAATATAATAACATGTATATTCCATAATCAATTATATTATTAAAAAAATGGATTATTTGATAAATATATGTCATCAGACTATGTAATGATCCGTTATAGAATATATATTTTATTGTAAATATATGATTATAATGTTTATTCAACTTTCTTTGCTACTCCTCACAGCTATGCGAGGAAAGAATCTAACAATTTTTTACTTTTGATTTTCATGCTTTCTGTTTGTATTCATCCGTCCAAATCTGTGGACGGAACCACTAAAGTCATAGTCGCATACCACTATTTAACACCATGTTAGGGATCTTGTGATGAATGATGCATACATTTTTAACTGATTAAAATGGTATAATGTGAATAGGGCTACTGTTGTTGTTACCTAACTATTAGACTAATTTCACAAGACCTGCTACAACTTGGTCGATGGTATAGTTGCGTAGGACATTTATAATTCGTGAAAATCACTACACTTTTTTTTATTAAATTTTTTACCATATAATCTATAATCGTTGACCGGAATATTAACATGAAACTACCCAATTTATGATGTTTTAGGGGAATTACTGAGAATTTGTGACCTTTTGTATGTGGCGTGGCAGGTTCTGATGAAACATATGAGAACATTTTTATGGGATCGGTCCACTTTAAGGATGTAGCATTGGCACATATCTTGGTGTATGAGAACAAATCTGCAGTTGGTAGGCATCTGTGTGCTGAAGCTATCTCTCACTTTGGTGATTTTGCTGCCCAAGTTGGTGAACTTTATCCAGAGTACAATGTGCCTAAGTAAGTTACCCACACACTTCATACATCTATTGTTAATGCATATATAACGTACTTGTAAATGATGTAGTTTGTGATTTTGCTTGAAAGGATGCAACGAGATACCCAACCAGGATTACTGAGAGTGAAGGATGCATCAACGAAACTTATGGATTTGGGTTTGCAATTCACTCCAATTGAAGAGATTATTAAGGATGCTGTAGAAGATTTGAAGAAAAAAGGGTTCCTTTCATAATTGCTGCTGCAATACGAGTCCTAAAAGCCACATGTTTGCTGCAAATTCCTCTTAGTTCTAAAATGAGGCACTATCATATGTATCGTTAAACTTTTGTTGGTGTGGTTAGTTTTAATAAATATGAATTATTTTAATAATTGTTTAATTCTATTATAAATCAAAGCAAAAAGTCAGTTATTCAATTCAATCAAATTTGAACTAACAAATATAAACATAATAATATAACATCAACTTCCTACTCAAAGTTAAAAATATGTAGAATCAAGAATTTTTAATTATAAACCAATATGTCAATGTTCTTTTTGACACCTAGACGATTTACTCTTCAAACATTCACATGGAGAGCAGAATAAAAGAATGATTTATAATTAAATGATATAAAAAAATATTAAAATAATAATATTAAAAGTAGTAAATAAAAAAAGAAAAGAGAAAAGGGGTGGTTTGTTATAAAAGAAGAAAGAATATGTGGGGATATTACTATAAATGGTTAGAGAATGAAAGTGAGATACTGTTTAATATGTGAAAGAATATTAATTATTGATTCATCCATCAGAACCACTCATTCTCATAACGTTGTGGCATCACCCTTCCTTACAGTGCCTTCACATGCCATTCTTTTCTTTCCTCATTGTTTTCTATATTTCCTGCAAACCCTATTTTTTTATTTACTCGTTATTTTCTGTTTGCTGCAAGTGGGGCACCACGTTTTTTACAAAAAAAGTCTGGATCCATTTGGCTGCTACAAGAGTTTTCTATTTGCCATTACAGCTAGGAATTACAACCATGTTTATAAAGTGTAAATAACTACACAAATACACCAATCTAGTTAATTCTTGGATCAATGTGCTCTATTACGGACTCACTTGTCTCTGAAATCCTAAAAGTTGCATTACGGAATTCAAAATTAGTTCAAAAATTAAACATCCAATATGTAACCAAAAAATAATATTACTTATCTTCTTTTCTCAATACAGTGTAAACAAAAAATAATATTACTTATCTTCTTTTCTTAATACAGAGTCATCTTAGAAATCATCTAACCACCATCAAGATTTCAGAAAATGAACCACCTTCACAAAAGAAACCACCAACAACATCCCAATGCATTACCACTCATTGTCCTTTGTTCGCTCCTTGAACAAGGTGCACAACAATTGTAGAAAAGGAAGAAAGAAAGAGTGAGATATGCTCCTTTTGGGTTTTTTTAGATGTCTTAGAGATACTTTTGTAATTACACATGAATGTAGGGGTGCAAGAAGAAAAATGTAGAGGTGCAGAAAGAAACACCTATGAAGGAAGGGTGATACCAAAATGTGATGCAAAAAGTAATCCCATATGCACAAAATTGATGGCAAATTCTCCTTGCATCTCCGTACCTTCATTCTCCACTTCCATACTCTTTTTTAATTCCAACAATATTTGATGGAGAGTGTTGTGTCTTCTTCATTTTCAAGTGATGGTGATTGCTCATGGTAACTGTGTTTTTATTCATTTATTTTTTTTCTTTTTTTGGAAGCCACAAAATCCATAAAAAAAACGATGTGCAAAAATGAAGTATAAAACTAAAAAAAAAAAATATTCGCATTGGGGAATGTCGAATACAACAAATCTTCTCGTCAAGCCTCTTACACACGTTGAAATGATGGAACTTGTACTTGTATTGACAAAGTGAGCATAAATAGTACATGAGATTGACTGTAAAAATTGTTTTGGTTGTCGGTCCCTCCCTTGCTCCTTAGTACTTCACTCCTTCAAACTTCAAGACTCCCTATCCTCAATTTCTCAATAGTCGATTAGGAGTTAACTTGCAAAAGATTTTTCGACGATCAAGTGAGTACCTTGTGTTAAGAGTGTATAGTGAAACTGATAAAAAACATACATTCCTCTTTTGTAAAATATTTATTTATAATGTTTAGTCATGAGTCATTTTGTGTGATGAACCGCATTTATCAAATATCAGTGTTAAGTGGCTTTTTAGGGGATTCCTTGATTTATAGAGATGTATATTTGGAGAATATCTTCAATAAATCAATATTAGCTATTTTCTTGGGGGTGTCACCCAAATTTGATGGAATATGACTTTGATTTGCCGGAAGTTTTCATAATTGTAACAATAGTCATTTATTGAGTGTATTAAATGTATTTTAACGCGGTTGATCGATTTCCGAAACTAAATGACTCACTCGTTCTATATTGATCGATAAAAAACTACTTTTTCAAATTTTACGACATAAGAATGAAAGTACTGTAAATAAAAGAAAGTTATAAGAATGTTACTGAAATTATTTTAAAAAATAAAGTTATTCTTTGTTTAGAGCTACTCTTTCTTTCTTGTACATCTGCAACTCCTTATATTTCAATTTTCATGCAAACAAATGAGCACTCCCCATGTGAATGTATGACAAAAGAGAAAAGTTTCTTTAAAACCATAAACAATAAAAAACAGTAAATAAGATACACTTAACAAACACTTATAATAATATAATAATATTTTGAATTAAAAATAAAATGAAAAGGAATAAAGTAAAATAGCAACAAACAAAAAGCGGGTCCATATGCATAAAGTAAAAATTGGGAAACGATACGTGGTGGGCTTTAGTTGGTCTGAGATAAGAACCAGAAAATGAGAAACAGGTACACAATAATGGAGCCAAATATTAAAATGATTTAGGCATTGAAGAAGCCCACTTGGTTAATAAAAGTCAAATTATATATATTAAGAAAATAAGGTGTACTCTACATTTTGTCATAATGTTATGGATAGAAACGCTTTTATAATTATCTCAATGAGTTGGAAATTAAATTAATGAAAAGAAAAAATTATCCTTTCATACTATGAGTTTGTGTTCCTCTATGATTGAGTCTTGGAATGATCCAACAATTGTATACATTTATTTTTCTTTGTTTTGTTGCTTATATACACTCATTTAAGCTTAAGTGTGCTCCAATCCTCTTATTAAAGCATATCATATCCTCTCCTAAACTATATGAAATACTTATTACAAAAATCAGTAAAATAACCATAAATAATAATTTATAAATAAATCATCAAATTACACTAAACTCTATGTGTCAGTTCTTTTATTTAATTTATATGCTATTTTTGTGATTGTGGGACCACCACTTTTTTTGTGCATGACGGTTAATTTGCTATCATTTTTTTCCTTGCCTTTTAAAACCTTCAGCTAGCAAGTTGGGCACCATTATTTAACCTCCATTTCACTACAATTCTACATAATAGACAAATATGACAATTACATTATACAAGTATTCTTTAAAATTTACAATTCAATATTAATTTAGTCACTAAAAAATAAAACCTAATATTTTGCTGTTTGGAACTGTTTGCTTCGGTCATTTTTTGCCTTTTATCTGAACGTCGTTTTCATTTTTTCTCTGTTCTTTCTGTGGCTGTCTTTCGTTTTCTTTGTTTCTTCCTCTCTTACACGTGTCATCATTATCTTAGTACAGTGGAGTTCTTCAAGTAGTGCATCTTAGAATACAGCTGCAAAATGGAGAAGGTGGTGTGTGTCACTGGCGGCAGCGGCGGCATCGGTTCATGGCTCGTGCACCTCCTTCTGGACCGCGGCTACACCGTTCACGCCACCGTCCAAAATCTCAGTTAGCACATTCCAAACTTTTATTATTCATTCGTTTCATCCCAATATATACTTACACAGCACAACACAACTTTTCTAACAGACGATGAGGCCGAGACAAAGCATCTACAAGACTTGGATGGAGCGTCGGAGCGCCTCCGCCTCTTTCAGATGGAGCTCCTCCACTATGACTCCGTACTCGCTGCCATGCGCGGCTGCGCCGGCGTATTCCACCTCGCCTCTCCCTGCATTGTTGATCAAGTCTCGGATCCCCAGGTCTTGTTTCCTCGATCTCTTCACAAATTTTCAATCTTTTGGGTTTTTTCATCATCCCATTTGAGTCTTCATGCAGAAGGATCTTCTGGACCCGGCGATAAAGGGTACCGTGAACGTATTAACGGCAGCGAAAGAAGCAGGAGTGCGTCGCGTGGTGGTCACGTCCTCCGTCTCGGCGATTATTCCGAGCCCCAGTTGGCCCGGTGATGTTCCAAAGAGGGAGGACTGCTGGGCTGACGTTGAATTTTGCAAGCAAAAAGGGGTTAGAAAGGGTTTCATTTTTTTCATTTTCTGTTTCTTTTTCTTATATGTGTTGGTGTGCGAAGTGTTTGTGTGTGCAACAGTTGTGGTATCCATTGTCGAAGACTTTGGCGGAGAAAGCAGCTTGGGAATTTGCAAAGGAGAGTGGGTTGGATGTTGTTGTAGTGAATCCTGGCACTGTGATGGGTCCAATTATTTCACCCAGGCTTAATGCAAGCATGCTCATGCTCTTGCGCCTTCTTCAAGGTAGAGACACTAATGGTTAATCAGTTGGATTTTCCAAATATTTCTTTCTATTTTTGCAGCAGGAGTTTCCTTCAATATTGGAAATGTGAACTGGAAAAGTTCTAAAATGGGTGGTCATACAATAATAAAAAAATCCACTTGACAAATCCTTAAAATAATATTTTAATTATATTTAATTTATTTTTTAATTTAAAATATTATTATATTATTATAATATGGTATCAAGAAATCTTCTACTACCCAAAAAGCTTGAGAATGCTTTATCTTTTGGGTTAATCATATAATCATACAATGCAGTATTTTTATACAATTTTCAATATTATTATTTTAATATATATTTTTTATATTATATAAGTATAAATTTATTCTTTATTTTAGATAGTTATTTTTAAACTCATTGTATCAAGTTGGGTTTTTTTCAAATGGAGAGTAAATTTGATACTGTGAATTTGAGGAGTTGAGTAAAATGAAGTTTTTTGAATTAAGTTTATTACTAATTTGATAAATATAATAAATTTTAAAAAATTAAAAAATAATATATATAATAATTAATTAATTTATATTATTATAAACTAATTTAATTAAATAAAAAATATAATATTATAATTAGTTTATAATTTTAATTTTAATATTTTTACTATCAGTTATTTTTATTATTTATTACAAAATAAACTTTAAGTCTAAGTCAACTCCATAAAATCGATTTTCATTCACTTATATACAATGAAATGACTCACAAGTTCATAAGTTTAAGGTTTGCACCCATTTATATACAATGAAAGACTCTAATCTTTAGTCGATGTGAGATCTCCAACATTATTATTGTTTATTATTATTTTAATTATTTAATTATTATTATGTTATTAATTTATTATTCATATTTTTATTTTATTATTATTTTATATGTTTTCTAAGACCTGCGACAGTGTAGTTGATGGTGTAGCTGTGTAGGATATTTAGAACTTGATGCCTTCGTGAAAAGTATTAGACTTGTTTGATTGTGCTATACTCTTTTCATTAGATTTTGCACAGTATAATTGTTGACTCGAATACTAATATCAAACTCCCCAAGTTATGATTTTTTTAGGGGAATTACTGATAATTTGAGACAAATTTGTATGTCGCGTCGCAGGTTCTGATGAAACATACGAGGACATTTATATGGGATCGGTCCACTTGAAGGATGTAACATTGGCACATATTTTGGTGTATGAGAACAAATCTGCAGCTGGTAGACATGTGTGTGTTGAATCTATCTCTCACTTTGGTGATTTTGCGGCCAAAGTTGGTGAACTTTATCCAGAGTACAATGTGCCTAAGTAAGTTAGCCACACACTTCATACATGTATTGTTAATGCAAAACTTACTTGTAAATGATGTAGTTTGTGATTTTGCTTGAAAGGATGCAACGAGATACCCAACCAGGATTATTGAGAGTGAAGGATGGATCAAAGAAACTTATGGATTTGGGTTTGCAAATCACTCCAATTGAGGAGATTATTAAGGATTCTGTAGAGGATTTGAAGAAAAAAGGATTCCTTCCATAATTGCTGCTGCAATATGAGTCCTTATGGCACATATGTTTGGTGCAAATTCCTGTTGTTGTTAATCTGTTATATTTGTTGGTGTGGTTGTTGTTATGTTTGCATGTTCTAAAACAAGTGACGAGAGACATCTTTGTAAAACATTTTGTACCTAATTTTAGTTCATGGGTGGATCTCTATTTCTGTCATGTTTGTGTGTTGTCTTCACATTTTTGTATCTCTGTTACCTTTAGACGCTCTTCTATGACATAATCTACACTTCTCTAATAGTATGAAAAAGGAACTTGCGTATGAGTAGCTCTCACCTGTTTGTTTCTTTTTTCAAAATGAAGATGGAATGTTTAAACGTATTGTACACAAAGAAATTATTAGAAAACGTGTAAAGAACATGGAAAACGAAAAACAATTTCTTTACTATATGTATGAGGAGGATTTGGAAGGAGATTGATATAATTGAATGAGTATTAGTATTTAAATAGTTTTTATTATTAATAAAAGTTATAAAATAATTTTTAAATTGTATCTAATTAGTTATTAAGATTTTAGTTATTAATTATTATTTCATTAACTATAATATAATGTATGTATCAAATTGTGAAACAAATTAGTTTTAAATCATGAGAAAAACCATGTTTTCAAAATTCAATTTATTAATAATATTATAAATTAATAAGGATAATTTAGTATTTGCATAACATGGTAGAGTAAGAAAAACGTGGGTGTTTACATGCGCATGGAAACCCTAGTTACATTTTGTTTTATGCATATGGACCACTATTTGTTTGTAGGTCATTTGTGAAGAATTGAAATGTGCATGAAAATTAGAATATAAAGAGTTGCATACGTACAAAAAAGGAAAGAGAAAAGGGCATTAGTTTGACAAATTCTCCTCCACTCTCTATTTCCCCCATGCACCTTCATATAACAATTTAAGTTTTTTTTAAATAATCTCGACTTCATATGAAGGTGTACTTTTGAGTAGTAAGCCATGAAAGTAGACGTTGGATGAGGGAGGAAAACGATGTTAGTTTGGGTTGTCATATCCTATAATAATATTTGTGAAATACATTTTGATTTGATTGAATATATGGTTGAGTGTTTAAATTGACTAAATTAATTTTTTTATGTATACTTCGACATAATTTGTCCTCTTGATTTATGTTATTGTATGCGAGGATATTGATTTTTCTTGTGTTTCTATTTATATTATTGTATGATTGAGTGTACAATTTTTAGTCTTTGTTTATAGCCTGAAACATTGGCTCTATAGGAGGAACCTAGTGATTTTTCCACATTTCCTAGTCCACATATGCTAGAGGAGGAACCTCCATGCCTAGAACTCAAGGAAAATAGTTTATGGGTGTATAGAGTATGAACAACTCGTGGTAGGTAGGGTCTTTGTGTTGTAATTGTCATTCCTATCTTTTTATTATGAAATGGGAATGTACATTGATTTCTTTAGATGTATGAATGACATCACTCATTTGAATATAGATGTATACTCATTTTAAGATAGATGTATATGATTTATACTTTATTCAATACTTTCCATGAGGATAGAGAAGAGCAACTTCTAGATTTGGGTAATCAAGTTTGTCGAAGGAATATGTAGAACATGATGAGTTATTTGTTTATAAGTAGTGCATCTTGAGATAAGGACATGCTTTACTTCGACGCTTTTGTAAATACTTTTAGGAATGTGAATTACAAATGAATTTGTTATACAACAATAATCAAATATACTTAGTTGTGCCTTGATATATTGATTAAACTACATGTATATAAGTAACTTAGTATGTTTCATGAAATTAAAAATTTCAATAAAGTCCATTTCAAGTAAATTCTTTGTAATGTTCTCTTAAGATTCACTTAACTATTTATCTATATTGTTGTCCATCTTCTTTTGTGCTTATTTTACTTCAAATTCTTAGATTACATGTGCATTAGTGGTGTAAGTGTGACAATGGAGTCTTAGTGTCAGTTGCACTTGAACTTTAGGATGCGACTAGTTTACTTTTCACTAGCATTAATTTCTTGCTTTTACTTTCTTCCTTTATTTTCTTGCTTTTAAGTATTTGCGATACATATGATTTTTATCTTTTTTTGCTTATTATTAGATTTTCCTTTGATCTTTAGTTTCATTTCGGCATTCAAACACCCACTCTCATTTCTAAAATTATTTTGAAATTGTTTGAGGGAACTTATGTTGAGAATTATTTGGGATAAGCTATGGTTAGGAAAGTCTTGGTATGTAAGTTGTCCATTGTGACCCACATCACTTTTTGTGGGAGTGAACTTAGAGAACTCTCATACTTGATCTATTTACTTCACCAAAAATAAAAAAAATCTTTTCAAAAAATCTTTTGATCACTCAATTGAATTGTAAATTTTTGTGAATACATTTTCTATTTTAATTCAACAATGGTTGATCCTCACATCAATCTAGTGTTCATGGTAATCAAAACACTCAAGATTTTTGTAATGTCCATGAAACAGTAGCAAAACAAGCAAATGAATTTTTCTGAATTGAAAGAAATAATTTCTAAATTTATGATTTTCCAAGAGAGGGATCTCACAAACATATAAACAATCATCATACAATCCCTTACCAAAGCCAAGATGATTATAATAGTCATCACAACACAAGCTACTACCAACAAAATGCTAGACAACATAGACATTGAGCCCATCATGTGCCTAAAGAACCTAAGATTGACCTTCCTTATTTTCATTTTTCATCCAATATAGAAGATTACGTAACCTTGGAGATGAAGGTTGAAATTTTTTTAGGCTCACTAAATAAATCATGAAAGGAGGGGATACCTTAGCTACCCTTAGTTTTCAAGATTCAACCATGACTTGGTGAACCACCTATACAAGAGATCTTAGGTTGCATAATTTTCCCCAAATAAGGTATTGTAATGAGTTTAGATCAACCCTTAGGAAGAGGTAAGAGCCTTCCTACTATGATAGAGATTTGATGAAACAACTCAATAAGTTAACGCATAGAAACATGATTGTAGAACAATACAATCAGATAATTGAGTTATTTATGTTAAGGGCAGGGATTAGGGAAGACATACCATAGCTCGATTCCAAAGTGGTCTTAATTATGAAATTAAGGATAAAGTTGAACTTTTTCCTTATAATGATTTAAATGATTTAGTTTAACTTTGTGTTAGAGTAGAGGAACAACTAAAGAGAAAATCTCAAATTCCAAAGTGTAGAATTAGACACTCATGTTGGGCATTACAAGCATGGAAAACAAGAAAAAAAGATTTAGGATGTATCTCCCTAAGAGAGTTGCCAATATTTGGTGTGTTGATGAATCCTTCAACGCTACAGGTTAAATAAGCAAGGACATAAATAAATAGAAGAACAAAGAAATCCGTAAATATAAACTAACATTAAAACTTTCTTTAGCTACCAATCTAATTGTGTGCAACAAATTAGATTAAAATGTTACACGATCTGGACATCCAACAACATAAGAGGTTCATAATTACAAAATCATATGACAAAAAAACAAAAATACATTTTAGTGTGAAATGAAAGACTTTTATGAGGCAACACATAAATACAATCTAGCAGAGCACAATACATGCCTAAATAGTATAATATTTTTTTTAGAAAAAACAACGAGAACAAAAAGTATTTAGGAAACACCTGTTGTTGTAGTTGTGAAGGTCATTTCTTTAGCACAAAAGCTTGAAATCCACCATGAAAGAAGTAATAAGTTTTAATTTTAATGGAAAACAGAATGAGTAAGCAATGGAAAAAATCATACAAAAATAACTGAATATACATTTAATCCGAAATGTTAATATAAAGATAACTAAAAATTAAACTTAAAAATTAGAATGCAGACAAAGAACAATTAACCATAAGTGGAAACAAACAAACAACATAACATATGGAAAAGTCTTTCCTAAGCCATTTTGTTGAAAATAGATATGAAAACGACAGACAAACATAGAAAAAAACATTAGATAAAACAATCGATTTAAATTGCAAGAGTTTGAAACAAAAATTTGAATAAAGTCTTACAAAAATAAGTGAATAATCTGAACTTCTGATTCGATCAAGGACAAATGAGGTAAAGTGTGAGCACAACCATGTAAGAAGAAAGTTGCTTAAGCAAGTTGTAGGTAATAAACTTTATGAAGTAGAGTGTAAGAGAAGCACATTAAAAATGATGACAAAAGGAAAGATAAGGAATAAAGACACTGCAGAAAGCTAAATCAAGCGTTAATTGAATACTGTGAGAGCTAAAGGTGTAATGTACTTAAGGTGTAACATCTGTCACGTGAAGCAGGTCGTAGTTGAGTCCTTTAAAAAAATCCACTCAAATGAATAAATGTTTTACTTGAAAATTTTGAATAAACGAAAATCCAAATAAAAACATACACAAAAATCCAAAGGATAATAACATTAATAATATAATAACATATATGTTGACATCATATTTTAATATAGTACAAATTGCAATTAAAGGGTGGGTTTACGTTGTAACAATAATATTATGAACGTTTAATATAACATTAATTATAGTAGTATTAGCAGTATATTAAAACAATAAAAATGGTTTTTAATCACATTATATTATAACTATTATACTACTTTTTCAACAACAGAAGTCACTGACCTGTTTCTTACATCTAGTAGAACAATATCCAGTGATTAAAATACTTCTATAATATATTATTGCTTAATGAATAATAATAAGCATGCCAATTTTCATCACAACATTGTATATGCTATCATCTGATTTCTGGTTCAATTCCTGCATCTGTTGCAAAATGTGATGCAATTTGTGGTTTTGCTGATATGGTGCATGTAAGATGATAATATAATAATAATAAAATTTAATGAGATTTTTGTGAGTGTTGAGATTCATTATGCACCACTCATATATATTTTTTTGTACAGATATGACTTCAAATTATAATTATTTTTTGCCTCAGCAGATTACACTGGAACAGTACAAAACTGGAGGTTGATAGAATACAGTTGCCAAATGGAGAAGGTGGTGTGTGTCACCGGCGGCAGCGGCGCCATCGGTTCATGGCTCGTCCACCTCCTTCTGGACCGCGGCTACACCGTTCACGCCACCGTCCAAAATCTCAGTTAATACAATCCACACTCTCATTATTCATTCATTCATTTCATCTCAATACTTACACAGCACAACACAACTTTTTCTAACAGACGATGAGGCCGAGACGAAGCATCTAGAAGCCTTGGATGGAGCGTCGGAGCGCCTCCGCCTCTTCCAGATGGAGCTCCTCCACTACGACTCCGTCCTCGCCGCCGTGTGCGGCTGCGCCGGCGTATTCCATGTCGCTTCTCCCTGCACTGTTGAACAAGTCCAGGACCCCCAGGTCTTGTTCCCCCGAGCTCCTCGCAAATTTTCAATCTTTTGGGTTTTTGCATGACCCAATTTGGGTCTTAATGCAGAAGGAGCTTTTGGACCCTGCGATAAAGGGCACCATGAACGTGCTAACGGCAGCGAAAGAAGCTGGAGTTCGTCGCGTGGTGGTCACGTCCTCTGTCTCCGCGATTACTCCGAGCCCCAATTGGCCCGGTGATGTTCCAAAGGGGGAGAACTGCTGGACTGACGCTGAATTTTGCAAGCAAAAAGGGGTTAGAAAGGGTTTTCATTTTTTTCATTTTCTGTTTCTTTTTCTTATATGTGTTGGTGTGTGAAGTGTTTGTGTGTGCAACAGTTGTGGTATCCATTGTCGAAGACTTTGGCCGAGAAAGCAGCTTGGGATTTTGCAAAGGAGACTGGGTTGGATGTTGTAGTAGTGAATCCTGGCAATGTGGTGGGTCCGGTTATTGCACCGAGGCTTAATGGAAGCATGGTCATGTTCGTGCGCCTTCTTCAAGGTACAAACTGCTGGTTAATCAATTGGATTTTGCAAATATTTCTTTATAATTTTGCAGTAGGAGTGTCCCTGAATATTGGGAATGTGAACTGGAGAAGTGGCATTGTTACTGAAGTATCTTTGAGTCACAAGAGAAAAGTAGATTGCATGGTTTTTAACTGTGTGAAAAGGGATTTGCAATGTACTAAGAAGAATAAAGGAATTTTAGGGGTCAAGGTTTTAAAATGGCAAATAAATGCCGCAACAGTTGCTGTGACATAGTTATTAGGCTTATTTTACAAAACCAGCTACTGCGTAGTTGATAGTATAGCTGAGTAGGACATTTAGAACTTGATAACTTCTTGAAAAGTATCAGGCTTGTTTGATTATGTTGTATTCCTTTCATTAGATTTTGCCCTCTACAATCATTGTTGACCCGAATACTAATATCAAACTACCCAATTTATAACTTTTTAGGGGAGTTACTGAGAATTTGTGATATTTTGTATTTTGTGTTGCAGGTTGTGATGATACATATGAGAACTTTTTTATGGGAACAGTCCACTTTAAGGATGTAGCATTGGCGCATATTTTGGTGTATGAGAACAAATCTGCAGTTGGTAGGCATGTGTGTGTTGAATCTATCTCTCACTATGGTGATTTTGTTGCCAAAGTTGCTGAACTTTATCCAGAGTACAATGTGCCTAAGTAAGTTAGCCACACACTAGTAGATGTATAGTCAATGCAATGCAATAATCGTTTGGTCGGTAATTCAGGAATTAGATATATTGCTTGAATGAGTGTTATTGAAGAAACTTCTTACTCTTATTTGAACACAACAATTTGGTTCATGTGCAGTGCAACGTTGGTTTTCACTTTTCAGTCATGCTCTTACTGATGTATCTATCTTGTATGCCATTAATCTTCAGGTTGCTGTTTCTTATGCTTATTTATGAACTAGGCTTTTGTTGCAAGAGATAGTACATGTTGTAGTTAGTGTGCAGCTTTCCTATTAGTTCTTGAACAGGCGAAAGGAAGAAGTGATTAGTTAATCTGAATAGTTCTTTTAGACTTGTTTGTATATTGTCTTCATAATCAAAATACAAGGTTAATATAATTCTTCTAGTCATACTTTGACACATAACTTACTTGTAAATGATGTACTTTGCCATTTTCCTTGAAAGGATGCAACGAGATACCCAACCAGGATTATTGAGAGTGAAGGATGGATCAAAGAAACTTATGGATTTGGGTTTGCAATTCATTCCAATGGAGAAGATTATTAAGGATGCTGTAGAGGATTTGAAGAGAAAAGGGTACCTTTCATAGTTGCTGCTGCAATATGAGTGTTTATGGCACATGTTTCTGTATAATTTGTTACCTCAATGCCTGTGCAAATTGAGTGGTATGATATGTATTGTTAATTTGACACTTTTCTATATTAATAAGAAAAAGGAGAGATGACAAAGAAATGAATAGAAAACATGCAAAAACAGAGAAAACGAAAAGACAATTATTTTAAACTTTCTGGCCATACAAAGAGGATTTAGAAGGAAGTTAGGTATATAAACGAATAGGAGTAATATATTATTTATAATCGCGTTTTCTTGAATGAATAATTAATATAACAAGTAAAATTAATTTATTTCAATTTCAATAGTTTTAAAGAAATTTATTTTAATATATTATTATTTTTAAAATATCTGTTTTGTTTATGAAATTTTATAATAATTTTATTTAAATTTAAATTTTATTTTCACTCTGATTTATATTTTTCAAATTTATTAATATATAAAAAAATTATTACATCAACCAATTACCATCTTTATAAATATAATATAGTACATAAAAATGGACAATTTTCAAGAAAATAAGGCAAAGTAAAAATGTATACAATATAGATTAATAGAATTTATGATCATAACATTAAAACTCAGGATTTAATGTAAACTTCACAACTATATAGATGAGGAAAATAATCTCATTTAATTTTTTATTGAACTTAATTTTATTGATAAAAATATTTCTTATTCAATAATGAGTGTACCGTTATAAACAAATATTATAAAATCTAACTCGCGAGTTCAATTAAAAGTTTGACCTGATTTATTTTAATTTTTTTTATCTAACACAATTGAAATAACTAACTCTAAAATGAAAATAAAATCCAACAAAATATATTTTGTAGTAAAAAATAATATAATACATGATCAATTAACTATGTAAAAAGTAAAAAAAAAAAAAGTGGTAAATATTATAATCATACATTTTTTTTAAAATTAGTGTTTAAAAAAATATTATTAGTTATTAAAAATGTTATTTATCAAATATTGACAATGGCAACAAAATTACAGAAAATTTCAGTTAATAAAAAATAAAAACTAATTTAAAAATCTTATCAAAGATAAGCCTTATACAATTTTTAATTTCATTATTTAAAACACCCTTCATTTTTATTTTCATCTCTCCCTATTTATCACCTAAACAATGAACAAAATATAGTATAGAAAATTTAAATATTACAAAGTTATTATAAATAAGTGATTCTAAAAATATTAAAATGAAAATAAATTTATTTCATAAATTTAAATTCAATAAATAAAACAGCTTAAATTATTCTCACATTTAAATTAAGTTCTTATTCTTATTATATTTAAGACCAGTTACAGAGTTACAGTCCTGTATCATACGTTGTACTTCTACAACTTCTCTTCCTCTCTTTGCCGTTTCTGCAATTCCTTATTGGATTCCAATCATGTCTGGAAATTACGATCAAGGTGGTGGCGGATATGGGCGTAACGATGGTGGCGGTCACGGTGGTCGAGGAGGTGGAGGATTCGGCGGACGAGGTTTCGAATATTCTCTCTTAATTTGCTTCCTTATCTTTTTTGAATCGTAAAATATCTTAATTTTGTGTTAATCGTGACAGGTGGGTATCAAGGCGGGGATCGTGGTGGGCGAGGTGGTGGCCGCGGCGGCGGAAGTGGTAGAGACGGTGACTGGCGTTGCCCTAACTCGAGGTTTGAGATTTTACCCTCCGATTTGCTTTTTTTATTTTGCCCTTTTTTTTATGGAGGATATTTTGTGTTTTCAGTAGTTGGAATGGAACTGTGGATATAAAACACACCTAACGATTCTTACGTTTCTGTATTTGATTGGAAAATTGGTATTATTATATAGTTGTGGGAATTTGAACTTTGCAAGAAGGGTTGAATGTAACAAATGTGGTGCTCCTTCTCCTGCTGGTGCTAATGATCGTGGTGGTGGTGGTGGTGGCGGTGGCGGTGGTGGCTATAATAGAGGGGGATATGGCAACAGTCGTGGGGGTAGATCTGGTAACTATGATGAAGGAAGAGGTAATGGCTATAACAGTGGTAGGGGAAATAACAATGTTGGTAGAAGTGGGGGAGGCAATAGAGGTAGTCAAGGCAGAGAAGATGGTGGATATGGTCAAGCTCCTGCACCTGCAGCTCTACCTTATGGTGGGGCTGGTGGAAACTATCCACCTGCATACAATTCTTCTGGTGGCAGTTCAAATTATGGAACTGATGTGGTTCCTCCACCTGCAAGCTATACTGGTGGACCTGCATCTTATCCTTCACCATATGGGAGTAATACTGGTGGTTATGGTGCTGGTAGCCAAGGTGGATTTGGTGGAGCTCCTGCTGACTCCCCCGCTAAGGTGAAGCAATGTGACGAGAATTGTGGGGATTCCTGTGACAACTCTAGAATCTACATATCAAACTTACCTCCGGATGTGACTATTGAAGAATTGAGAGAACTTTTTGGGGGCATTGGACAAGTAATATTCTGATCTGTTGAATTTAGTACGAGCTCTACGAAGAGAGTTATTTGTTCTATGAGCAATGGTTTGCATGAAAATGCCTTTTTTCAAAGTAAATTAACATAGTATCCATATTCTTACCGAGCATGCATGTGTATGTCAGTTAATTCTGCTTTATTTACACTTGAAATAGTTGACCCCTCGTGGCTTCCTGAGCATATTTGCTATTTTTCTTGTGAAGTGACAGGACATGCTATAGATTATGTTTCCTATATTTATGTGCATATCTCTGATTTTGCCGATGTGTTGAGCTTCATACTCTAATGTCTTTGTAACTGTTTAGGTTGGAAGAATAAAACAAAAGAGGGGGTACAAAGACCAGTGGCCTTGGAACATAAAGCTATACACTGATGAGAAAGGAAACAACAAGGGTGATGGTTGTCTAGTGTATGAAGACCCTTCCGCAGCTCATTCTGCTGGCGGTTTTTACAATAGTATTTGATCTAACTGCTACTACTATACTACTACTTTTGTGATACTACAGTTTATCTTCTATCGTAAAGAGACACTTACCATTAATCTTTCATCTCAGATTATGATTTGAGGGGTCACAAAATCGCTGTTACAATGGCAGAAAAGTCTGCACCAAAAGCTCCACCTGCACATAACCAGGGGTATTCCATATTTCAATTGTTTATCATTTTTCACACTGTTGGTGACTTTTTATTTTGCCACTGAAAACGACTGCTCTTGAAATATCTAGTTATACTAGTGTCAACATGTAAATGCTTTAATTCTCTTTTAATGATGTCATAGTAGTAGCAGTGGTTGACAGCACCCCCTTCAACACCATGTTTAAGAATAACAATAATATCACATATGAGTACCAGTTTTCTATATAATTTTGGAGTTTACATTAAGATAGTTCATTGGCTTGATACTGGAATCCATTTGTCAGAATTTAAATAATAGATACACAATATGTCTAAACTTTTGCAGTGGTATATTTTCGAAAGCTATGGCCATAATATAAAAAAAAACTAAGTAGTGGTAAAATGTGTCTTTTCATGCTGTTATTGTGTCAATGTTGCAATCTGTGTCCTCTACATAAGTGTGGAAAAATTGCAGCTGCCACATTAATCTTATTTTTAAAAGCCCCAATTTGTCCATCTTGTGCTGTCTCATGTTGTTTTTAGTACATTTTGATGATTTTTGTGAATTTTCTCCTCCCTCGTGAATAATAACTACCTTGAAAAACCTTAATTTTTTTTTTCTGATCAAATTCAGCCCTTTCCAACCGCCCCCACCTCTGTACTTACGTCTTTGTGCTGTCTTCTATGTTTTGTTGCTTTTGCATATCTTCTTTCTCATTCTATCTTCTGCATTGCTCTGCCCATCTCTGTTTTTTAGACGGTTATTTTTTTATTTGGGCACGTAGATCACCTAGTCTCCAAACTTGCTATGCAATTGTATTTTGCCATTTCTTACGTTTTTTTTTTCTATTTGCTAAGATTTGGTAAGTCCCTTCCACTGCTATTTTATTTCCAGCCATGTCCACTTCCCTGCTTCTATCTTATACTTATTTAGGCCTTTGTCATAAAAGATATGTTATGTGTCTAAATTTTTTGACTTTTGATTATTAATGATGAATATATCTTCATTTTCTTTTTAGTTTCCTAAGTAGTTGTATGTGGGTGATTTAAATTTATAAGCTCTGGTATAGTAGCCATCTCACCAAAGTTAAGAGTATTTTTGGGATCAGTCGCTCAACACCACTCTTTGGGATTGACAACAATGCAACCGAGCATATTTAAAAGCTATATTTGTAACTAGAAATCTAGTATCTCCATTTGTCATGATTAATGATTTGGTTAGACAGGATTCCTAAAGCAATAGATATCAGGTTATGGCTGATTAGTTGTTATGTAGCTTTGAAGTTGCTTATAATTTCTTTGTGGATGTCTGACATATTGGTGAAAATCACATTGGAATAATGTGTGAATGAGTTACTCGAAATATAATAATTAATTGATGAAAGGGCTGCTATTGGTTTTTATTCTAGGGGTTGAGTTGATTAGAGTGGGATGTATTTTGTACTATAACAGTTTTAAATGTATTATTAGCTATACAAATGACTTCCTAATTCTCAGTAATAAATGTTTGTGTTATTAAGTTAATGTATTAACTTTTGTTTTATGTTTTTAAATTCTATAGGGGCAATAGGGGTGGCTATGGACGCAGAGACAATTACAGAGATGGAGGTGGTTCTGGTCCTGATAGGCGTGATAATTATGGTGGGAACCGTTCACGGCCATACTGAGGGCTTCAACAGAGAACATTTTATGTACTATGATGTATGTCTGAGGGATTTGTTGTATTCTATTGGCGGGTAACTTGAGATGATAGCAAAGAGGTAGGTTGTTCACTTACTTTTACATGACCTCTTTGCTCCTTCTGTTTTTTTTGTCACTTGCTGGTGGGATTTTACTTTTAGGCTGGGATTAATACAATCATGTGAATGCTTTTAAAGGGGCAAGTGCATAGTCTCCAAGCTGCTAAGGTAGGTTTTATTTTTGTTTCTAGTGACTCCTGCTTTCATGAAAACATGTTCTATTCTTGGTTGGATACTGAACTGTTATTTTCTGGATAAATGCTTGCATCCTTGGCTCATCCCATGTGGCATCTGGTTCAAACAGGTGGTGGGATTAAAGGGATGTTTTATGTTAAGTCATAGTTCCATGGATTTTTCCTAGAAAAAAAGAGTTTTCCTTGTCTGCATGTTGCATTTAACCTTAATATCTGTATGATAAGTTAAAATATATACAATCATAACCTGTTGTAAACTAAATGTTGAATTCATGCTCAATTTAGGTCACATGATGACTATGTTGAAAGTTTTGGTTTGAACTCTTTAAACTTTAAATTTGCTACCAAGAAGTTCAATATAAAGTTATATGAGGCCAGTAGTGCTAATTGTACCCATAATGACCTAATAAAAGAGTGCAAGTTCTTAATGAAGTTCCTTTATTTTTTAAATTCATCAAATTTTGCCCTGTTGTCTATTTTGTTGCACTTAGAAAATTCAAGCTGTTACTTTTGTTTGCATCATTTTTTCTTTTTGAAATAACTACTACCCATCCAAGACTTGAAGATTCCTTTTTATTTTTTGTTTTGCCTAATTGCACCAGGTAGAACCTTTATAACTGTAATAGGAATCCTAAACGTTATGCTTTATTTTCTATTAAAATTTTAGTGTTGGTTATGGCTACTGCATCGTGAGCTATAGATGTTCATAGCAGTTGTCTGATTCTTAGCATACTTCTTTCAAATGTTTTTAATGATGATTAAGGACAGTTGTACTGGTAAGAGTTGCTACTTCTTTGGCTTTTGATCATCTTGCAGGTAGCTTCCTGGAATTTTGTGGTTTGGCCGTGCCAAAATTTGTTTTCTTTGAGGCTGAGCTATTGCATAGATTGATGCCATTATTGTGTTATAAGCTTTGTTCGCCATTCCAAAAACATAGATAGATTATATACTCGCTCCTGTAGGTAGATAGAAATCTATTGATTGTTAAAAACATTTCTCTAATAACCGCTGAAGATTTTTCATATGGTTGGATGAGAACATGAGGCGCCACAAAATGCTTTTTTGCCTCAGAAAGCTTCAGAAAATTTTATTCGCACAAGTGTTTTCTAATGTTTGTAATGATTTACTATGTATAATGAGTAATGCATAAACACGTTTCTAAAAAATGTTAAACTCTGTAACTAGTTAATAACTACCATTTATAGTGATATTGTGTTGTATTTTTTCCATGATATATAGTCTCAAGCGTTTGAATACATTTGTAACACAACTAGTTAATATTTAAAAGCCAAATAGATTTACTTTAAGTAAAACCTTTCAAAACCTTTAAAATGTTTAACTATAATAGTTGAAACAAATTTAAAGTTACATTTATGTAGATTTTTAAAGTTAAGATATAGATAACAAAACACTTTTTTCACCAAACTGGCATAATTTTTAAAGAAATTTATCAATATGGAAAAATATTTCAAAGATTAAAAAAAGGAGCAAGTTGTGTTTAGGGAAAACAATTCTAAAATAAAGAAGTTATGTTTCTCAAAGATAACTTTAAATTAATGAAGATGAATCTTGTTTTAAAATCATGTTTTAGAGGTATGACTTTAATTTTTTATTTTTGTTGAAATCGTTCTGTTTAAAAATGACTTTTTTTTTTCTTCAAAACATGCAACTTCTCTACTTCTTTTCTATTTTTTTTTGTTTTTTTAATCTATATATAAACATATTTTTTCATTTAAATTATTTTTTAAGAATTTGATTAATGAATTTTTAAACATTTTACGTGTTTCTAAGCTTTTATACAATCATATATATAAATTTTATTTTGAGATATTTATTTTAATAATATAATTCTTTTGATAATCTTTTATATGTTAAAATAATTTGATTATTATTTTTTTAAAATTTGCATGTAAACATATTTGTAAATTTTTTTATTATTAAATTTTATATGTGATTTTTACTTGTTAGTATATATAATTATTTAAAATAAGAAAAAATATTGTTATATAAAAACTTAATAATAAAAATCATTTAAAAAAATGTTTACATAAAGAAAAATTATAAAAAATGTTATATTGTTAAAATAAATATCTGAAAATAAAAGTAAGATTATATAAAACTTTAGCAACACCTAAAAGGTTTAAAAAAATCCATTAATCAAATTAACAATTTAAAATAAAAAATATGTCTATATAATAATTTATAAAAAAGAAAAAAGAAGAAGTATAAAGGTACAACTTCTAAAAAAATAAAATAAAAATATAAAAATGTAAAACAAAACAAAAATAGGAAAAGAATAAGTTCTTAACCATATACACAGCTTCTGTAAAAATTAAATAAAAATCATTTATTTAAAATAAGATTTAAGAAAACTTAGAAGATGTAATTTCAAATTGTGACTTAGATTTTTATTAGTCTAAAATTGTTTAAGTCATATTTTTCAAACACATCTTGCACATTTCTGTATTTTTTTTTATAAAAAATTTACCATATCTTAAATTTCTTTAAAAAATTAGACCAATTTCAAGAAAAGATAGTTACAAAACTGGAAGAGACAGAAGAAAGCAGTTGCAGAGCATCCATATCCACGCTCACTCACTCAACTGCTACTCTTTCCTCTCTATTCTGCATCAAATTAAAAGCTCACTCTCTTCAAATCGCAAAATGGCGGGGCGCAAACACGCGCCCTCCTCCTTCACGCGCCTCGCACATTCCTCCTCCGCCGCCACGGCGGTCCGCGCCCTCGAGGAGCGCGTCGAAACGCGCCATCGCGAGATCCAGAACCTCATTTCCGACAACCAGCGCCTCGCTGGCATCCACGTGGCCCTAAAGCAGGACCTCGCAGCCACTCAGGAGGAGCTCTGTCGCCTATCCGCCAACGGTGCCGAGGTCAAGGCGGAGCGCGACGCGGAGGTGCGCGAGATCTACGAGAAGTCGCTGAAGGTGGACGCGGAGGTGCGAGCCGTCGCCGCAATGAGCGCCGAGCTGAATCGGGTGAGGGCGGACGTACAGGAACTCGCGGCGGCGCAGAAGGAGCTCTCGGCGCAGCTGCAGACCATCGAGGGCGACCTTGGGAGGGCGCGCGCCGAGGCGCAGTTTGTGCCGGCCATTAAAGCCGATTTAGAGGCCATGCTCCATGAGATTCAACGAGGAAGGTAAAATTGTTCATATATTTATTTTCTTATGTGAATCATTGTTTATTTGTAGCCAAGACTTTTTGAGGACATTCATTTATTTGTTTACTGTTTCTTGTGAGGTGGCTTGGACTTTTTGGTTTTCATTTTTCATTTTTTGGTGAATGGTGTTTTTCTTTCTTGGCTTGGATGTGAAAAATAGTAGAGAAAGGAATGTGCAACTTGAAAGCCTTTTAGATATAGGTTGCTGAATGTTATTGGGTGAATGCAAGGTTTTATAATGAGGGTGTGCTTCTGACTAAGCACAGATATTTTTATGTGATCTTCTTGTTAGGGTAGTTTGTGCATGATCTTGCACTAAATGGTTGTGGATACTGCCCCAAGGACCACGTTTAGTTGTTTAGGTTTCCCTTCTCTGAGCATGTAGTGGAAGGCTTTCAGAATCAGAATGAACTGTAGCATAGAAACATGTGTTTGGATCATTGAAATCAGGAGAGTAAAGTAATTTTATTTGTTCTTCGTGTTTGTCACTCACTACTCCTTTAATTGTAATAGTTTCTAATTTTTGTTTAACCTCAAAATGGGAGTCAGTTGTCAATATGGCAGCTAACACACCATCTGCACTGGTGTTCATTTTAGCTTTCTGCAAGTGCCTGCCATTTAATTTGTGCTATTGACAATATTGATGTTGAGAAGAAATGCAAAGACATTCACATATTGTTTATGGCTCTACCCTTGTGAGGCTCATGGACAGTATTAGTTAAACTAGATTGTGTATTCAAACATAATCAGTTATGCATATAGCATAATAGATTACTAAAAATCTCTAATTCCTATCCAATTAAAAATAACAGAAACTAAAAGGGGGATTTTGTCTATTTCTTTAAAGTTTCTTTGCGTGTGCATGTGAATAGTGAGGAACATATATGATATCTGCTATAAACAAAAAGTGGAGAGTGAGGGTCTCCACGCAGAACTTTTTTAAACACACTCTTCTTTCTACTCTGCACTGCTAGTTTGCACTCACCATAACGCAACAGTGACCCGCAAATAGAGATGCAAATAGAGATGAAGGTGTTAATGCAACAAGATCATATAATCAAGTATGTAAATTGGATAGTCAATTATATGTTGATAATATATATGTCAACAAATAATTGATTACACAGTCCTTTATAGTCAATTATGCCTGTAAATGTAAAAATCAAAGAAGGATAACATAGTATTTTTATTAATATATTAATTTCTTTTCTTTTCTCTATTTAATCAAGCAATTTCAGAATTTATTATTACTACTATTCTCTTAAACCAAACAACCTATATGACCATTTTGTTTTTCACCGTTACTCTTTTTTTCTCCGTACACTAGCTTTTGTGATTTATTTTGTATTATCAGTACATTGGTTTATGATTTATTTACTAGTTAGACTATGACTCTGAATGCATTGAGTCTGCTGATTCTAAAATCCTGATGCTGGCGTCTGAGTTCCTTTGAACTTTGAAACTTGATGATGCCACCATGGGGTTTGCAGAACAGGTAAAAACTGTAAAAACTAATGTTGATGGGTATTGTTCACTGTGTACAGAAGCATGTCAGATTTATATTTCATTCTTTGTTTATTTTGATTTCTTATATTGAACCCTGTGATTAGTTCAGATACTTGTCAGCCTATATAACAAATTAAGATTTAATCCGACTAACTAGATTTTGTTATTGCCTGTGTATGCTTTACATTGTGCAATGTGCATGCTTTACATTTTCATTTATTGTTGAATACAGGAATGCTATTGAATTTG